>JACCDG011389331.1_pt1 | contig 11686 bp, 17 predicted proteins | sample 7442471 | NCBI WGS metagenome assembly JACCDG01 (sample SAMN15323444, study PRJNA562643) | freshwater metagenome | isolation source: river surface water | place: USA:Blue River Watershed | collected 2017-08-17
CAACAATTTTATTGCAAAGTGAGGTTTTATGGCCAAGCGGCAACGTGTTGACACGGCTGCGGCTGCTGTCGAAATAATGAAGGGCGCACAAAGGGAAATTGCACCTCCTGGCCACGTTCGTATGGACGATGAGGATTGGCCTTTCTGGCATTCGGTTCTTGCCGAGTTTGCGCGGAGCGAGTGGACCGATCACCAGCTTGAGATTGCGGCGATGATTGCGCGAACAATGGCAAATCTTGAGCGCGAGCAATACGCTTTGCGTTCGGAAGGCTTTATCTCGGTGCGCGAGAATGGAACGACTGTGGAAAACCCGCGCAGCCGTGTTGTGAAGTCTCTTACCGGGGACCTGCTTTCGTTGCGCCGGTCGCTGTCGCTTCACGCTCGCGCGCGAGGTGGCGAGGCTGAAAAGATTGGCCCGCGCCGCGCGATTATGAAGGGCGTAGAGGCTGACAACGTGCTGACGGATCGCTTGCTGGCTGCTTAACGTGGCAAAGCCGACCCGCGCTGCGGACGTGATTGCATTTATTGAGACTTATTGCCGCGTTCCAGAGGGCAAACTTGTTGGCCAGCCTATTGTTCTGGCGGGATTCCAAAAGAAGTTCATCAAGGACATATTCGACAATCCTGCCGGAACGCGGCGGGCGTATCTTGCACTGGCACGGAAGAACGGCAAGTCGGCACTGATCGCGGCGATTGTGCTGGCGTTCGTTGTCGGGCCGGAAAAGAAGACAAATGCGCAAGTTGTATCGGGGGCAAGGTCGCGCGAACAGGCGGCGCTGATTTTCAAGCTCGCCTCAAAAATGGTTTATCTTAACCCGGTTCTTGTGAAGCTGGTCCGCATCATACCATCGGCCAAGACGATTATCGGGCTGGTGTCCAATGTAGAGTATCGGGCTATTTCGGCGGAAGCGGGAACGGCGCACGGGCTTTCGCCTTTGCTGGCCATTCTTGACGAGGTTGGACAGGTTCGCGGGCCGCAGGATGACTTTGTGGAGGCGATTGAGACAGGGCAGGGCGCGCACGATAACCCACTCCTAATTGCCATATCGACGCAAGCGCCATCGGATGCTGATATGTTTTCGCTGTGGCTTGACGATGCCGAGCGGTCAAAAGACCCGACGATTGTCAGTCATGTTTACGCGGCACCCAAGGATTGCAAGTTAGATGACCGCAAGGCTTGGGCAAAAGCAAACCCGGCCTTGGGGATATTTCGTTCGCTTGAGGACGTGGAGGCCCAGGCTGAGAAAGCCATGCGTTTGGCGTCGGCTGAGAACGGGTTTAGGAATCTGACGCTTAACCAACGGGTGACGCGGTTTACACCGTTCATTACGCCAAGCACTTGGAAAGAGTGCGGCGGGCCGGTTGAGGATAGCGTATTTCTTGAAGGGCCGGTCTGGGGCGGGCTTGACCTTTCGGTAACGACTGACTTGACGGCCTTTGTGCTGATCGCGCGCCGTGATGGTGTCTGGCATGTCAAATCGACCTTCTGGACGCCTGAGGCGACACTTTCGGCGCGTTCGCAAAGGGACCGCGCGCCTTATGACGCATGGGTTCGGGATGGCTTCATGAAGGCCACGCCGGGGCCTGCGGTTGAATATGATTTTGTTGCGCGTGATATCGCGGAAATCACGGCGGGGATGCAGATCGAGCAGATCGCATTTGACCGCTACCGCATGGGAACGCTGCAAAAAGAGCTTGATCGGGCGGGCGTTGTCCTCCCGTTCGTCCCGTTCGGTCAAGGCTATGTCTCGATGGCCCCGGCCATTGACGCGACCGAGATTGAATTTTTGCACAAGCGGGTGCGCCACGGCGGGCATCCGGTGCTGACAATGTGCGCCGCGACGGCGGTGATGGTTTCCGATCCGGCGGGCAACCGCAAGCTGGACAAGTCCAAATCGACGGGCCGCATTGACGGCATGGTTGCTTTGGCGATGGCAATGGGGGCGGCAAAGGCCGGGGAGGTTGAAATGGTTTCAGTTTCCCCTTGGGATGATCCAAACTTTAGCTTGGTTGAAGCGTGAAGCTGTTTGGCTGGGAGTTCGGAGACACCGAACAACGCATCATAAGCAAGATACCGGGGATCGAACAGCAGGGCGCGTCTATCTTGTCCGTCCTGGGGCTTTCCGATGTGACGTTGCCGAGTGTGACGATAGATTCGGCGCTGACATCGCCTGCGGTTTTGGCGGCGGTCACATTCCTACCGCGTTCGCTGGCATCATTGCCGTTGCATGTCTTTCGCAAGACGGCAAACGGGCCGGAAAAGATATCGGGCGGGCTTGAGACGCTCATCCACGAAGCGCCGAATGCCGAATGGACCAGCTTTAAGCTGCGCCAATATTTCTGGCAGCAAGTCTTCACAGGTGGGCGCGGAATGCTCTGGATCGAGCGTTCGGGTTCCAACATCACGGGGCTTTATCCGATCAACCCGGTGAAGACAAAAATCATGCGCAGCGGCATGGGGGTGACGACTTACGAGGTTGACGGGAAGATTTTCCCGGCTTCGGATGTGATTGATGTTCCGTTCATGCTGAAGGTTGACGGGCTGGCTCATTACAGCCCGATCATACTTGGCGCGCGGGCTATACAGCTTTCGATTGCCATGAACGAATATGGCTCAAAGTTCTTTGCTGGTGGCGGCGTTCCTCCGCTGGCGATGTCCGGGCCGCTTCCTGCCGGCCCCGAAGCCATGAAGCGGGCGATGGACCAGATCGGACGGGCTATCGCGTCGGCAAAAGAGAACAGCGGGCAGATTGTGCCGATGCCGCCGGATCACAAGCTGACGCCTATCGGGTTTGACCCTGAAAAAGGGCAGATGACGGATGCGCGCCGGTTCCAGATTGAGGAAATCGCGCGAATTTATGGACTGCCGCCGGTATTTTTGCAGGATCTGACGCACGGCACTTTCTCGAATACCGAGCAACAGGATTTGCATCTGGTCAAGCATCTGATTTCGCAATGGGCGCAAGCGTTTGAAGAGGAATTGAACCTCAAGCTATTCGGCCAGCGCAACGGCGGGCGCTATGTCGAGCATAATGTGGACGGCTTGCTGCGGGGCGACTTCAAGACGCGCATGGAGGCGCTTGCTTCCGGCGTTCAAAATGCCTTGCTGACACCAAACGAAGGCCGCGCGCTTGAGAACAGGCCGGACAAGCCGAACGGCGATGATTTGATGATTCAAGGGGCCACGGTCCCGCTTGGAACGCAGCCGGTTGCTAATAATATGAACGGAGGGGTGCAATGACCCTTGAGAAACGGACACTGACAAGCCCGGTTGAGGTGCGCAAGGCCGAGGATAAGCGCACGGTTGCCGGTTATGCGGCGCTGTTCAATTCGGAGGCCGATATTGGCGGCGCATTCCGCGAAGTTATCGCGCCTGGGGCCTTTGCGGGCACGCTGGACAGCGATATTCGCGCATTGGTTGACCATGACAGCGGGCGAGTGATTGGCCGCTCTACGGCGGGCACATTGCGCCTCAACGAGGATGATAAGGGCTTGGCGGTTGAGATTGACCTGCCCGACACGACCGATGGCCGCGATTTGGCCGTTTCGCTTGAGCGTGGAGATATCAGCGGCATGTCATTCGGCTTTCGGGTGACAAAAGACACTTGGGACGAAACCGGCGATATCCCGATGCGCACGATTCAGGCGGTGGACCTGTTCGAAGTCTCAGCCGTGGCCTTCCCGGCCTATGACGACACCTCGCTAGCCCTGCGTTCGCTTGAGGCATCCCGCAAGGAAATCAAGCTCATCAACCGCATGGGCTACCATTACCGCAAGGCGCAACTGGACCAGCGCACACGCGGCATCTGACTTTTCCGGCACTGCCGAGGCAGGCGCGGCTCATTCGCGTCACCTTCCCCCGCTTCGGCGGGTTTTTTTATGCCCGAAGGAGGGCAAATCAATGAGCCTGACACAACTGCAAGAAAAGCGTGGCGAACTCGTTACGCAGGCCCGCGCCGCCCTTGAGGAAATCAAGGTCAACACCGACGAAAGCCGCGCGGCTGAACTCGAAACTCGTCATGATACGATCATGGGCGAACTGGACACGCTCGACAAGAACATCGAGCGCGAAGCCCGCGTTGCCAAGGCCGAAAAGGACCTTGAGGAACAGCGTGCAAAGGGCCGTCCCGATCTTGGTGGACGCGAAGCCAAAGGCCAGGACGATGAAAAGCCCGTAACTTATCGCGATGCTTTCATTGAGCTGGCCCGCGCTGGTTTCGATCCGCAGGAAATTTCTGCCGAACATCGTGCCGCGCTCAAGGCAGGGGCCACGTCCCTTGAACTTCGCGCACAGACGGCGGGAACGACCACGGCGGGTGGTTACACCGTCCCGACCGATCTTGCTGCGGAAATCGATAAGACGCTCAAGATGTGGGGGCCGATGTATGATGAAGCAATCTGCACCGTCCTGAACACCTCATCGGGCAACGCCATCGACTTCCCGACTGTTGACGATACGGCTGTGACCGTTGGCCAGCACACGGAAGCCGCCGCAATGACGGACGATGGCAGTCAAGACGCCACGTTCGGCAAGATGACGCTCAATGCGTTCGCATACGACACCGAATGGGTTCAGGTTTCGATGGAGCTGTTGCAGGATAGCGTTGTCGATATCGAACAGTTCATTGGTGGCCTGCTTGGCGAGCGTCTTGCACGTCGCGTCAACACCGAACTGACAACCGGCGACGGCACGGGCGATCCGAACGGGATTGTAACCGCTTCGACGGCTGGCAAGACGGCTGCCCTGACAACCGCGTTCACCGCTGATGAGGTCATTGATCTTCACCACTCGGTTGACCCGGCATATCGCGCAAGCCCCAAGGCTCGTTACATGTTCCATGACACGATCCTTGCGACGATCCGCAAGCTGAAGGACGGCCAGGGCCAGTATATCTGGTCGATGGGCGATATCCGCAGCGGACAGCCGGGAACATTGCTCGGCGCGCCTTACAGCGTCAACCAGGCGATGGCGTCGGCATTGACCACGGGCCAGAAGCTGATCCTGTTCGGTGATTTCAGCAAGTATTACGTCCGCAAAGTCGGCCTTCCGGTCGTCGGTGTGCGCCGTGAATATTACTGGCCAAACATCGGTCTTGCGGGTGTGGTTCGTCTCGACGGCGACCTTATCCAGACCGGCGCTGTCAAGCACCTGAAACTGGCCTGACGCAATGGGGGCTGGCTTCGGCTGGCCCCTTCTTTTCATAAAGGAGAAGCCACATGGCTGGCGGATACAACACAACCGGCTATCGTAATCGCGATGGCGTTCTTGTGACGCAGGGTCAAACCGCCGTCACGCAGGCGACCTCCATCACGACCGGCGTAACTTGCTCGGCATATTCCGGCGTCATCACGACCGTTTCCCAGACGGTTGCAGCGGGCGCGGAAGCTGAATTCACGGTTACGAACACAAAGGTTGCGGCAACCGATATCGTGGTCGCGTGCATCAAGACGCACACCTCGGCGGGCACATTCGTTGCGAATGTTTCGGCGGTTGCGGCGGGTTCTTTCAATATCCAGTTGACGAACCTTGCGGCGGCGACGGCTGGCAACAATGTGCTTGTCATCAACTTCATCGTTTTGAAGGCTGAGGCATAATGAAGGTGCAGCTTCTGGTTGGCTTGTCGAATGGCAAGCAAGCCGGGGATGTTCTGGAATGCAGTGAAGACGAGGCGGGGCGCATGATTGCTTCCCGCTTCGCTTTGCCTTTTGTCGAGGACAAGACTGAACGCGCCGTCAAGGCTGATCCGGTTGAAACCCGCGTCAAGAAAGCCAAGAATGCCCGATAAAATCAAATTGATGCTCGCGACGCACACGCATGGGTCGGTTACTCCGGCTTATGCGCAGGCGCTCGCGGTGTCATGCGCGCATCTGGCGGCAAAGGGGGTCAATCACTTCCCTTTGATCCTGACAGATAGCTTGGTTGACAGCGGGCGGAACCGGCTGGCGGCATTCTGCCTTGAGCATGATTTTACGCACATGCTCTTCATCGACGCGGATGTGCAATTCACGAGCGCGGATATTCTGCGCTTGCTTGCCGACGATAAGGAATTTGTGGTCGGCTCCTACATGAAGAAGACCGAGAAAAACGAATTCGCGGTTTCATTCATTCCGACAGCCGATGGCCTTGTTGAGGAATGCCCGAAAACGGGTTGCCTCAAGATCGCGGGCGCGGGGGCCGGGTTCATGATGCTCAAGCGTTCGGCGCTTGAGACAATGCGGGACCGGATGCCTGAGACGATTTACACCGACTATGCGGGGCGCGAAAAGCCGGTGCTGATAAACGGATTTTTCGCCAATGTGATTGAGGATGGAATGTTGTGGTCCGAGGACCTGACATTCTGCAATCGCTGGCGGGCCTTGGGCGGGGATGTGTGGCTTGATCCTAAAATCACGCTTTCGCATTGGGGGACATATATGTGGCGGGGTTCGATCCTTGACCAGTTGGACGATTACGCGCCGGAATTGAAGGCGGCGGCGTGAAGCACTTCTATTTCAACATAGAAGGTTGGTTCCATTATCCGCACATCTACAGGGAGGCCATAGAGCGGCTTGACGGCACGTTCGTCGAGATCGGCGCATGGAAGGGCTGTTCAACCGCTTTCCTTGCTGTGGAGGCCGCTAGAAGCGGAAAAACGATAGATATTCACGTTGTGGATACGTTTGCCGGTTCGGATGAGGAAGAACACCACAAAGACCCTGACTTGCCGAACCTTCGTGCGGTGTTTGACCGCGACATGGAGCCTGCCAAAGACTTGCTGACAGTCCACCAGATGCCGAGCGTTGAGGCGGCAAAGATGTTTGCGGATGGGTCTGTTTCGTTCGTCATGATCGACGGCGCGCATGATTACAAAAGCGTCAAGGCCGACATTGCAGCTTGGTTGCCCAAGATGAAGCCGGGCGGCTGGCTTTGCGGTGACGATATCGCATGGGGCGATGACATGCCGGTTTATCATGCGGTGAGTGAAATGCTGCCCGGTTGGGTGCGGCGCGGTTGCGCCTGGACATATCAACTTTAACAATAGGAGGCGGCTTTGGCCCTTCAATACTCAACAGCCGTTCGCAATGCCCGCCTGGACGTGGTGGAATCCACCATTGGCACGAGTGCAGTTCTCAAAATCCGCAGCGGTTCGGCTCCGGCCAACTGCGGCACTGCGGACAGCGGGACCGTGCTTGCGACTTGCACCCTGCCGTCTGACTGGATGGCGGCGGCATCGGGCGGCACAAAGTCACTTTCTGGCACGTGGCAGGATACCTCAGCAGACGCGACCGGCACCGCTGCCCACTTCCGCATTTATGCCAGCGACGGCACGACTTGCGGAATGCAAGGGACCGTTACCGCGACCGGCGGCGGCGGCGATATGACGGTGGACAACGTTTCATTTGCTGCGGCTCAGGCTTTCACTGTGACCAGCTTCGTTCTTACTGCCGGTAATGCGTAATGGCCTCCGGCGATACCCTCGCGGTATTCATTCCGCAGGCCAATGAGCCGCCCACGTCGAACTATGCCACGTTTGACGTGCGCAATGCCATCGTGGTTTTAGACTTCGACACGACCACGAGTGAAAGCGCCGTTTTTCGCGGTGTGCTTCCTGCCAACTATGCGGGTGGCGGGCTGACCCTCGACATTTACTGGATGGCCACAAGCGCGACAACCGGCGATGTTGTCTGGGGAGGATCGATCGAACGCGCGCAATCGGGTGGCACCGATCAGGATTCGGACAGCTTTGCAACGGAGCAATTGAGCACGGCTGTAACGACCAACGGCACAAGCGGAATTAAGAACAAGTCCACGGTTTCCTTTTCATCGGGCGCCAACATGGATAGCCTTGCGGCGGGCGAGCCATTTCGCTTGAAGATCGCGCGCAAGCCTGCGGACGCTGGCGATACTATGACAGGTGACGCGGAGTTTACTGAAGCGCATCTGAAAGAAACATAGGCGGGAGGCTGAGATATGGCCTACCTGTTTAACGGCGCGACACACATCATCAGCCGCAGCGACGCGGTTTTGCAAAGCTGGCCGATCACGCTGCACGGGCGCATTCGTCTGACAAATCCCGGCGACGGTCTGGATCATACGATTGTTGGCCTGTGGGAGGCAGGCTCGAATAACGGTTTTCGGTTGCAAGTCGAGTTTCCGGGTAGCCTCACCAAGGCAAGGTGCGGCACGAAGGCGGGCGGCAGTGCATCAAACGCGACATCTTCGACGACCATAACGGATACGAATTGGCATTCTGTCGTCGGCGAAATCACGTCCGCCAGCGCGCGACAGGTCTGGCTTGACAATGGCGGCAACGGATCTTCGTCCACCAGCCTGACACCGGGGACACTGACAAAGACAACCGCAGGCGCTTATGACAACGGCGGCACGCTTGGCGGCAATGTTGCTCACGAATTGGCTGATGTGGCGGTTTGGTCTGTCGCTCTCACATCGGACGAACGAGCATCATTGGCAGCGGGTGTCTCTCCTCTGCTGATCCGCCCGGACAAGTTGGAAATTTATCTGCCGCTGATGCGCGGCGGCAATGATTACATGGGCGGTGCGTTCACGGTTACGGACGCGACTGTTGCTGATCATCCGCGTGTCTACATGCCGTCGCGGGCGCAACAACTGGTCAAGACTGCGGCGTCTACCGGCATCAACGGCACGGCCTCAATCACTGAGGCAGGCGACACAGCGGCGGCGGTTGGGACCGTTGCACTGGCGGCGGCGGCAAGCATCACGGAATCCGCTGACACGGTTTCATCAACGTCAACACTGGCCATTGCAGCGGCGCTTGCGTCAACGGAAGCAGGCGACACGGCTTCCTCCGCCAGCACTTTGGCTCTTGCTGGTGCGGCAAACATTGCCGAGGCGGGTGACACTTCGTCATCTACCTCAACACTGGCTATCGCGGCTGCGCTGGCCGCTACCGAGACAGGTGACACCAGTTCGGCAACTGGAACGCTCGCCATTGTTGGCGCGGCGGCAATTACCGAGGCAGGGGACACTGTTTCGGCGTCCGGCGTCGGGGTTGTCAGCATTTCGGGAACTGCCTCGATCACAGAGGCGGATGATACGGCAGCAAGTGTCGCAACGATCAAGATTGCTGGCGTTTCGGCAATCACGGAAGCGGGTGACACATCATCTGCGACCGGCGCTTTGGCAATCAAAGGCCAGCTTGCCGCGAATGACAATGACGACACGGTTTCTGCAACCGCGACAATCGGCGCGGTCTCGGCGGCAATCCGAACAACCGGCTTGCGGCCAACGGATGGGTCTTCAACGCTGCGGCTTAATCTTTCTGGCGGCTCCAGGCCGAGCGCAATATCAAGAGGGGCGAGATAATGGGCTTGCAGCTAATCACGGCTCCCGCATCAACGCCTGTGTCGCTTGTTGAAGTGAAGTCCTACATGCGCGAATTGACAACCGATCAGGACACGCTGTTCACAAGTCTCATCGCGGCGGCAACATCCTATCTGGACGGGCCTAACGGCTATCTGGGACGGGCGATTATCACGCAGACATGGGAACTTTACCTAGACGATTTTTCAAGCGCCATCCGCATCCCATTCGGGCCTGTGGCATCGGTTACGAGCGTCAAATACTATGACACGGCGGGTTCATTGCAGACGATTGATTCTGCGAATTATGCGGTCGATCTAACCAGTAGCGATCAATGGATCGTGCCGGTTTCAACCTATTCTTGGCCTGCCGTGGCATCGGGCATCAATAATGTCATTATTCGGTTTGTTGCGGGGGAAGCGACGGCACCGGAAGCGATCAAGGCTGCAATTCATATGCTGATTGCGCAATGGTTCGAAATGCCGGAAGCATCCTCCGACAAGCCTGTTACGGAATTGCCCCATGCGGTTTCGGCCTTGCTGGCGAACTTCCGGGGCTATGGGTTCGGTGCATGACCAGCGCGGGCAAATACAACCGCAAGGTGACAATCCAGTCATCGTCTGATGCCGCAAATGGATCGGGTGGCTTTACGCAAACATGGTCAACCGTCACGGATGTATGGGCCTTTGCAACGCCTATCGGGGGTTCAGAGGGATTGACGGCGGGAACACTGCAATCGTCGCAGGGCTGGCGGATACGGATGCGGTATCGGACATTGGGGGTCACAAACCGCCTGCTTATGGAAGGCAAGCAACTCAACATTGTTTCGGTGGAAGACCCAACGGGGCAAGGCCGAGAGATTGTTGTCTTTGCCGAGTTCCAGCCAAGTTAATGGCGTCACGGGTCAAAGGCGCGGCATCCTTGCGGCGCACACTGAAACGCCTGCCGGAAGCCTCGCGCGAGGAACTGGCCGACACAATGAACGTGATTGCATTCCGGTTGCTGGGGCAGGCAAGGGCGGAAGTTCCGGTGCGGACCGGCAAACTGAAGTCGCTGCTTACGGCCAAAGTCTTGGTTTCATCGCTCACAATGAAGCTGGGGCTGGTGAACAAGCGGGCACAGCGGCAGGGTTTTTACGGTTACATTCTGGACCAAGGCCGCAAGGCGCAGACCGTCCAGGCAAAGCGCCGCAATCGGGCAACGGGGACGGTTTCGACTTACTCCCTGCGGGTCAAGGGCATTGCACGCACGCGCTACAATTTCGTTTTCGGGCGGATCAAGGATTTCAGACAGAACGAACTCCCCCGGCTGCGTGACGCGCTGGAGCGGGTTCTAGGGCGCGCGGCAAGGGGTGAATAATGACGGACTATGCCAGCGCGCTTGAAACGGCGGTTTTCACAAGGCTGACGGCGCAAGTAGCACTCGCCTCGGTTTATCAGCACGTTCCCGAAAATCAGGCCCCGCCCGTTGTCATTATTGCCGACTTCTTTCCTGAGCAATTCGGCGGGAAGGGCGATGAGGTAGAGCGGATAGAATTTGACGTTGTGCAGGTCATTCGCGGGGCGGAGCGCAAGCCGCTTCATGCGCTGCAATCGGAAGTCAAATCGGCTTTGCACAATTGGAAGGCAGCGGACGCGGGCGGGGTGACGTTCAGCGAAGTGCAGCACTTGAACAGTTCGGCGCAACTCTTGCCCGATGGACAGAATTATTACGGCTCAATGCGTTTTCTGGCGTTCGTCCAGACCGCATGATTCCCCCGCGCCCGGTCGCCAGTCGGGTTGCATTTATAGGAGACTGACATGGCTAAACTACTCGGCAATGCTTATCGCCTGTGGATCGACACGACGACCACGGGCGGAACTTATGCGATCATCGCGGGACAGCAATCGCTCGCGATGACGCGCAAGGCGAACACAATCGACACATCCGCCAAAGACGACTTCCCTTATGCCACGGTTGCGGCTGGGCTGTTTGACGTAGGCGTTTCGCTTGATGGCATCGCAACCCTGCCGGATGCGAACGGCTTCACCTTGGCGGAAACGTCTTACAAGGCGCAGACAACCAAGAACTTCCAGATCCGCAAGGGCGGTTCGTCGGGAACGACTGGTGATGCGGTCTGGACTGCAGCCTGCAACATTCTCGACATGTCGATTGACTATGGCCAGAATGATGCGGTCAAATACAAGCTCGAACTCGGCGTTGCTTCGGCACCGACAACTGACGCGCTGTCCTAATGACGGCGAATAAGACGCGGGGTGAAGTATCGCTTGAACTGGAGGGGCAGGAGTATGTGTTGCGCCCCTCCTACGAGGCGATTTCTGCATTTGAAGCGCAGACGGACCGCAGCCTGATTGACCTTGCCCG
>JACCDG011641675.1_pt1 | contig 11683 bp, 27 predicted proteins | sample 7442471 | NCBI WGS metagenome assembly JACCDG01 (sample SAMN15323444, study PRJNA562643) | freshwater metagenome | isolation source: river surface water | place: USA:Blue River Watershed | collected 2017-08-17
TTGATATGGTTCATTTTGAGATGATGGACGATGGATTTTTATGGTGTGGAATCTATCATAAGAATGGGCAGATAGACCACTTTAATATTACTGCCAAAGGTAAGAAGTTAAGCACCTTATGGTCTCCCAACACAGGTAATATGAATAATGAAAGTAAGTGGGATGATCCTATTCCTGATGGCGTTGATCCATGGAATCTAAGAGGTAGGGGGGCGTAATGGACTTTCCAATTTTTTTAAATAAGTTCATAATATCCAACAAATATCTAAAATACTCAAGTTTTTGGTGGTGGTATCGTTTGATGTCCCATCAAGGTTTCAGGTTTGATGACTACCATGTGTGGGGAGAGTTTTGGCATTCTCTTAACTCCGGGTACTTGGATATGAACTACAAGTGGGAGTTTGAGAAGTTTTGGGGTAAAGGTTCTTATCCGCCAGAAAAGATTATTTTATCAAAAGAAAACTTTGATGCACTAGTAGAAAAACTCAACGAACCTCCACAATTCAACGAAAAGATTGCCAGAGTATTACTTCGTAAAGAACCTTGGGATGATGAATGAAAAGTCTAAAATCTTCTACAATGTCTGGTGCTGTGCCTATCAGCGCAGAGGAATGTATAAAGGAACAGATAGGGAGCACAGAGAGCACGAAACTGTGCGAATGTGTCTTGATATGAAAGATGTAAAGTTCTATCAGTTTGATACAGAAAAACCGCGATACCTAACATGATATTTTCAAAACCACTTCTAGGAACTAATACCAAGAAAGTTAAACTCTCCTGGATTGAATATTACTGGAACTCCTGTATTGTTCAGGGATGGTACGATTGTTGGTATGCCTTTAAGAATTGGGCAGACTTGATGGGTAACAACTATCAAGACTATGCACTTCTTGTCTCTGATGACCCATTGGAGCAATGTATCTTATACTTCTGGGACTCTTTAGAAGACGACATTTATCCCAAATATTTCTTAGATAGTTTGCTTCAAATGGTGGACGATATTGAGACTGGTAAAGAGAAAGTCATTCCGATGGATGAAGTTATGATAAACCGATTGCAAGACCTTGTAAAAGATGTGGAATTGAATGATGAAGACCTTACCTGATAAGTTTCAGTTGAAGATTATGTGGTCTGTTGCAACCTCATCTGCGATTGAAACCAGACAACCTGCATATGAAATCTTTGCTAAATTGCTGTATAATGATTTGAGTGATGAGGAGTTTCCTGTTAAACTTGGAGGAAAAGACTGATGGGGTTATATGATGATATTCGTTCTTCTTATGATTTGGGAGAACAATTCACTAATGTACCAATGCAAACCAAAGGACTTGCTTGCGCAATGTGTAGTTATTGGATTGCACCTGATGGATGCTTGTATGAAATCACTCATAGAGAAACTCATACTTTTGAAGATATCAAAGAGGATGATGAGCGTTATGAATCAGACCCAAAAAGAAAAATTTTTAACTTTGAGTGGATACCTACAGGAAAACATGGTAAAGTAGAACCCTGCTATGTGACTGATTATGTGGAAGTTTATCCATCGGGTTGGGAAGGACGGTGGGAAGATTGGCCTAGATGTATGATACATTTTAAGCACGGAAAAGTACAAGATTTTGAACACATAACGCGATGATTTCTACTGAACTATTCCCATATGAAAATCACCCATATCGCTTAGAATTTGGTGAAAAGAAAAATCCTACAGTATGCTTTTTTTCTTGCGAAGAACACTTGCAAAAATACCTAGAAAGGTATAAACTGGATAGTAAGACTACAAAAATTGATTATCGTGATGGAAAACCCTCTGAGTCCAGTAAAAAACACACGAGAAGTGTGGAGCAAAAACCTAAACCAAAAAGTCACGGAAGTGCAAGTCCAGTTCGCAAAAGAAAACCCAGCGTGGATTCCACTAGAAACACTACTCGCTCTACAAAGTCTAAAAAATGATACAGGTAACTGAAAATGAAGACGGATCTTTCGATATCTCCTGGGATGAAACTTCTCCTACTGAAAGTATTCTGAACACCTGGACTGAAGACGACTTCATCAAAGTCATTATGGAACATCTTGAAAAACTGAATGATAATGAATGATAAAACTAAAACCATTCTTGCTATAATGCAGATTGATAACCTTACAAAACTATTGGAAGGTAATGAGTATGAGTTTATGCTAACAAGTAAACTAATTTCAGTGCAGGTAGAGTTACAACGTCAGTTGAGTTTTTATGAATAAACAGTTTTATGATGATGATGCTTTCTATGTAGAGCAAAAAAAGTATGGGTTGTGGCAATCACATTATCCTGATGGTGGTGGGATTATCACATCACTGACTGAAGAGGAAGTTATTCGCAGCACTCGTTGGTATCTCAAATCACTTCAAGAAGGTGCATTTGACAAATCACCTGAAAAGACTTATTCTACAAAAGATAATTATAAACTCTAATATGACTCAAAGAACTTTTACAACAAAATCGGGTACAACTTTTGAGTGGGAAGAGACTGCAGAAACTGTAAAAGCAGTTCAAGAACTTGCAAAATTTGCTGGTAATTATCCTGGGCCTCTTTACGCTCCACACCCAAATCTAAACAATGAAAATGCGTCTAACACCTAATCAACAATTCTGGGCAAATATCTTTCGCTGTGCTGTAGAAAGGTCTAACATTTACTTTCAAGAGAAAGACCTAGATAGACACGCACGAGAACATACAACTGTTGTGTTAGCATTACAAAAAGGAGAACAATTTTGGAAAGAACTACTGTAGAATATCCTTATCACGTTCTTGATAAAACTACTCCTTGGTACGAGTGGTTATGTTACTGCGAGATTAGTCATCAATTAAATGCTCCAGGACAACCATCTCTGGGGCGTTTTATGTCATATAGACGTTATTTGAAATCTGTTGGACTTCTTGATAATGATTAAAAGATTTATAGATTGGTTTATATCTCCATCAGAAAAATTCAATTATGAAGACATCGATGTTTATTCAAAATTGCTTGAACTCGAAGCGAGAATTGAAGTGCTTGAAGAAGAGAACATGGGACTTACGAATGAACTTTATCGTATGGAAAACTCTTTGGATGCACGTATAGATATTTTGACACTTGAAAATAGGATTAAAAAAGATGTATGAATTAGATTCGTTTGAACGTGCATTAGCACACTTTGGTACAAGAGTGGATATTATCATTGCTCTTGAAATGGGTGATAAAATTACTGCAGATGCCGCTTATAAAGAAATTAAAGCAGAACTAAAAGAACTTAAAAAAGCTAAAAAACTTTACGCAAAAGAACAATGACTGACTTTAACTACAAAAAATATTCTCTTGAAAATCTAGAGAATTGGATTCATGATGCGATGTCTGCTGGTGAAGCAACACCTCAAGAAATTTATGATGTTATTGTTGGTGTAGTTAAAGAAAACTACTACACATATAAACAAAAAACATCTGAAGCATACGAACTTCTTGCACTGCTTAACGGTAATGGTAAAGGTCACATCAAAGAATATGATGATTGTGTAGATAAGATCTTGAGTTGTGATAAAGATGATCCTTCACCAGAATGTAAAGGTGCTTGGAATGATTTTTGGGAAAGTAATAGTGATGTCGAATATGGATTGGGGGAAGCAGAGTATTACAATAAAGAGGTATTTGTGAGTGAAGACGGTGACCTTTATCCAGTAAGAGACAAAGTTGTTAAGTGGCAAATTCCTATTGAAATGGATGGATTGACAGGTGAATGTTATGTTCAGTTTCCTGATGATTTATTGGAGGCAGCAAATCTTAAAGAGGGTGATATCGTAGAATGGATTGATCGTGGTGATGGTAGTTTTGAATTGAGAAAAGTAACTAAAACTTTAGGAATGGATGAGTGTTAATGTATACACTCAAACTTCTTGCACCTGCTGCCTTGATGTTATGTGCCGAGAGTGCATTATCCAGTCGTGGATATTGTGCTCTTGACCAACCCAGACCATCTGTGGTAAGATATTATGAACCTGGCAAGTCCTGTTATGTTGAAGGGACTTTTTATACTAAATGTGAGGACCGATTAAATGGCATTAAGTAAACAAACTTTGGATCATATCTTGGAGGCAGAATCACATCTTCGTGCTGCTATCCGTGTTGCATCAACATCAGAGAAACCATTAGTTGTAAAACAACTTTCACAACTTCTTCTTGATATGGAGAACTGTAAGAAAATTGAAGAACTGATGGATATGTTGGAAGATAGAAAGCCTGGAAGTCGTGGTAGTTTTGGTTCATTTTTTAATGATTAAGAAATGTTACAACAGTATAAAAACAAAATTAAGGAATCAAACATCTCCCTTAAATAATGTTAGGATATGAACATAATCACGGGAGCAAACTTATGACTCTTCCTTCAAAAGGAAATACAAAACTTACAGATGAAGAGTACCAAGAACTTGATGCTCTTCGTAAAGCAATAAATGCAAATCCTGCATCAGTTCATCCGGAAAAACAAGAAAGATTTACTGAGTTATTTGTAAGGTCTCTCTCCTATGTTGGGAGTCATAACTAAATACTAATTCATTAAATATTCACAAACTTTAGAGATATGGCACAAGAAAAAACACTAAAAATTTCAGCAGTTACTTACGAAATGCTTCAAGTTATTGCAGAAAAAAACAGACAAAGAGATCCTGCAAAATATCTGGAAAAGTTTATTCAAGAACAGTATGCCAAAATTAAATAAAGACGCTTTAAAAACTGTCACATAATCCTGCTTATAGGCAGGATTTTTTGTTTATAATACATCTATTGATTTGAATTCCATGATTCCTTCTTTGCGTCCACAACAGAGAGAATATATGTTTCTGTCCGCACAGCATGATCGTATGTTGACGATTGCTCCTACCAGTGCTGGTAAGAGTATCATGATTATTGCGGATGCCATGCGTCAACTGCAAAACAATCCAAACTCTACTATTGTTGTTGTTGCTCCTAAGATTTTGCTGTGCCAACAACTATCTAATGAGTTTGAAAAGTTCATCAGCAATACTAACATCATTCATATGCACAGTGGAGAAACTGAGCATACTCGCATCACTGATTTTCTTGAACTTGCATATTACTGTGAGACAACTCCTGGACCTAAAGTAATCTTTACAACTTATCACTCTTTACACAAGATTCATCAAGCAGAGATTGATATTGATGTAACCTATCTTGATGAGGCACACAATGCAGTCAATCGTCGTTTCTTTGATGCAGTAAAAGATGTGAGTAAATTGTCAAAGAGATTTTATTCGATGACTGCAACTCCCAAGTTCAGTCAAACAAGTCGTCCTGGCAACAATAATCCTGAAGTATTTGGCAGTAAGATCTTTAGCGTCAAAGCACCAGATCTAATTCAGAATGGTAGCATCCTTGCACCTAAAACTTCTGTAGTTCAGATTGCTGGAGCACGAGAGAAAGAGAATGCAGCAGAACGCGACTTCTACACACTTTGCGATTCTATTCTTAACGAAGAAGACATGAATAAAGTATTGGTTGTTGCTCCAAATACTAAAGTTCTGAATCAAATGCTATCAGATACTGCTCTCATTCCTGAGATGCGTAGTAATGGATATGATGTACTTTGGATCACTTCAAAGTACGGTGCTTTTGTCAATGGGAACAAAGTATGTCGCTCTGAATTTTTGAATACTCTTTCTGAATATGGTGCAGACTCTAAACGTAAGTTTGTTGTCTTTCACATTGGTATTCTGACTGAAGGTATCAGTGTTCCTGGGATTCAATCTTGCATTTTTATGAGGAATCAAAACTTTGTATCTACTGTTCAAAGTATTGGTCGTTGTATTCGTGTGAGTCCTGAAGATACTGAGCGTATGAAGACTGGGGATCTGATTCCTGGCGACTTTGAGAATTATGCCAAACCATTTGGCAAGGTTGTGATTCCAGTGTATAATAACCGTGTTGGTATTGCCACTGCTCGTCGCGTCGAGAATGTCGTTGATGAAGTATTTGTAAAGGGTAATTTTGTTGCTGATTATGTAAAATGACAACTAATTCAAAAACTGGATTTGAAACTTCTGATGGATATGCTACTGTACCATGGGGAAAGAGGTATGTTATCCTTTTTCAAGGTCAACAACTTGAAGACGTAAAAACTGTTTTGCAAGCACAAAAATTTATTAAGCAACATCGTGTTATTCCACAAAGTGGCACAGTGTTTGTCTGACAAGTCCTTTCTTTTTCTATTATAAATTTTCATCAATCAACCAGATGTCACAAAAACCTTCTTGGGAACAACTCTTCTTTCGAGCAATCAAATCTTCTAAAAATGGAGTTTATTTTGCTAATGCAGCGATCAAATATCTTGCTGAATTGGATCCTTGTGGATTCTATCAATACACTACAAAAAGTGCCTACGATAATAATGAATATAAGTGTGGACAAACTGAAAAAGGTGTAGTTGAACGAATTCATAGTCAGCGTAAGCAGTCATGTGCGCGTGAAGATTATTTGATTGTTGGGTGGGTTCCTTCACATCGTGCTGCGGATGACAAAGAAGATCAACGTATTCTTCGAGAACTTCACAATCAAAAAAAGTGTACCCTTGCTTCAGTTCTTGAATCTAGGACTTCTGTAGAATGGGCAATTTTTCCTGACAACAATCCAGAAGAAGTTTGGCGAGATTATCTTGGCAACGATGTCAAAAAATCTGATCTTGGTATGACTATTTGGCAACTTCAAGCAATGGATCAAATCTTTTCTTTTCTTGGCGAGGGTAAGAAAAAGATCATGGCAGAACTTGCTGCACGATTTGGTAAGACTCTTGAATATCTTGCCATGTTCCTTGCAGTTAAGCAAAAGGTCATGGTTGTTGGAACTTATTATTTGACTGCTCTTAAATCCTTCAAGAAAGAAGTTAGTCGTTACAATGAATTTTCCAACTTCATTGTTTTGGAACTTAAATCTGATACTTTCCAAGAAGACTTTAACCAAGGTCTAGTCGATGGTAAGAAGATTGTTGTTCTTGCTTCTCTTTGTGGAGATAAAGAAGCGAATACTACTGTGCGTAATCAAAATGCACAATTCATTGAACAATTCACTGACAAAATTACTGTCATTGATGAAGCAGACTATGGAGCACACACTGAGAGTTGTGTACCCTTTGTAAATCGTATTGGTCACGACGCACCTGTGATTCTTACCACAGGAACTAATAGTGAACGTGCAAAAGGTCTGCACAATGATCTTGATGCTTTCTTTAGAATTACGTACCTTGATCAGTTGATGATGGTAGGTACGAAAGCAAAGATTAAAAATGAGATTGTCAAGCAATTCAAACGAGCATATGGATTTGAAAAATGTCTAGCAAAGGTTCGATTCTATCGTTATGATTGGAGTCGCTTTGTTTCTCTCATTGATGGTCATGAAATGAAGTTTCTTCCTTCATTCTCTAAGGCATCTAAAAATGTCAAAAAGAATCAAGGATTTTGGACAGGACTTTATAAGTCATTCATGGGCACAAGTCCAATCATGGATGCCAATGATTTTAGTCTTGCTAATTGTATTGAAGGCGCTGCTAACTCTGTAATGCAATTTGTGAGCATGGAAAACAAACAGATGCACCATCTCGAATCTATCGCAAAGTCGATTCTTGGTGAGTTCTATGATGTTCATGTAATCAATGGTGACGTTATCAAGGGAGAGAATGCTGAACAATTTGTAAACGATAAGATTCGTATTGCTGAACAAAATGGCAAACAAGTGTGGATCATTGCGTCTCAAATGTGTCAACGATCCTTCAGTATCCCTGAAATCAATGTTGTTCTTCTCACGTATGATAATGGGGATTTGGGTGCTACTATTCAGAAAATGAGTCGCGCTTTGACTGCTGGTGATGGCGAAAAAGTTGGACATATTATCTCTATTTCAATTGATGGCACTAGGGACGACAAGATTTCACCAATGATTCTGGATGCTGCACGAAAAGTTGCAGACCATGAAGATATTGATATTGTCTCTGCTCTACGTAAAGTTATTAAAACTCTTCCTATCTTTGAGATGGGTGAGGATGGATACAATATTCAGTTAGAAGCAGATGATTATTCTAAGGAAATCTTTTCTTCCAGCAATTCTCATCGAATCATGATCAATAATGATCGTCTGAAGTATGAAGGTTGCCTTGATTTCATTGATTTGGGTGCTTCTAATGTAGAAAAAGCAAAGGCAATATCTGATTTTGAAAAAGGCAAAACTAATCTTGAATCGCTGAGTAAATCAAACAACAAAGTATCTTCTGAAGAAAGTCTCTTATTTGTACAAAGACGAAATAAACTTGCAACTATTGTTGATAGAACTTCTTATTGTATTGAAGAAGTTTGTAAAAATAAAGGTAAAATCAATTATCAAACCTTTGTAGATATTCTCAACACAAATCGTTTTATTACTGATTCTATTGGCGTAACTGCCCAAGAGTTTGATATGTTGGTTCAAGATCGTTATATTGATCTTTCCTTGTGTTCCATGTATATTGAATGTTGCAGTTAATTAACTATCACACCATGCTCCCAGGGTTTCTCTGGGCATGGTATTATTTTTTATATTCGATCTTTTCATGAACCTCCTTACCACAGAACAATTTAAGCAGCATTTTACTGTGGATGAAGATACATTGATTCTTTCTCCACATGTTGCAATGATTGCAAGTCTTTTGGGACATGAATTTGACTTTTCTTTTAATCCAGATGATGTAAAAAATAAAACTTATAGTACTGTTCTAATTGACATTGATGAAAACCAGAAATTCCCTGGTGTTTCTGCAAAACATGAGTATCGTTGGTTAAAACATGCCTTTCAGTACATTGAAAATGGCAAAACACTAATTTGTAAGATTCCTCTTAAAGTATGTTCTCAAATCTATGATTTAAAAGATCTTGAGATTGATACAGTTCAAATGTTTAGCGACTATGCTATTCTTAAAGTCACTAAAGGTAAGAAAAACAATACCACTGCAGTTTTTTATGATGGAACATTCATTAAGATTGATACATCAAAAACTCCAATTCTACATAAAAACATCTCAGAATACTACTCTTATTTTGAAAATGTAAGTGACAAAGATGCACTAGAATATATCAGTTTGTCTGCAGGATTGAAGGAAAATAATCGAGAACAGTATCATAAACGAGTTAAATGGAATCCTGATCGAGTGGTTTGTATTTCCACTGGGTTCGAAAATAGTAATATCAAAAAAGGATTGAATATATATTCCTTCGATGAAATTGCTGATCGAAAGATGGCAGTTGATTGTTTTTATGTTCCAGAGGATGTTGATTTCGATACTTTTGTAAAAGTTTTGAAAAGTCAAAAGTTTCTTTCATTCTTGTCGTCTGTATGTTATAATAACTATCAATCGTTTAAAAAACAATTCAAGAAAAAAGTTTTCAGCAAAAAGATTATCGAGTTCTGCAATGAAGAGTGATTTTTATATCGAAAAAGTAGAAAGAAAGGAAGTTGAACATCTCCTTCTCACATATCATTATCTAAAAGATCATTCCAAAACATTTAGATCTGGGCATCATTATGCTCTCTTTAAGGGTGATCCCGATTATGTTCTACGACCTGTAGGTACTTGTGTGGGTGCCATAGTATTCACAGGAATACCTGTGCCAGAAATTGCTGTATCTGCATTTGGGTTGGCAAGAGAAGATCAGGATGGATTATTTGAACTTTCACGCCTTTGTATTCATCCTGAGGTGCAAGCAGAAGAATATAACATTACATCATGGTTTGTATCCAGAGCAATCAAACAATTTCGTAAAGATGTGGACGTAAGAGCAATCCTATCATATGCTGATGGAAAGTTTCATAAAGGTGTGATCTATGCAGCATCTAATTTCAAATACTATGGAATGACATCTGCAAATGTGGCAGACTTTTGGATTCTTAATGATGATGGAACTTATACTAAAAAGTCTAGAGGTGGTGGGAAAGATTTGAAAGGAGAATATCGCAAGAGAAGTCAAAAGCACAGATTTCTTATGGTTTTTGATAAGTCTTTGAAAGTTCTTTGGAAAGAGGAGAAATGGGTCAATCCTCAAACTGTCCACTCCACCCCCACCAAAGAATGAAGTTGGCATATAGTAACTTTAGATGAGAGACACTCATTTCAAATCGCTTTCAAAATGGAAACCACTGAATTAACTAAACAAACCTGTTGTGACCAGAAATCTATCACGATAGAATTTACCTTTGAAGAGCATGATCTTCTGAATTCTATTCTATGCCATGCTGTTGATGGAATGGATCTTGCTATTCCCTGCATTTACGATTTGCCTGAAGACTCTGAAATCCGACAGCGTTATGAATTGCTTGAACACATGAAAAACCACTCTTATTCACTTTGGGTACAACGATTCGGTAATTGATTATGGCACTGGAATTTAATCTTGGTGATATTGTCACCAAACTACATGGTAAGAAACCTGCTAAAGTTACTTATGTAAGTGATTATAGTACCACTGGATATTATACTTGCAAATATATTCATAACAATCAATCTTTTTCTTGTTATGGATCTGATCTAAAAATTTACGAAGAGGAAACTGAAATGGCGGACACTAAAACACTTTATTCTTTTACTGTTGATGGTAAGGTTGCTTATGGCACTCACATCGGCACCAACAGTCAGAACCAGTATCTGATTGAAGAAAAGGGTACTGGAGCAATTCATGTCTTTGACAAGAGTGCTCTGGAAGAGGTTGTACCTTATACCTTCAGTGCCAAGATGGGTAACAGTGAAAATCACTATGTGGGAACTCCTGGTGCTCTGAACAAGGGTGACATCCTACTCTATACTGGTTCTAGCACTCCCCAGATTGCTGTGGTGACTGGTATTGACACCAAAAACAAAGGTGCTCGTTCCAAGTTCAAAGGTGCTAAACTGGCAACGGAGGCAATCTGATGAGAGATTCTGCTACTATTGCTGCTGTTTTTGTTGTTATTGTTCTTGCCACTGTTGGAATTCTCTTTGAAGCATGGTTGCTTGGAGTTATTCTGTCTTGGTTCGGAGTTTCTTTGACCTTTTGGCAGAACCTTGCTATGATTGTACTTGCTAATCTTATCTTTAAGAATTCTGGAGGTTCTTCTAAATGAAACCAATTCTTGCTATTGTAGGTGGTGTGGTTGGATTTGGTGCTCTTATCTGGGGAGTTGCCTACCACGATCTCCTCTTCACTGCATTCTTTGCACCGAAGTATGAGAATGTTCGCAGGAACACCTTTGAGCAATCAAAGTCCTTCCGAACTGGTGCTGTTCAAGAACTGCAGAATATGCAATTCGAGTATATTAAGGCAGATCCAGCACATAAAGCAGCACTCGCAGACATTATCCGTCATCGTGCTGCTGAAGTTCCTGCTGATGCTATGCCTTCTGACCTTCAATCCTTTATCTCCAATCTTCCTCAGTGACTATCCGCAATCTAATTCTCCACAGAGCAAAGATCGTTGTGTATCTGAGCATTGCTCTTGTTCTGCTCATGCTTGATTCAATTTGGAAGGGTATTCATTGGTTCTTTGTGTATCAAGTTTATGCCTTCGGAGGTCTGTTTTATGAACCTTATCAGAACGCAACTTATTATGGTCGCAAGTATCTGAACCCTAAAACTTTGAAGTGGAATGGTAATGACTGACGCACAAA
>JACCDG011591705.1_pt1 | contig 11682 bp, 15 predicted proteins | sample 7442471 | NCBI WGS metagenome assembly JACCDG01 (sample SAMN15323444, study PRJNA562643) | freshwater metagenome | isolation source: river surface water | place: USA:Blue River Watershed | collected 2017-08-17
AGTGAGACTCATCAAGTTGACCGATATACCTCGTTATCGCCTTTCCCTCCAGCATTCCCTGATAACAATCCATGGTTACTCCATCAATAATTTTTACTGCACAGTTCGTGCGCTGGGCAACGTTCTCAAGGAGAATAGTCGCGAGAATATCCTCTTTTGACAGAGGAAGGCCATCAAAAGACCGTGAGGAGATAATGTAAAACGAGAGCGCATCGGTATCATTATAGTCTTCACTAACGGTAACCGCACTGATGCCTTCGGCGTCTGATTGAGCTACGTTGTACTCGTGGGGAGCTGAAAACATGAGAATATTAGCACTCATGCGCCAGAGATTATTCTCTCCAGGAGATCCGTATTTCTCTTCAGTTATCCACCAATCATCGCTATCTTGCTTTTTCTCGAGCTTAGCCTCGTGCAAGTTTTCCGGCTTACGGTCGAAGAGGACCACAGCTACCATGACGGCGGCAAGAACCACCAAAAGTGACAGAATAATTTTTTTCATAGCTACCAGTAAGCTTAGCATGCCACCTCAAAACGACTCAATCAAGTCGTTTTTAGATATTGCAATGAAGTATTTTTCTGATAAGCTCCAGCGGTATGAATACAAAAAAGATATCGATTATTGGCGGAATATTTATATTAGCTATCATCATCTTAGCAATTCCGGCAATCTATGATACCGATAATACGTATGCAAAAATTTCCAATACATACGGAAATGACTTTGCACAACAGGGAGCGTCAGAAGTGTGCGAGAATAATGTTGACGGCGTAGCTGTAAAGGCTGTTCCATTCGGCGTTATCGCCACCACCTGCCACGATGAATGGTTTGTCTTATTTAATATTTTTACACTGAATAAAAATTAATCATATGGATTTTGGAATAATTCTTGCGGCTCCAGCGATGCTCGTAATAGGCATACCCCTCGGCTTCATGGGACTCTTTACGAGTTTCGGAATACTGTACGCACTACCAAGCATAGTGCTTATCATCAGCGCACTCATTGCAAACAACTACGGCAAGGTGAAAGCGGTCCCACTCTTGGTACTAACCGCAGTCATTGGTCAGTGGTCGCTATTTCTTTCATGGATCGTTTCGCGCCATTCGATCGAGGCGAGCGAAGCTACTCATCAATGGGGAATGAACCTCCCCAGTGTGGCAAAGGCAGGATTTCCAGTCTCGGCGCTTGAATTGCCGCAATCTCCCATGGGAAGCGATAGCATTCCAATGGATATGTGGGCTGGAGTATTTACGAATGAACTCGTTTGGTTCGCCGTCGCCTTCATCGTCGCCGCCGCCATCGTTTCAAAAAAGAAGAATATGAGTAAAAAGCTCATGCTCACCTGCATCATCCTCACCGCCTTCGGAGTTATTTATAATCTTGCACTCTTTGCACTTTGGTACGATTAAACTCACACAAACAAAACAACCCTTCACGGGGTTGTTTTGTTATTAGCACTTCTTTGCTAAAAAAACCAAGAAACATTCTCCATGAACAAAAACAAACTATGCTATTGTAAACTACAAAAGAAAAATAACCTCACCACCACAAAAAACACCCTATGCTGAGTATCGCATACCTCATCGCAGGATTTCCCCTGCTCATCAAAGGAGCAGATTGGCTCGTTGCAAGTGCAAGCGCACTCGCAAAGCGCCTCGGAATTTCACAAATCGTCATCGGTCTCACGATCGTTGCATTCGGAACATCTACACCGGAACTCGTGGTAAGTCTTGCATCGGCACTACAAGGCAACACCGAAATCGCATTAGGAAATGTCGTCGGAAGTAACATTGCAAACATACTATTCATTCTAGGTATTTGTGCGCTCATACGTCCGCTGGAAGTAAAAAAGGGAACGGTATGGAAAGAAATTCCTTTTAGCTTACTCGCCATGGTAAGCGCAGGAATTTTTGTCGCAGACGGCCTTATCGATGGCGATACGGTATCGGCAATTACGCGTGCAGACGGTCTCATGCTTCTTGGTCTCTTCATTATTTTCTTTTACTACACCTTTGGCCTTGCAAAGAGCGGACCAGAAGAAAAGAAGAAAACAAAAAAAGAACCGGAAGAAAAAGGCATGAGCACATGGGGAATTGCTCTTGGAATCATCGCGGGTCTTGCTGGTCTTGTATTGGGAGGAAAGCTTGTTGTTGATGGCGCGGTAGAGCTTGCAACCCTTCTCGGCGTAAGTTCATCACTCATCGGACTTACCATTGTCGCAGTAGGAACATCACTCCCAGAACTCGCAACATCAGCAGTGGCGGCATATCGAGGAAATGTAGATATTGCGGTAGGAAACGTGGTCGGATCAAACATCTTCAACGTATTTTGGATTCTCGGAGTAACCGCACTTATTCGCCCGCTCCCTCTCCCAGAAGGCGGCTTGGTTGACGTAAGCGCAGGAGTTCTCGCAACGCTTCTCCTATTCCTAAGTCTTTTTATTGGAAAAAAGCACACAATCCAGCGTTGGCAGGGAGGAGTGTTCATCCTCGCGTATATCGCATACATTACATACCTCATCATGGTACGCGGCTAATCAGCGAGCGCATCTTGAAGAGTACGAAGAATTTTAGCTCTGTTGCCGTCGGCAACATTTGAATGAGGAATAATAGGCATGCCAGAAAAGTGTTCCTCAAGCGTATGAAGAAGCTTTTGTGCCTCGGTGCGCTTCAACTTGTCCATCTTGTTCACGATCATCACAAAAGGAATTTGGTGGAGCTGAAGAAAGGCGAGCATGTTCTGATCTAAATCGGTTGGCCCAATGCGCGCATCGACAATAAGAAAAGCAAGGCGCAGTTGAGGAGTTTCAAGAAGATAATTCTCAATCATTTCTGCAAAGACCTCTCGTTGATCGCGGGAGGTTTTTGCATAGCCATATCCAGGCAAATCAACAAGGTAGTACGACCGATCAATGCTATAAAGATTAATCGTTTGCGTTCTTCCAGGGGCCGCACTCGTGCGCGCCAAATCTTTTCGCTGGGTAAGAGAGTTAATAAGCGAGGATTTTCCCACATTGGAACGACCAATAAACGCAATATGCGGACGTTCATTTTTGGGAAGATCGTGAAGATGAGGAGTGCTAAGCACGTATTCGGATTGCATAAGAGGGGAGAATAGCATTTTTCAAAAGAAAACACCAGGAAAAATGAGAAGAAAGTATTTGGGACGCATGCGCCCTAAATATGGTACGGTAAGAAAGCTATGGAAGAACTCTCACTAAAATCAACGCGCACATTAAATAACGGTACACGCATTCCCGTGCTCGGGCTCGGAGTGTACCAAATGAAGCACGAAGAAACGTTACAAAGTATACAGGCGGCTTGCGATGCAGGGTATCGCCATTTTGACACCGCATCATTTTATAAAAACGAGGAAGCGGTGGGAGAGGCGATACGAAGAAGCGGAATCCCAAGAGAGGAATTATTCATCACAACCAAACTCTGGCCAACCGACTATCTCTTTGGAGAAAGTGCGTATAAAAAAAGTTTACAAAAACTTGGCATGGAGTATGTCGATCTCTATCTTTTACACTGGCCAACCCTAGGAAAAGAATACGCATGGAAAACGCTAGAAAAAATATACGCCTCCGGAAAAGTAAAAGCGATCGGCGTAAGTAATTATGGAATAAAACATCTCGAAGCACTAAAGAAAAAATCAGGAATACTGCCGGCGGTAAATCAGGTCGAATTCAGTCCATTTCTTTATCAAAAAGAGCTCCAAGCATATTGCGAAGAAGAGGGAATACAACTCGTTGCATACAGTCCGCTCACGCGAGGAAAAAGACTGAAGAACGATACGATAAGTGAGATAGCAAAAAGATATAACAAAACCCCCGCACAAATCATGATTCGTTGGTCATTGCAACAGGGGAATTGTGTCATTCCAAAATCAAGCAACCCTATACGCATTGCAGAAAACGCAAATGTATTTGATTTCGCACTCACGCAAGAAGACATGCAAACACTCAACGAACAAAACGAAAACTACAGCGCACTGTTTCGAATATAACCTATGAAAAACAACGCAATGCCCCCACTTACTCCCGAAGAAGCACGCGTCATTCTGCACAAAGGAACAGAGGCGCCATTTTCAGGAGCGTATAATGATTTTTACGAAAACGGCACATACATATGTCGCCAATGCGGAGCGCCACTGTACCGATCGCAAGATAAATTTGCCTCAAGATGCGGATGGCCAAGTTTTGATGACGAAATACAAGGAGCGGTAAAAAGAGTACTCGATGCAGACGGCGAGCGAGAGGAGATTGTATGCGCAACGTGTGAAGCGCATTTGGGACACGTATTTACAGGAGAAAAGATGACACAAAAAGACACTCGTCACTGCGTGAACGCAATATCGCTAAAATTTATACCCGAAGAAAGCGAAAGGGAATTATGAAGAAAAAGAAAGTATCCATCGGGGTGGTTATACTCACAATTCTCCTCGCCATCGCCTATGAACTAGACGTAGTATCAAGCGACCTGCTTGAAGAAGAAATCGCAAATACAGGAACAACGGTCGTTCGAGTGGTCGACGGAGATACGGTCATCGTAAAAGCAGAAGGAGAAGAGCACACTGTACGATTAATCGGAATAAATACTCCCGAAACCGTCGATCCAAGAAAACCAGTTGAATGCTTCGGGAAAGAAGCGTCCAAGGCGCTGAAAGAAAAACTCCTCGCAGGAGATGAGGTAGTGCTCATAGCAGACTCGTCACAGGCGGAAGAAGATCGTTACGGAAGATGGTTGCGCTATGTAGAGGAAGAAGGTGAAGATGTAGGTGCGTGGCTTTTGCAAAACGGATACGCGCAGGAGTACACGTATAAAACCCCGTATCAAAGAAGCGCAGAATATCAAGCCGCAGAAGAAGAGGCGAGAAGCGAAGGTCGCGGACTATGGGGAGATGTGTGCAACAACTAGGGAGAAAGGTATGTATACAAAAAGAAGTGCAAGATATACTTAAGAAAACTATGCAAATTCGAAAAGCAATTATTCCTGTTGCAGGCATGGGAACGCGCTTCCTCCCCGCAACAAAAGCACAGCCAAAAGAAATGCTCCCCGTAGTCGATAAACCGGTTATTCAATACATTGTTGAAGAAGCGGTTTCGGCAGGAATAGAAGAAATTATTTTCGTAACCGCAATAGGAAAGCGAGCGATTGAAGATCACTTCGATCGAAATTTTGAATTAGAATATCGCTTAGAACAAAAAAAGAAATTAAAAGAGCTTGCAGTTATTCAGGAAATTGAACAGCTCGCAAAGTTCGCATTCGTGCGTCAACAAAAGCCGCTCGGCGATGGCCACGCATTGCTCGCCGCAGCACCCTTCATTGGCACCGATGAACCAGTCGCAGTGCTCTTTGGCGACGACATTATTGCAGGAGCAAGCCCAGCAATAGGAGAACTCATTGACACTTTTCACGCACAGGGAGAAGAATCGGTTGTTGCAGTACAAGAAGTGCCACAAGCGCATGTATCAAGTTATGGCGTCATTGCCGGAACGGAACTGTCAAAAGAAGTTTGGCAAGTTTCACAATTCGTAGAAAAGCCAAAACCAGAAGAAGCACCATCAAACTATGCCGCGGTGGGTCGATATGTAATCACTCCAAGAATTATGCGTTTGCTCGAAACGCAGCAACCAGGAAAAGATGGAGAAATTCGCCTGGCAGATGCATTTGCAACACACCTGCAAGAAGGAGGAAAGTTATACGGAAGAAAATTCAGCGGCAAAAGATACGATTGCGGAAATAAATTGCAATTCATTCTCGCGCAAATCGAACTCGGTCTTGAGCACCCCGAGGTAAAAGAAGGATTACGAGGATATCTCGATAGCTTGCGGTAGCAAAAAAGAAGAGGGAAGGGCGGTGTTGTATGATGTAGGAAGATAGACTGAAGTATGAAATATTCTCGAATCAAGAAATTTTTCCCAGCACTTCTTACTGCATCGCTCTTATTTACCCTCGGCGCAGGATGCACGGGTGGAAACAATGCCGCACAAGCACCCGCAAAAGCAGACCTCACCTATTGGCGAGTTTTTGATGGCGACGATGCATTCGACGAAATTATCAAAGCGTATCAAGAACAGCACCCCTACGTCACAATAGATTATCGCGTACTACGCTTCGATGAATACGAAAAAGAACTCATCACCGCACTGGCCAAGGGAACAGGTCCAGATATTTTTTCGGTACACAACACACAAATGAACGAGTACAAAGACCTGCTTCTCCCCATGCCAAATTCGGTAACGGTGAAATTTTTAGAAACAATTGGAACGGTAAGAAAAGAAACGGTCCTCACCACAAAACAGCGTGCACTCCCTTCACAGCGCGCAATTAAAGAAAATTTCGTCGATGTAGTAGCGGGCGATGTCATACTCCCATACCAAGCAAACGAAGATGCTCCCGAAGAAGAAAAAGTTTTTGGACTCCCGCTTTCAGTAGATACATTGGCGCTTTTCTATAATAAAGACCTCTTCAATGCCGCGGGAATCGCACAAGCACCAGAAACATGGACTGAATTCCAAGACGCCGTTGTCGCACTTACAAAATACGCCGACGACGGAACGGTGAAGCAGTCAGGAGCATCTCTGGGAACGGTAGAAAACATTGATCGTTCCGCAGATATTGTGCAGGCACTCATGCTACAAAACGGAACAACCATGGTAGATGATCGCGGCCGAGTAGCATTTAACAGCATTCCAAACGACGCAGGCGCAGGAGTATTCCCAGGTCTCGATGCAGTGCGATTCTTTACCGACTTCGCAAATCCGGTAAAAGAAACCTACACATGGAACGAAACACTCCCCACAAACATCGATGCATTCGCCGCCGGTCAAACGGGCATGATGCTCGGGTACAGCTATCACCTGCCCATTATTCAAGCGGCGGCTCCTGCGGCAAATGTTGGTGTAGCACCCTTCCCGCAAATTGGAGGAGGAGCAAAGAAGGTAAACTTTGCAAACTATTGGGTTGAAACTGTTTCAAAAGACACCGAATTTCCCAATGAAGCATGGGATTTCGTTGCATTTGCTACAAGTGCAGAGCAAGCAATCTCCTACCTCAACGAAACAGGAAAGCCCACTGCACTCCGCGAACTTATCGATGAGCAAATCGAAACAGAAAATCTAAGTGCATTCGTAGAGCAAATTCTTACCGCAGAAAGCTGGTACGAAGGAAAAGATGCAAAAGCAATGGAAGCCGCATTTGAAAAACTCATAAAGGAAGTGCTTTCAGGAAATAGAGAAGGAGAAGATGCGATAAACGACGCGGCAAAAGTAGTTTCTCAAACGTATAAATAATGCGTGATAGAATGTACGCATATCTATGCGCCTCTTTACTCGCATGTTCGTGGGACTCTTCGCGATGCTTTGTTTTGCATTACCAGGGGTGCTACGCGCTGAAACGCAAAATGTATCGGTGAATACGGGGTACGGAAACATTCTCAAGCAAGGAATTATCTTTGCGAATATTTGTCCAGATCCAGCCCCGGAAAACGGCCAAAATGACAACTGTCGATGTCGTGCACAGGGAATTTGCTCGCTCGCAGAAGTTACTCAAGTTGCAGTAAATATCACAATATTTATTTTAGGAATTTCAGGAACAGTGGCACTCCTCATGTTTATATACGGCGGATGGAACTGGGTATTTGCTCAAGGAAGATCCGATTACATTAGTTCAGGAAAAGATGCAATGAAAAACGCATCTATCGGATTGGCAATTATTTTTGGAGCATACGCAATAATAAATATGCTCTTTGCAATTCTTGGGGGAAAAAGTCCTGCAGGAACAATTGAAGATACAATTAAGCAAATAGACGCCAAAAAAGGAATTGAGAACTATGAAATAAATGCCGGAGAAGTAATCGACACAAGATAATGAACAATCTGTATGAAAAAAATGATTATACCTATCGCCGCCGGAGTATTAGCCTATGCACCAAGCGTAGCATTGGCGGCAGCAGATACCGTGCACCTTATTAATCCACTCGGTGAAACCGATCCACGCATGCTAGCCGGCCGATTAATTTCTGGCCTTCTTTCAGTTATCGGTACCATTACACTCCTCATGTTCGTATACGCGGGAGTGCTCTGGATTACCGCACAGGGAGATTCGAAAAAAGTACAGCGCGGAAAAGATATTATGACATGGGCAATACTTGGTATTGCAGTAATTGCGGGGGCGTATGTATTTGTAAATGCAATTATCCGAGCGTTTACCACAGGAAGCGCAACCGGAGCATAAGAAAAGTGATATACTTTTTCTATAATTTATATCTCTATGATGAATAAGATATTTCGTTTCATGATGAGTGCGGCACTGGGAGTATTGCTCGCACTTCCTTTTGTAAAGCTTGTTCCTATTGCGCACGCACAGCCACTCGAAGCAAGCGACTTTTTAAGCGACGACTTCTCCGATGCTACCGGTCTTGGTCAAGCAGATCTTCAAGAAACTATCGGAAACCTTATTCGTGTTGCATTGGGATTCTTGGGAGTTATTGCGGTATGTATTGTGCTCTACGGTGGATTTAAGTGGATGACCGCAGGAGGAAACGACGAAAAAGTGGGCGAAGCAAAGCGTCTCATGATTTCGGGTCTCATTGGTCTTGCAATCATCATGTCGGCATACGCAATCGCAAGTTTTGTTATCTCTTCCATTCTTGAAGCAACAGCATAAATACTCTGGGGAAGTAAATACGTATATGAAAAAAATTCTTCCCAAACTGTTTATTGTACTCAGCTTTTTGCTCCCAACGGCAACATTCGCACAACTAGGAAGTAGCGACACAGGATTAGCCACCACGGTACAAGAAGGATACGGGGTAAGTACGCAAATCGCATCGCTTCCGGATTTTGTGGGTAGCTACATAATCGCCCCAATCCTCGGCCTGACCGGAACAATCCTCTTCGCACTCATGACCTACGCAGGATTTCTTTGGACAACCGCGCGTGGCGACGATAAGCAGGTGAAAAAAGCAAAAGATATTATTACCGAATGTGTAATAGGAACCGTTATCCTCGTAGGAGCATATGCGCTCGCGAATTTCGTCATAGATCAGCTAGACGGCACGACGACATCGGGTGCGTCGACCGCGCCATAATAATTACTGCGTAGTTTTATGAATAAATACGTAAGTAAATTACTTTGCGCGGCATTATTTTGTGGAGCGATAAGCGGATTTCCTCAAAAAATATTTGCAGTAGATTTGGGAACAAGCGAATTAAACCAAGCGGGAACATCGGCAGGCGTAAGTACGGTATCGTCACTCCCCTTATTCATCGGAGGAATTATCGCACTGGTTATTAGCTTTTTGGGGGTACTCCTGCTCATCTATTTTGTATATGCAGGCGTGCTTTGGATGACCGCACGAGGAGACGAGAAGCAAATTGGAAAAGCGAAAGACGTCATGAAAAATAGTGTAATCGGCCTTGTGATTACACTAAGCGCATACGCAATGGTTGCCTTTCTTGAAGATAAACTTCCGGGCGGAAGCGGAAATGGAATTTGGAATAGCGATACTCAAAAATTGGCGGAAAGGGCAGGATTCGCAGGTGGTGTGGTTATCGAAGATCAGATCGGTCTTTATATCAACATCGTACTCAATCTCCTCGGCGTCGTTCTCCTTCTGTTCTTTATTTACGCGGGCATTCTCTGGATGACCGCGCAAGGAGACGAGAAGCAAATTGGAAAAGCGAAAGACATTATGAAGAATGCAGTTATCGGACTCATTCTCACACTTCTTGCGTACTCAATCACATCATTTGTTATCGATCAAATTTCAGGTCGTGGAACGACGCGCCTAGATTACGGTGATTCTCTCATCGAGCCAGAGATAACACGATAAACAACAAAGCGTTTGTCCACAGAAAATACAACAAGAAAAAAAACGTGCTACAATTATTCTATAAAAAAAATATGAAAAACTGGAAACACTACGTGGCAGGAGCCGCAATCGCATTGGTGCCTTTCATGGGAGTACACACGGTGCACGCCGCAACCGCATCCCTCGATTTGGGCGGATCGCTCAACGATGTTGGCGACGCAACCGGATTGAGCGATAACGACCTTACCACCACAATCGGTACGCTTATCAACATTGGTCTAAGCTTGTTGGGTATCGTATTCTTGCTCCTCACGCTTTACGCAGGATGGTTGTGGATGACCTCACAAGGCGACGACAAGAAAACAGGAAAAGCAAAAGATATTCTTGTTACCGCAGTGGTAGGTCTCGTCATTCTTCTCTCAGCATACGCAATCTCCAACTTCGTACTCGATCAAGTACAAACCGCAGTAACCTAACTATAAAAAATAAAACAGACCGCACTACGCGGTCTGTTTTATTTTTTGCAAAAAAAAGAGCGCGGAAAGTGTTGCATGTGCAGTGTGCACAACAAACTTTCCGCGCTACGCGCCCAGTGCCCCGTCACCTACCGCGCTTGCGACCGTCGCGCCGGAGCGCGCCGCACTCGACGGCCTCGCGGCACATGGCCTCGAGGCGGGGGTCCGCCGTTTCAGCCTTGAGAATGACCTCGCAGTCATTCTTCTCGAGTCCGCTGACAAAGCGCTCCGATGCGCTGCAGGGGTCAGCAGGGGGCTCCACGGACATCGTCGCCGGCGTCTTCTCCTCCATCTTCGTCTGCACCGCTTCTACAGCGGCGTGGCGGAACTCGGTCACCCGCTGGGCGTAGGAGGGGAGCTTGGAGCCGCATTCGTGCGGCGCGATTCCTTCCCCATCGGGGCACGTGGGCGGCAACAGCCCGTGGTCAAAGACCACGAAAAGTGCCGTGATAACCACACCTCCCGTCAGGAAGGAGAGCGCAAACCGGAGATTCCTCTTGGCAAATGCCGCAAGGACTTCTTCGGCATGTGCCGGCGCCGGCGGGCCTCCGCTCGCGCTTCCCATACGAGCTGCGCCGATGCCGCCTGTGAAGGCAAGAAAGATCCCGAGAACCGCTTCGCTTCCCCTGTAGTCCGTGTGGACAAAGAGGTAGAGGAAGACCGGGTATGCCATAACGAGCATGTAGATCATGCCCGCCAAGGTAAACATCCGGACCCCACGGCTCCGAGCCTTGATGGCGTCGCTTTGGAGCGACATCATCCCTCCGGCGGCTCGAAGGCCATCAATGCCCACATCGGTCATTGTCCAACCGACGTAGGCGATACCGAGGGCCAGAAGCCCGATCCATACGTAGGCAGGATCAAAATGCGTGTACGCCGCGATGGCGCATAGTGTCGCGACGACCATGGACGACCCAAGGGCCGTAACGGCGGCGGCGCCGCCAAGCGCTCCCATTTCGATCCACCCGTTACCGGGCGCTTCGAAGGGATTCTCGGAGAGATCCGCGGGCTGCTGTTTGACGATTCTCCGATTCCACTCTCGCCATACGAGCATGGCGATGAGGGGGCCGATGCTCCAAATCACCGACCAGAAGACGACATTTATCGCCATTGGCACGGGATTGTTGATGAAAGCGACCACGAAGGTGGTCAACATCGTCGCGACACTTGCCGCAGCGAGGGCAGTCAGCCCATTCGCGGTACTCTGGGCGTAATCTTCAGTGCGATTGCCCGCATAGGCAATCGCACTGAGAACGCCGGCGAGGGCGCTTTTCAGCGCCTCCAAACGGTCCATAAGACCGCCGAGGCCGGTCTTAGAAGCGCCCGCCGCCGGGGGCGGCGACGCG
>JACCDG011075125.1_pt1 | contig 11679 bp, 17 predicted proteins | sample 7442471 | NCBI WGS metagenome assembly JACCDG01 (sample SAMN15323444, study PRJNA562643) | freshwater metagenome | isolation source: river surface water | place: USA:Blue River Watershed | collected 2017-08-17
CATTTCAATAAGTCTTGGTAGGTAGTGGCTTTCAATTTCGCTTCGTATTGGCTTTAAATCTTGGTAATCGCCAAAGTTTCTACCTGTGCCATAAAGTATATCGCAATAAATCATATTTACGCTTTCATTCGGCTGTGATTTTAGGAGTTCCAAATTATCACCGCACTGCACATAACACGGGTTTGGCAAAATTGCCGTTTCGTCTTTCAATTCAACTTTATCCATAATTTTCAACGTTTGTTTTTCAATTTAACTTTTGTGTTCGGCAACTTCGCCAAGCCCGAAAACGTTATCGGCCCTTCGAGTAGCACGGTGTTGCGCTCGTGTTCGATCATTAGATAGTACCTGTGATTAGTCTCACTGAATGAGGTATGCAGGCGTAGGGCCTTTGCGATTTCGCCCATTTCAAGGTTCGACACGCTCACATGAAACGATGAGGCGGCACAATGGTAATCGCGCTCGATCAGTGCGGCAACGTGTTCCGCAGTCGCGGCCACGTCAGCGTTGACGTATATGTATGCGCGGAGTTTTTCGGGGGTGGTCATTTGATTATGTATCTTGCTATTGTTGAACCTAAAACATCAAAAACATTTTGAGATAGACCGTCAATTCGTTTTGCATAAAACACCCACCCAATGATTTCACCAGTTGAGATGCTTTTCACTTCTGCAATATCTACAACCTCGCAGATTTGCCTAACCTTCCCAATGCCCCTTGTCATATCGAATTTAGTTCCGATGTTGACGTTGGCCTGTCTGATTTTGCTTATCATTTTGCTGTCGCGTTGTTAATTGATACGCCAAAGGTATGGCGAACGAAACGCGCACGAAATTAAAACGGCATTAAAAAGTGATTAAAAATTACTTGCCGCCCTCCAGTATGGTCAGGCGCGTCTCCAGCACCTCAATCTGTTTTGCCTGAGTGAGACACACCCCCTCCAATACTTTGACCCGTGCGCGAAGTGTTGAGCGGTTCGCGATGGCCTCTTTGATTAGCCCAAGTATCAGCGATGCCCCGTTCCATATTAACTGAAATGGTATCGGGTTGCCGTCTTGCAGGTTCTGCACGGCTTGCTTTTTTAGTTCGGCTTGGCTCATGGCTTAACGATCACAATTTTGTTGACGTTGTTTGGCCCCGTGTCCTTTGAGTCGATATGGCACCAGGTCGGGGTATAGGCAATATCCTCAACCCTTCTAATTCCCATCGCGTACGCCTCAACAGGATGGCTTACGATCCACTCAAACACCGTTCGCGGGGTTGTGCCTTTGGTCAGCATCTTGAGATCAAAACCCATTCCTGCTTTATGGGTTGAATACTTCGCACCCGTTTTCGTGTCCATCCTTCGCAGCCCGCTTTCCTTGTAGCCCATGCCGTTGATTCTAATCGGGCCGAACTTGTCACGAAGCGCGTCAATCGCTTTCAATGCTATTGGATCGAGCATGGCCCAACATTCTGCCTCTGTGTAGTTCTCAAGGAACCACGGGTCAACGAGTTCGTCTATTGTGAAATGGGTGGTCATTGCCGCATAAGGGTTTGATGGCCGAAATTACCACGCCACAATATAGGCCAAATGAAAACAACATTAAACCTTCACCCCTGCCCACGAGACAATTTTGCGGGCTTGTTGTTTTTGGAATGGATGCCCTTACGCCTGACCTTCGGGCGGGGCTTGTGCTGTGTTGCGTTGGTCTTTGTCACGGCTTGATTTCGATGAGCCAAAGTAGAAATTTAACACGGTTCCGAAAGCAGTCAAAAGTGCGCCAAGTGCGATGTTCACAAGGTCGTGCGATGACTCAGGAATAGGCGCAAAGAACAAAAGGAACACAAGGCCGAACGTGCCAGATATTACGGCAAACGCTAACAGACCCATGAAGATATTGCGGCCCTGCATTACTATCCGATCAGATCGTCCTTGTGCGGCCTTTTCACGGGCATGGTCATGCCTTGCCGTTCCATTGACCTTGATACCACCTCTGTGAGGTCGTGAATAACCTCTCCTTGCTTATCCAATCGGGCCGACATTGCCGCCTTTGAATCTTCGCACCTTTTCAGATCGGCCTTTATTTCTGTCAGACCGGTTCGCAGTTCGTGGGCCACACTTATCATGGTGGCTACTGCGGTCTGTTCCGATTGTGCGTCTGTCAGTTTCGCGTTGGATGCTTTCACTTTCCACGCCCACGCGCCACTAACCGCTGCCGCCCCCATTGCTAATATGGTGTCGGCCTTGCGAATTGCGAGGTCTGTGAGGTCTGCGATTTCCATTGGTGGTGCTGTTGCGGTCATGGTAATTCAACTGGTTCAGGCACGTAGTCCACTAACTCAAGTTTGCCGACCCATTCGAGGCCCTTTGTCTCGCAGCCCGTTGCCTCTTGCTCCGATATGGCCCATCCTTTAGGCGTTTCAAATGGTGCAAAGTAGCAGTCGGGCTGCCACTCTTGGCCGCTCAATTCTTTGGCCTGTTTTTCTGTGATGAGTGCGATCATGTCAGTACACGTTTATTCCGAGTGCGGTCATTTGGGCGTTTACCACCTGTTCCAAATCAAGTACCGAGTGCGATGACGTGGGGGCCGAGTACATTGCGAAAAAAGCGTAGTTTCGATTAGTTGCCACTCCGATCGCGCCCGCGCTCAGTTTGATGTTGCCCGATGCGGGTGCTGATGATGCGGTCGTTGCATAGCCCCACCGTTCACCACCCGGCCCTTTGTGGTAGATCATTAGTGCGTTCGATGCAAAACGCCATGCGGCCCAAAACCCGCGAACATCCGTAGGCGTGGGCATAGAGTTGGCCGTTGATCCGTTGTTGAAGTCATAGACTGCATTGGCAACCATTACTGTCCACTTGATCGCGAACTGAACACGTGGGGTGATGGCACCTATAATATCAATACCTGATGCCCCATCCGTTCTGTTGTATAGCACGAACATGATACTATTCTGCCCGAACGTGTTTCCGTTTATTCCAGTGTCTCCATTAGAATTTACCCCGTTGGCCGTGACCCCGTTTGAATTGAATGTCCACCCGCCATTCCACGTCATGCTATTACCTGAGTTGGCGAGGTTCCATTTCGTGTTCGCGCTCGTTGCCCCTCTGAACGGATAGATTGCAGTAGCGGTCAATCCAAGCTCAAACGACCTGTAAGCGTACTGACGTGCTGCGTTGATCTCCGTAGCTGATAGGCTCGGAATGTTCGCTAAGTAAGCCACTACCGATGCCGTATCCTGAATGTTTACTTCAATGGTTGCACCAACAGTGGTCACGCCATCGGTGGCAGTCACAATGACCGTCTGTGCACCATACCCCCTTGCTGTGATCGCCAACGCGTTTCCCGCCTGTGTGGTGCGTGAATAGCAGCCGTTTGAATCGATCGGGTAGCTGAATGTGTACGATGTCGGAGTGAACCCTGTCGCGGTTGCTGTGACGGTATATGAGGCGTTGTAGTCTGGAGTGGTGTCCGATGCTGACAATGACAATGAGTTGCACGGGTCGCTTTCAACTTCCCATGTATCAGTACCATCCCATGACCCCGACTCGCTGCCGTCTAATGTGACCTTGATCGAGAATGTTGACCCGCTCGCTGGAGTGCCTACTTCGGTGCCGTTGATCTCGACCGTGACGGGGTCGCAGGCTGTGCCGTATGCCGCCTCTAAACAAGCTACCTGCGCAGGGGTCAACCTTGCAAGTACGGACGCATCGCAGAAGTCGTACAAAGTGAGGCCGTCAACTGATGGTGGAATGACCGCACCACTTTCAGGAACTGAGCATTTCGCGAAGTCCCAAGGCTGTTTGATGTTCAGAATGTACGAACACCCCGCGACCCTATCATTGCCGCGCTCGGTGAACGGCTCGATCGAACCGGCACGCTCAACTATGTAGGTCTGTGTATGCTGTTGCGCGAACCATGCGAGAAAGTCCAAAAGGACAGACTGCATATCGCTGATGACCTCTTGCTCATGGCCCTCGGTATCCTCGCCACTTTCGCCCACTTTCACGCGATCCATCGCAAGTAAGTGGAGGCGATAGGTGAAGTACTGATCGCTCACATCGGTGCGCTCATGGAACACCCACAACAGCGGATAGGTGCGGTCTGGTTTCGCCTGCCATTCAGCAAGTGTACCGACCCCGCTGCTACCTATCTGAGCGTGTGCCGTTGCAAGGTCTTGAACCTGGTCGATTATCTGATTGAGCGTTAGCACTTAGGTAGGCTTTTAGTTTTGCTTCGATCAAAGGCCGTGACGAAGGTCGGCCCACCTGATTATGTGAGGCTGATTTGGTCATCGCGGTACTTTGTTCGCATTGATTTTCCTTGTAGGCCGATGTCACCTAAATGGATGGGCGAGGTGAATATGTTGCCGCGCACGGGTTGAATAACGTCAACACCATTCGCGGGGTTCTGATACGATGGGTAGTCGCTCTCGTTCTCGCACAGGTAATTGACCATGCGTTGCTCGTAAAATTCGGCCTTGTCGTTCGCGTCTGATTTCAGGTTGCTGATCGTGCGTGAATCCGCCATCTGCGAATTTTCGCTGCTTTGCTGCATGACCCCTTTATTCATCAGCTTGTTTGATGACCAATAAGCGGCCTCGGCAGTCACGCGCCAAATGAGAACCGATTGAATATAGTCATTGAGTAGCGTAGTGTTCACAGCGGTCAATGAGCTACCCTGAATCTGAGTCTTGATCTCATTGTATAGGGTAGTGCCGATCAACCGTTGGATATACACGTCCTGACAATAGAGTATCGTCTCGCGCAGGTACTTAATATCCACGTTGTCGCTGATGTACGTGCGCTCCTTGAGAGTGCTTTCAGAAATGAATAGGACGTTAGCCATCGGTTACTTTTTGCGGATCAGTACACGTTCCCATGCGTGACGGCAGTAGTGGGTTGTCACGTTCGTACCCCTGCGAGTCCAAAAGCCGCCCCTGCGTTGCCACACGTTACGTTCCTCACTCAAGCTGATACGGGTGATGTCAGCCTGAGTCCATACCCTTGACTTACTCATGTTCACCATCTCGCGGCAGAAGTCGCGGGTGGTATCCATAACGTCAGGGCCTTTGACTCCCGAACCTAAAACGTACCTGTAAGCAATGCCAAAGGACACCTCCAGCGGCTTAACATCTTTGAGCGCACGTAGTCCCGCATCAGACACTTTCGCAACCCGCTGAGTGGCCCCAATAACATCCGTTACTTCGAGCGAAAGGAACCCAGAATCTATTGAACGCTGAACAGCCTTTTGCACCGCGTCTATGGTGGTCTTCATCGCAGCCGCTATTTCCGCCATGCCCATCGATGGGTTGTCTTTAAGCATATTCAGCACGGCCATGTCGAAAGCCGTATCGCTGAAACCATACGCCATCAGTTCACCCTCCCTGCTTGTCATGTCATCGAGTGACGTGTAAGGTGTGAAAAACTGACGGCTCAGAATGTCACCTTCGCCCACTTCGATACCGCATTTTGAGAATAGCTCAACAAGGCGCATATCGCTATCCTGGGCGGAAAATTCAGCGGCAGGTGTGGTGGGGGTTGCGGGCGTAAGCGTTCGGCCCAACACGATTGACTCGGCCTGTGGTCGCGTGAACCCGTACAACTCGATCAGCAATTCAACAGCCGATTGAGCGTTAATGATGCCCTGTTGTACGTTTTGCAGAACGGTAATGATACCAGTCACGCCACCGACCGTTCCTTTGAGTGCGGCCTGTGCATCTTTTGCCACGGTATCTGTCTCGCTTTCTTGTTTGTTGACAGGTAAGCCAGACCTTTCTCTTATCTCATCAGGACTCATAACGCTCACCAAAGTCATCTCGCTGAACTCCTGCGCTATCGGCTCGGTGTCCTGAATGGTCAGGCGTTGGGGTAGGCCGTTTATCGATGCGAAACCGTTGAAGATCTCCTCAATGAATTTCTGACGGGCGTTTACATAGGTCTTTTGGAACAGCTCATAGCTATCCCGAATTTGATTCCTTGTAGCAAAGATTCCTTCAGGCTTGACACCGAACAATGCAGGGTCAACAATGCGGTGGCCTGTAAAGATCTCCTGTTGAACGGTCTGATTAAGTTGCTCAAAACGCTTGTCGAGGTCGTTGCCGTTCAGGGCTGTGATCTCAGGGCCTTGCGACTTGTCATCGTTGAAGGTCAGAAGGATCTTGTTGCTGTTGTCAGACCCTGCGAACTTGTCATTTACTTTTCGCTCAATCGCGGTCTTTTGTTCTTCATCGGGAACACCATTGAAAAAGCTAATCATGGTGCCCGCCATAAACCCATTCTTGATCCCGTTCAGGTGGAAGTTGGCAATCTCTCCATCTAATTCGATGTAAGGGATAGCACCGATGTAGGACGGCAACGGATAGACCTCTTTGGATGGGTCGTACAATTTCACGTAGAGGATTGACTTACCGACCTTCGCGTCTGCATTAAAGGCGGGTATCGTCTCAATCTTTTCAGGTATTGCCCGTTTCCACCCATCGGGAGAATAGAACACAACCTCTCCAGTCTTATCAACGCGGCACTTAGTAAAGTTGACGTGTGAAAGTCGGGCTATCCTGTCAAGGGTGGCATTGTAAATCACCTCGATCGTGCACCCTCCAAAGATTTCAATGTCGAGCGCGACCTGTTGCAACAACTCATCCAAATCATTTGACTTGACGAACTGCTGCAACTGCGCGGCCTGATACGTGCTTATGCCTGTGTTATCAACCTGCCACCCGTTCCCAACGATGTAGTCTGCCTTGCCACGAATGATAGCGTTGTGTTTCGCGGAGGTGTTGAACAGGTTTAGAAGGTAGTCGGGGTAGCGGTTCTTCCAATCTTTGTCGGTTCCGTACAATACCCAATTCACGTTTTGCGACACCTTAAATTCAGGCGCATGGTGGGCCGCGAATTGAAGATTGATAGCCGATACGTCTTGTCTTTTATGGCTCATAAACGGTAGCTGTTACGTTGCCGCCCGCATAGGTAGGCATTGTGATTGTAGAGGCCGCGCCCGTGACGATACACATGCCGCGCTCAAGTAGCGTGAGGCCCGATGGGTTGAGGTTCGATGCGCTGGAGTTGGCATAGACCCAATAATACCATTGACCAGTCGGGCGCATTGTCACCTGTGCGTCTAACGGGTCAGGGCTTGAGGCCATTTCAGTAATTGAGAACTCGTTGTAGCGTTCGGGGTATGGTGATGTATCGTCTGCCACGCAATAGACCGTCTGCTGCGTTGCCTCGCTTTGAAACGCCCACAGGTAATGTGATGCCGTGCCCTTTTCCGTAAGGGTCACGGTCACGCTATTAGCCTGTCCTTGCGTTATGCGCACCATCTTAGGTCAGGGCGATGAAGTACTCAACAGGTACGGTTGCCGTGTCTGCCTGAACACCGATGCTTGCAATGGTATCCCACGCGCTGAAACTACTTGCCACCTCAATGTTTGATGGCGAATGAAGCTCAATGGTCTTTCCCGCCTCCAATTTCAGCCACACGGGAGTGTCAGCCGTTGGCACTATCTTAATGGAGACGAAGTTCGTGTCATCCTTATTGGTGATGCGCAGGTACTTAACATCGCTGCGCACGAACGTGCCCGCGCCCGATGCCGTGCTGAATGACATTAGGGTGATGAGCGAGGTCGGCACCTCAACGATGCGCTGATCCACCTCATTAATGTTCGCGATGGTCAGGGTGTTGCCGCTCGATGAGCCGTACACCTTGCCGTTCAGGGTCACGCTTTCGGTCAGCACGACCGTGAGAGTAGCGTTTGTGATTGTGCTTGCCATGCTCTAAATGTAGAAAGTGGGCGTTTTGTACAAAATAAAAAGCCCCACCGAACGGCAGGGCTTTCTAATCGATTTGCGTAGGCTTATTGTGCGCTTGCCTGTACCGTGCTTGTGATGGTACTCAGCAAGGTTGCAACGGTGCCCGATGCAGGGTTGATTGCCATTGCAGGCTCAGTCTCAAGGCCCGTGAATGTGAGTGTGTACCCGTTCAGGTCAGCTGCGGCTGTGCCAGTGGTGGCCGAACCTTCGCTCAGTTCGAGGCCGTTGTATGCGCCTACTACCCAATAGGTAGGACTTGCATCCATCGTCTCAACGATCGCTACCACCCGATTCTGTGCGAGTAGTTTCATTTCGTTGCGCTTGTTAGTTTTCAACTTCGGCAACACGACCGTCAAGGTGGGTGCATAGTGCAGACCGCCCGTGGTGATGGTGCTTACGATGTTGTCGGTGAACGAGCTTGATTCCTTCAGTTGGTCGTACTTGTAGAACACGAGACTTGCCGACCCGATCGCTGTCACCTCACCGCTCGACACCGTAGCCTGAAGTGCGGTGTAGTTGGCAAGGGTGGCAAAACGGATAGACTTCACACCACCGATCGCATCCTTACAATCGAGCGCAATACCTGTTGTTAATCCGCAAGACATGCTTTTTATTGGTGTTATGACTTTAGGGGGTGGCTATCACACCACCCCCGTCAGTCGGGTTTATCAGAGTACGATTGCGGCTACTTGCGCAGGGTAGGCCACCTGAGTACCGAGCTTGAACTCCATCGCGGCCTTCAGTTTGCGGTCATCCTGTGACCACCAGATCTCAAGGTTCTTGAAGTCACCCTCGGCATCCACACCGATGAAGGTGTTTGTTTTCTGCATCCCGTAGATGGCATCCACACCATTCAGGCCCGAAACAGGCAGGCAGCGCAGGCCGGTGCCTGGGAAGGTCAAGCCAGTAGCGGTTGATTGTTCAACCGATCCGTTCACACCTGCATTCAGTACCGCACCGAAAGTTGAACCGCCAACGGTCAATGCACGAACGAGTGAGGTGTATTTCTCAACACCCATGAACACGGTCACGTCAGACGAAGGGTCAACGGCCACATCAGCAAGGGCTTGATAGATACGGAACACCGCCTCGACCATTGTGGTCGTGTCCAAGGCTGTCAGGGCAGTGCCGTATGCCGTGCTGTTCGCGTTGGCATAGCCGCCCGTGTTGTCTTGAATCTGAAAGCGCAGACCATCCCAGTAGGCGTTGTTGCCTGTGCCCATCGGAACGGTCGAACCGATGCCACCACCTGAGGCAGTCACACGGCCCTTCCAGACCGCCTTGTCCACCTCAACGGCAACGAGGCTCATCAGGTAGTTCATCACCTGCTGCTCGATCGGCTGAATGTTCTCCTTGTGGGCACCTGCGGCCATCTCCTGACGCAGCCAGTACGCCTCAAGGTCTTTTGGGCACCATTCGAGGTTCAGCTTTACTTTGCCTGGTGTCAATGTGCGCTGAGTGATGGTCGTGTCACCCGAAGCATTGAAGCCGCAAGAGTCGGATTGGAAGAACACCGACTGCGACAACAGGGGCAGTTTTGACGGCCCTTTGATGTTCGGAATGACAGTTGCGTTTTGGAACATTTTAGCTCCGAAAACGGCAGCGGTCATCAGGTCGAACTGATTTTCCGCTGTGTAGGCGGTTAAGCCTGCGAGATTGAATGCCATTGTGGTTTAGTTGGTTGGGTTAAGTTTCGAGAGAGCAACAGCAAGTTTTTGCGCGATGTCGTTTGGGTCGGCTTTGGTGAACACCTTTTTCTTCTGTTCAGTCTCAGCTTTGGCAGGTGAACCCGCAAGGATTGAGACAACATTGAACATTTGCTTAGAGGCCTCAACCTGTGCTGCAAACTGAGTCTTGAGCGAATCGGCCTCGGCTTTCACACTTGCCAGTTCCGCTTTCAGTTCGGCCATTTGCGCAGCCATATCAGGCGCGGCAGGTTCAGCGGGCTTGTCCTCAATCGGCTTGACTTCGGTAATTACACCGCCCTCAACCTTGAAGATCGTGCCGTCCTGTGCCTCGTGTTCGCCATCAGGGGTGGCAATCTCAGCACCATCAGGCCCGACTACCATTGCAGTAGCCCCGACCTCAAGGGTAGGGGTAACGCTTACCTCTGTGCCGTCAACGAGTGTGACCTTTGCAGCCTCGACCTTTGTTTTGGCCTCGGCAGGTGCAGCGGGTTCATCAGCGAAGATGAGCTTCTTCAATTCGGGCAGTACTGCGAGTGCCCTCTCTCGGATAGATTTCTCCATGCCCTAAATGTTCGGGCGCGGCAGTATGTACGGAAATTATCGGCAGTAGGTCATCCCGATGGTGTCGCGATACCATTGTTCCTGAGAGACGGTTTCCCATGTCTCATCACCCACCGACCATTCGACCCTCAGAAAATACGTGCATGGGGTAGTTGTGCAATTCAGGTCGCGGTTGATTATCTGCCCGCAAGTAGTCTCATCCTGACACCCCACAAACGCAAGGGCGGCAATGGTCAATAGTAGTGCTTTCATTGTTCTTGCTCAGTTAGTATCCGCACAACTTCCTCGATCAACAGCCGATCCATCTCAGCGGTTTCGGCATTCTTGAACATTCCCTCAACACTGAACCCGTTAAACGTGCCGTCCTTGACCTTTGCCCACACTGTGGGATTGTCAACTTTGAATGAGCCAAACCACGACCCTTCAGGCAGCGGATCAAACCCTTGCGGCACGGGCTGCTTATCCGAGGTGATCCAACTTTCAAACAGGAACACATCAGGCACAACCCCTGCATGCATGACATTGGCCGTTACGCCTCGCCCCTGTTTGAAGAACTTGTAAACGATGGTGCGAATGGTGTCGGCATCAAACCGAACGTAGTACTCGCCTACCTTTTCGTCACGCCTGTAAATGGGCAGGCCCGCGACCATGATAGGCCCGCTGACTATGCGCTTGTCCTCATCCTGAACCGCGAACCTTGCCGACCTCATGCGCTCACGTTCCCATGTCGTATAGCACACCGCTGCGGCCTGTTCCTGTTCCATGCCCTCCTTAATCATTGCGGGTATGCAGCGGCCCAAGTAGTCCTCTTTGCTTTCACCGCTTTCAGGTGAAACAAGTTGAACCTGTTGATCGCTGAACGCCTGCCACATCCTATCGATTGCGGGACGGTCAACGAGTGATACCAACTCAACGCCCGTTGTCTCATCATCGGGGTCGATTGTCAGCTTGATTAGGGGTATGTTACGTTCCATGTTCTTAACCTCCGAGGCCGAAGGTAGCTTGTGAGTAAATCTGTGCCACGTTCGATTGAGTGCCTGTCATTTGCGTCTCAACTACAAACGCTTGAATTGGTTGAAGTTCTGCCGTTTGAGTGTTGACCAATCCTGTGACGTTGGTAGCCACTTGCGGAACCTGTGGGGCTGACGATGAGAAGGACGGCATCGCACCTACTGAGCCGCCTCCGCCACCTGGTATATCCGCTTTGTTCAGTATTTCAACGGTTGACGCGATCGCACCCGCCACCGTAGCTACTGCGGTCGCAATGTTCGCAATCATGTCGTAAGGGGTGGCAGACGATTGCACCGCTTTCGATATGGCCGCTGCGGTCGCTGTTGCCGCGTTGATCCATACCTCTGCGGTCGCGATTGCTTTCGACACTTCGGCATTATCGGCCATTGCAGCGGATACCACTTTAGCCACGCTTATCAATCCATTGCCCGCTGCCTGTGCTGCGTTGAGTTTCGCGGCCCTTACCTGTTCGGCTGTCTTGACCTGTTCGGCTGCGTAACGCTTTTCGATCTGAGTAAGATCGTAATTCATCTTCTCAGTCAACGCCTTGCGAAGGTTCGTTTCGTATTCGCTTTGGCCTGTGATCGTTGCCATCTTGCGCTCGAAAGCTGCGATCAATGTCATCTC
>JACCDG010130929.1_pt1 | contig 11678 bp, 8 predicted proteins | sample 7442471 | NCBI WGS metagenome assembly JACCDG01 (sample SAMN15323444, study PRJNA562643) | freshwater metagenome | isolation source: river surface water | place: USA:Blue River Watershed | collected 2017-08-17
GCAACAGCGATGACACAAGCACTCGCGAAAGTCGAAGGCGTCTTCGGCGGCATGAGTAGCGGCGGGAGCGTTTTAGCCAGCCTCCGCTTAGCGACTGAATTAGAGGAGGGTATCATTGTCTGCATCATTTGCGATCGCGGAGATCGCTATTTGTCGAGCGGACTTTTTGGCGAATAATTCCCTGTTTCGCGATAATTCTTCGTTTTTTTTAGCCCAAGATTGGGATTAAATAAAATTATACTTATTTTTGCACTCCCGATTAACGCGGGCAATTGAGGTGGATTAGCTCAGTTGGTAGAGCATCGGATTGAAAATCCGTGTGTCCCCGGTTCGAGTCCGGGATCTACCACTTCAATGAAAAAAGACCCTAGCAGCGATGTTAGGGTCTTTTGTTTTTAGGTATTGACACAATCTGTCAACACTTAAAAAGCGAGAAATACAAAACCTTTTAAAAAAAACAAGACCCCACTAAAAGCGGAGTCTTGTAAAATACTCTCTGTTCTAATATTTTTATTACTTAACAACTCGCCTAAAGACTTTATCAGGGGAAGACAATGACTTCCATTTTTCTTCTAAAATTTGAATAAACTTCCCATCCAGAGTATACAATACTACAACACTCGTAGAACTGTTAGACCATTCTGCGGTAACAAACTCCGCTTGAACAGACGATGTGAATTTCCATGTATTCAATTGCGCACTCAGCTCATTCATTGAATATTGGCGTAAGTCTCCTAACAAGGCTAATTTTGAAAATTTCATGACATTATTATTGAGTACAATTTCGTTGAATCACTATTTCTTGACTTGTTCCACCGCCTGAGCCACCTAAAAAAATGGATTGAACAATGGCAGAAGGACAAGCATTCTGAACTACCTCCTCTTGAGTAGATCCAGAGCCTACTCCACCATAAAAAATGGATTGAACAACTAACGGAGGGCAAACACTTTGAACAACTGATTCTTGGATAGAACCTAGGCCATCCCCACCGTAAAAAATAGATTGTACAACTAAAGGTGGACAAACACTTTGGACGACCGCCTCTTGGGTGGACCCCAAGCCTAGTCCTCCGTAAAAAATAGATTGAACGGCAAAGGGTGGACAAATATTTTGAACCACCTCCTCTTCCGCAGAGCCTAAACCTTTTCCACCTGAAAACATCGTTGTTCTTATCACAGAAGAAGAGATAGCTCCACGCATAGCAGGCATGAACACTTGTGCCTTCATATTGAAAGTAAATAGGAGAATAATCCCTACCAGAATTCTTAATGGGGTCATAGTTGATTAATTAGAGCGAACACCTCTACCGCCCTGTGCATTACCTCTATTACCATCACTCCAGTTCATTAATTGTCGACCAGAGACTGTATTATTATAATAACCAGCTCCACTTGCAGATCCTCCTCTTCGCATGAAATAGGTTTCATATGTATCCCGATTATTATAATCAATAGGCCAACCTATGACATTTGCAAAACCATATGAGTCTAAATTCCCATCACCATTCGTTGTTGTGAACGCTGAATAATCATAATTATATCCTCCTATTACTCTTTCAAAAACATTGGCTGTCATATCCATTATCCCATAATAAGTAGCTCCTGCATGAATTCTGTCAGAAATAGGCGTCGCTGCAACTCCTACACGTGATACCATATTCATACCAAAATTTTGAGGACCTAATGGCGCAATATTTAGGGTTTCGTTTTTTGTATTCCTATTTATTCTATTCCAATACCAATTAACGGAATAAGAATCAGTAGTTCCCCAGGCGAATTCATTTAATAAAGGGACAACTGGTCCTCTGCAGGCTTTTTCATATTCAAATTCAGTCATGGGTCTTAAAGCTGCCCAATCAAGAAAAGCTAAAAAATCCTTAACACGAATAGAAACTGGAAGTGCTAAGCCATCATCGTCCTGATTGTAGATATTATTATCATTCGCGTCATTCCCATAAACTGCAGGGGTTAAATTAATAGTTGAGACACCAGGAGTCACCACTTCTATACTATATCCTAACGTCTGATTCATAATGGTTCCCACAGGTGATGTAGGAGGAGTTGTATTAGGATCTTCTTGCAATCTAAGTTGTTGATTGTATGTCAAAGTGTTTAAAAATGCGGTATACTGAGCCGTGGTTATTTCATATTTCATGCAGTAAAAAGAGTTGTATCCTAATGGGAAGGTGGCAGGTAAATCTCCAGTACTACCATAGCCATTTTTTTGATAAATAGTCTTTGCACCTAAACCAGCACTTTGCATGGAAGCAGTAATTCGAAGTGGATTATCCGAATTACCATCTGAAAAAGCGTTTAAATCTGGGCGTCCATCTCCTACATAAAATTCACCTTGAGGAACATTGACCATCTCCATTCCAAAAAGCCCAATGTTATCTGAATTGATGTCAGAGGCTAAAGTTAAAGTAACTGTGGATTGAGTAATATTTCCAATCCCGTCAGCATTTCTTCTGATAAAAACACCCCTTTTGTCGGCAGGTAAATCTACTTGCAATTGAGATCCTGTAACTGTATGACCAGAGCTTGCTAAAACCTCGTGTAGCCATGGATTTTCATTGGGCTGATCACAAGCTTGTCTTTTGACAAAAACCCAAACAGCATCCCAATTCGAAGGTGCCGGAGTCACCCGCCAGCTATTATCCCATTGTACCGTAAAGCTGATGGTTCTTCCAGAAATCGTGGGTGTTCCAATTACCAGATTATTTGCCTGAACATGAAAGGCAAACAGGAGGGCAAAAACGAAGAATAAGTTCTTTTTCATTATCATATTTAATTTAGATTTTATTGCATATCACCAGCCGTAACTAAAATGTTGCCCCCTATATGGACTACTGTTAGTAAGGCGTAATTACCTGCAGTTGCGGTATAATTATTTCTATTTTTAACTGTTACTCCTGATCCACCTGCTATGGTGATTTTATTCGCATCAGCACTTTTTTGAAGGATCATACAGTTAAATCCAGTGGGTAAGGAAGAGCTAAATGTGATAGTGATAGCATTAGATGGATTACAAATAATTATTTTCCCTTTATATGCCTCTGCGTTTGTTGGGTCAATGGTAAAATTTTCTGTGATCTCATTTGAAACCGCGGCATTTGCGGTCAAAGAGCCTGATGTATTTACATTTGTAATATCACCATTCCCTAGTTGAATGGTATTGCTTGCGGAAACAATAGCTCCATTTCCAATCGCAGTGGAATTTGTCAAATTATCGAATGCAACATTCGCTTGATAACCTATTGCAGTGTTATTATATCCTGTAGAATTTCCAATCAGCGATTGAGAACCAATTGCTATATTGTATGTACCAGTTAAACTATTCCCTAGAGCCTGCGTACCTATGGCGATGTTATCATTCCCAATCGTATTTCTGAAAAGTGAACTTGTCCCTAATGCGATATTATCAGAACCAGTGGTATTAGCAGTAAGTGCTGCTTGTCCAAATGCATTATTATTATTTCCGGTTGAGTTAGATGCCAAGACTTGGAAACCAAGTGCATGATTGTAACTTCCTGATGTATTAGCGGTAAGTGCCTGAAATCCAAATGCACTATTGTATACTCCATCAGTATTTGCTGCTAGTGCTTCATAACCTATTGCTGTATTAACCCCATTATTTGTTCCAGCTCCTTTCCCCACATTAATAGCATTGACTTTAATATCCTGAGTGAATCGCGCGTCTCCTTCCACATCAAGCTGATAAGCCGGAGAATAATTTGCCCCTATCGCAACTCTACCTAAGTCATCCACAATTAATCTTGAACAACACCCCCCTTGCAACAAATTTAGGCCAGTTCCACTGCCGCCTAACGCCCAAATCGCCGCACCATTATTAAATTCAAGACTAGGAATTGACACTTGACTTAAAAATGATTTAACCCCATTAATAGACTGATTATTTGTTAAATCAACAAAATTTTGAAATGAGGAGCCCGTACCTCCACTTGATATTGGAACTATTCCTGAAAGTGAGGATGCGCTATTTATTGGGCTAACCCATGTAAGTGTACCGCTCCCATTTGTGGTTAATATTTGTCCATTTAATCCATCAGAATTAGGATAAGTAATATCCCCTGCAGTGATTGTTCCACTTGTTTTCACATTACTGATTGATGTATTTCCTAGTTGAATGGTATTGCTTGCCATGGCTATTGCATTAAAGCCAAAAGCAGAAGCGTTAGATAATCCATCTGAAGAGACATCCGCCCCATAACCAATAACTGTATTTTGATTACCCGTGATATTACTACCTAGCGTATTACCACCTACAGCCGTATTTGAACTACCTGAATTATTAAGAATTAACGAGTTCACACCGTATGCAGAATTCCCCTCCCCTGACAGGTTATTTAGCATACTTTCTTTACCGATTGCCGTATTATAGCTACCTATTGTATTTTTAATTAAAGCATAGTCTCCTACTCCAATATTCTCAAGACCGCTTGTATTAAATTTTAAAGCGGCATTTCCTATACCTATATTTTTTCGACCTGTTGTATTTGATAAAAGAGAGGTATATCCTATTGCCAAATTATTTGCTTGAGCACCCCCTCCCTTGCCTATATTAATATCGTTAACAACTATATCATTTCTAAATGATTTGACTCCAGAAATATTTTGCGATCCGGTAGTTAAAATACCTGCATTATTTTCATCTGCTGGAGTCAGTTTAAATATTTTATTTGAGATGGTTGCCCCGCTAGGGTTAGAACTAGAGCTAATAGAGCCTACTGATAGAGCGGCATCAATTAATGCATCTTGAACAAAAGCAGTAGTTGCGAAACTACTTAAATCCTGATCCCCTGTATTTACCCCTGATTGATTACCTAACTTTGTAATTTCAGCCGCATTGATCAGTCTTTCTCCGGCAATTTTATCCACCTTTAAATCCAAGGCAGACTGTGTGGCAGTAGATACAGGTTTAGACGCATCCGTTGTGTTGTCTACATTTCCTAAACCCACCATCGATTTTGTAATACCTGAAACCGTACCAGTGAAGGTAGGAGAAGCTAACGGGGCCTTCAATGCCAATGCGGCATCCACAGCACTTGTAGTGGCAAAACTGCTTAAATCCTGATCACCCGTATTTACGCCTGACTGATTGCTTAACTTTGTAATTTCAGCCGCATTGATCAGTCTTTCGCCAGCTACTTTATCTACCTTTAAATTCAGTGCAGACTGAGCGGCAGTGGAAATAGGTTTATCGGCATCAGCCGTATTATCCACATTCCCTAAACCTAAATTAGCTCTAGCTCCTACGGCAGTTGAGGCTCCTGTGCCACCCCCTGTTATTCCCAAAATTCCACTTAGTTTACCGGCAGTTTCGGCATAAAGTGAATAAGGGGTATAAAGCAGTTTTTGATCAGAAACTTTAGTGTAGGATGCTCCTTGGTTAAAGCTAACGTATACTTGTAAAGTTTTTTGATTCGAATCCCAGACCAAGGAGTTAAACGCCGTATTCGCGACAGAGCCAATTGTCAAATTGACTAGACCATACCCATCCGTGGTCGTCTGGTGAACTTCCTGGAACTGGGTTACAGAGCCTGATAAAAGGACAAATTTCACCCAAACAGACCCATTCACAAATGGCTGGCCAACAATGTCTTTCCCAGGAATTTCAATCGGATTAGGATCGAGAATAATGGCCTGATAGGATATGCCTTTTTGAGCATTAGCCCAAAGAGGCAAAAAGGCAATCAAAGCTAATAGTAGAAGTTTTTTCATTTGATTGGTAATTTTATTGGGCGATTTTAATTCCAAAACTGAAGGTCGAAGGGATAAAATTCAGGGTAGAATTACCGAAGGTATTCGTGTCTAAATGTTGAAAACTAGTGAAGACGGACATCTGCTTATTCACTTGTTTAGAGATAGCTAGTGTGTAACCCACGGAAACTTTTAATCCTTTGAATTGATCATCACCTGCTAAATCGAAGTAGCTATTTTGAAGAAATTGAGTGCCATTAACCATTCCCTGAATAGCAGCAGACGCTTTCGCAGACACGGTTAAGCCATGTAATCCTGTATAAGAAGGCCCTATTCCTCCCGTTAAGCCCATAAAGTCCGCCTGATATGAAAAAGGAATGTTTTGCAAATCACCTAAATTGTTGTATTGGTTGTAAACAAGACCGATATCATAAATAAAGGCTTTTGATAATTTATTCTCTCGGGACAAACTCAGGTGCAGACCAGAGCTAGACTTTAAATAATCCGGATTATTACTCGCTGAATTTGTAAAGACATAACGGGTTAAGTTATTTCCCACTTCCATGTTCCAAGTCTGGGCAGAACCAGTAAAAAGAATGAAGGAAGAAAAGAATACAAAAAAGATACTTTTCATAAAGGGTTGTTTCTGTTAATAAGTTGTGTGTTTTCAAAGGGGTACTCCATGAGCTTCTTCATTATTCGTCTATCAGACGCTAGATTCTGAAGCACTTTAACATGACTTTGATTCTTAATTCCTGTCCCCACGAAGGAGTATAACTGATTTTCTAATAACTTATATGCCATTTTTTGTACCGCGTGCCCATAGACCCCTTGAAGACTCAAAAGACTTAAACTTAACTGGCATCCACGACTGACTAATGATTCAAAATAGGGAGAATTACCTTGTAGAGAAATGTATTGCTCCGGGTGAATTAAAATGGGTTTAAATCCTGCATAAATCAGCTCGATAATCTCCGCTTCCATAAATGATAAAGCAACCGAATCCACAAATTGAACTAAGACATAGTTATCAGCTGTAGCTAATAATTCCCCTGATTTTCTGATAAAAGAGAAATCTGAGTCTAGCGCATAAAGTGAAACTGGTGGAATATATTCAGGTAGTAAACGATTAGATAAATCGATTGAACTAATGAAAGAGGCATATCTCCTGAGTATGGATTTAGGTGTATTAGGGAACTGTTGGTTTATGGTTTTAGGGGATGAAATGACCGAATTAAAACCCAACTTTTTCAATTCCACTAATAAGGTGATGCTTAAAGTAGCATCTTGAGATCCATCATCTAAACCCGGTAGAATATGATTATGGATATCTACATCCAGAAAATCAAACGGTGACGCATTCGAGGCAACTTTCCTTCGAAATAAATTAACTAAAAAACTCAATGAATCTTATTTCAATTTTTCAATGATGTCTCGGATACTATCCCCCAGCAAGACTTTCCCTGAGCCAACCAAGAATCCGATAAAGCTCCAAATAACTATTATCATTAGGCGTTTAGGGCCTGATTTTTCATTAGGGACTACGACTGGTTTCAAGACCGAGAAGATGGGGGTGTCCTTGCTCACTTGAAGCTTCGCTTGCTCTAGTTGTTTAGCGACTTCTAGAAATACCATGTTAGCCGTCGTGTATTCAGATTCCAAACGCGTTGACTGCGTTTGAAAAGCCGTTGGGTTAATAAAGATGGTATTGTCTTTAAATCCATTTAAACGATCCTGAGCTGCGTATAATAAGCCCTTCTTAATTTTGTACTGTTCTTTGTTGTACTGAAGTACTTCTTTCGCATGCTTCACTTTAAATTCAATCACTTTTTTTTGTAAAATTTCTTGCGCATTTTGAGCAATGATGGCTGCGATTAAAGGATCATCTAATTCAACATTTAGCTCGATAAATCCTTCCTTTAAATCTACATTAATGGAGATTAACTCATCCATTGAATTATAGAAACGATTTTCCTCTTGATTTATAAAGAGTAATGAATTTTTCAAGTTTGCATCTGAGACTGTTAAAGAGGCAGCAGGAAAAACAGTCCGCATGATAAGACCAGGCAAACCTATCGTGTACTTTTTAAAACCCGCAATCAATCCTATTTTCTTGTTTAAAGTGTATTCCTTGAAAGTAATTGACTTCCCATCATAAGGAACCTTAACCAGTGATAATTCCCTCTTAAATGGAATACTAGCAATGATTTCTGGATACAGATTAGGTGCTATATCATTCCCTGCCATGGCTCCTCCTATATCAATCCCAGCAAGTGATGCTAAGCCAGACAATCCGCTTGATTTAGAATCAGAAGAAAGCATAGGAACAAAGGTGCTGCCAGCAGAGTATTTAGCAGGCATTAAAAAGGAAATAACCACTCCAGCAATCATAAATGCGGAAGTTATTTTAACGACAAAGCCTCGAGCTTTTAATAGCTTACTTAGGATAGCTAGCAGGTCTATTTCTTGGATTTGCTTTCTTTGATCCATTATTTAGTATAAAGTGTGATTAATGCAACAGACGTAGCTACTGCTAGAATTTTATTCATGAATTTCTCCCAGTCGAATGGCTTACTATTCTTCTCGTCTTTTGGCTTTTCTACCTTGTAAGAGAGGGAAATCTTATCGCCATAAGAAACGCGTGGATATCGATTTACTAATCCTAAGAATTGTTTTGTTCGGAGAACTGTTCCATTTTCACGGGTAATTCGAATACTGGATTTATCTGCCTCTGGACTAAAACCTCCTGCATAATTATTGATATACCAATTCGCTTTTTTGTGCCCTTGAAAGTTGATTACTAATTGAGTTTGATCCTTAGGAAGAATATACTTAGTCCCTAACACATCAATTTTAACAGTGTTCAATATAAATGGCACGTTGATGTAATCGCCAGGTTGCAAAATGGGATCTGTTCCCATCGCATGTTTATCCCGCATTGCATTCGACGCATTAAAAACTACCATACCATCATTATTTTGGTAACGAACTAAGGAGACATTCGTTAGGTCAGCGTAGGACGTAAATCCTTTCGCCTCTGCAATCAAATCTGAAAAATACATCTGTCTGTTTTTCAGGACATAGGGCCCAGGGTAATTTACTTCGCCCTTAATTTCCACCTGCTCATTTAATTGGAATTCAGGTATTTTACGTACTACTAGTAAATCATAAGGCTGTAGCGTGGAACCAGGTGACTCTTCTTTCAAGTTGAAATCTTTATCTACTGAAATACTGATTCGCTCTCTTTCTGGCGCATTATTGTTTTTAAAATTCAGTCTAAATAAATCAATGTTATTCAGGTCTGAGGCTAAGTTAAATCCACCTGCTAGTTTTAATAAATCTTTAACTGATATAGTCGAATCGAAACGTATGCTTACAGGGGTCTTCACTTCTCCTACTAGATTAATGGTGGCGTCAATTTCGTAAACATCCTTGTTTAAAATGACTAGTTTATCGCCTGGACTTAGTTTAGGCGACGATTTATCCATCAGACTCACAGGGATATACACCGTTTTCTTTAAGTTAAAAGGACTAGTGCGGTAGATATAGCCTGATGCTAAAGCGGTGTTCTTTAAGCCACCAGCTAAATCAATAGCTTCTTGGATTGTAAGTGATTCATCATATCTAAAATTTCGATCGAATGGATTACGCACCTCGCCTACCACAGCTATACTAAACTGATCTATATATCTAGCTTGATCGAAAATCACTAATGAGTCTTCTTTTTCTAAAGCATAATTCAGCTTACCTTTTAATACCTCTGTAATGTTAATCGCAATGATTCCGCTTGTTTGATCTAGGCGTTTTCTGAATATAAAAGCTTGATCTGTTTTTGCCTCTGGCTTTAACTTTGCTTTTACTAAGAGTTCTTTAACTGTTTTAGTACTCCCTAATTCATAATTGCCAGGATAATCAACAGCACCAGAAACCTTTACAATCGTTTTCAATTCGCTGTTAATCGATTTGATTGTAATCACATCCCCATTTAGCAATTCTAGTTTTAAGCGACCACTTATAATCTCTTTTAATGGGTAATCTTTAATGACGGCTAGGTTATTCTCAAAACGTTGTAACTGAATAAAATCAGTAAGGGCGTCGGTTTTAATTCCGCCTGCAAAATCTAGTAACTCCGTAATACCTTCCTTACCTTTTAATTCATAGCGCATAGGTCGATTAACTGCTCCATTTAGGCTTACCACTTTCTGGGCTGGTGCTACATAGATGATGTCATTATTCTGAAGATAGAAATCAAATTGAAGAATTGGATTCCGCATAAAAGCGTAGACATCTAGCGTTTTCTTAACATTCCCTCGTATGATTTGAATATTTCTAACTGTTCCAAAATTAGTAGGACCACCACTTGCTGACAAGGCATTCAATGCGGTATTAAGAGCAGACATTGTGAAAGAACCCGCCTTTTCCACCTCACCGAAAATATTCACATTCAACGTACGTGACGTATTTAAGGTAAGTGCGAATTGATCTTTATTAAAGAAGTAAAAAGTAGAGAAACGCAATGCCACTAAATTTTTAGCTTGCTTTAAGGTCAGTCCACTCAAGAAAATCTTAGGCATATTCGTAGGTTGAATAAAACCCGCACTATTAATCTCATATTGCAAATCAGCTTGCGACTTCCCAAAAATGACAATGTTGATTTTATCTCCAGCAGCTAAAATATAAGAATCTGGGGGGCTCGCATCTTTAGAGGTTCGATAGATTTCAAGTGAATTATCGCGGAAAATCTTGTGTCCATAAATATCTGATGGAGGTAATACGGGGGTAGCAATTGTAGATTTTAAAACCTGATCAAGAACTACCTTTTTCAATGTGTCTGATTTAGCTTCAGGTATCTCTTTACTAATTTCTTCAATAGGCTTATTCGTAATATTAATTGGACCCGCTAACTTCCCCTTTTTCTCAGATTCCAACTCAGCTACTATTTGCTCAATCGTACCTCGAATTTTTAAAAAATCCGCTTCGGACATATTCTCGACATCCAATCCTCTTGATTTTAATTTTGCCAAAACTTCCCCCTCATTTAGCCCTTTTGATGAAAGAAACTTTCTGGCTTGACTCATAGCTTGAGGGCTTACGTTTTGAGCATAGGTTACAGAAATTTGCAAAAGGAAAATAAAGGCAATAAGGTATCTAATCAAGTGTTTCATGATTGAGTAAATATGTATTAGAAAAAATTAAAGAGAAATAGTTGTTGTTAAAACTTAGGCCTTAAGCAAAATGGCCAAGAACTACTTTGTAAAAGGGAAATCATTATTAATTGTTCTTTTTAAACCTTCTTCGATCGAAAAAGGGGCTTTGAACTCATTATGTGCCTTTGTCGAGTTATATTGTGTATTGGCACAAAATTTTTTAACGCGAACATATGAAATAGGAAGTTTTCTTCGCAAAATAAATGATAATAAGTCAAATAAAATTCCTGATAAAAGCCCAAGAATATAAGGAATTGAAAGCCTAGGTTGATTAACTTGTAAATAGTCAGATATCTTCATTGTAAGTATTTTCATAGAAAAATCAGGATTATCCGCATAATTAAATATATGAATTCCAGGTGTGCTGTTATCTATTCTGTGTTTAATAAACGCAGCTAGATTTCCAACATACGCTAAAGATTTTCTATTATTCCCATTTCCAATCATAATAAACCTCTTGTCAGACAATTGCTTTATTAAATTATAAACATTACCCCTATTATTTTCGCCAAAAACTACTGTAGGTCTAACAATAGTAACTGATTTACATTCAGGTGACTTAAGAAACCATTCTTTTATTAATTTCTCAGCCAAAAGTTTACTCTTTCCATAGTCATTAAATGGATCAGGAATATATTCTTCATCTGGGTGTACCTTATTCAATCCATAAATAGCGACAGTACTTGTAAAAATTAGATTAACAATACCTAATTCATCCAATTTTTCTAATACATTTAGAGTACCTTGGAC
>JACCDG010394238.1_pt1 | contig 11676 bp, 9 predicted proteins | sample 7442471 | NCBI WGS metagenome assembly JACCDG01 (sample SAMN15323444, study PRJNA562643) | freshwater metagenome | isolation source: river surface water | place: USA:Blue River Watershed | collected 2017-08-17
GAAGTTTTGCTCCAACAACGATTGAAATTGCGAACAAAATGATAAAGAATGCTGCTCCTGAATATCCCATAGTATTTAATTATTTGTGCAAAATTAAGAATTTGTTTAGAGTAATCCTTTGGTACTCGGTAAAGAATTTAAATTTTTTATATCGCGTTCAACCGCCATCCGAATTGTTTTAGCAAAGGCCTTGAAAATAGCTTCAATTTTGTGGTGCTCATTTTCGCCGTTTGCTTGAATGTTTAAGTTACATTTTGCAGCATCCGAGAATGACTTGAAGAAGTGAGAGAACATTTCGGTAGGCATTTCGCCGATCATCTCGCGTTTGAAACTTGCTTCCCATACCAACCAGTTGCGTCCGGAAAAATCCAAGGCAACTTGTGCAAGGCATTCATCCATGGGCAATAAGAAACCATAGCGATTAATGCCACGTTTGTCGCCTAATGCGATTGTGAATGCTTCTCCTAATGCGATACCCGTATCTTCGATTGTGTGGTGCTCGTCGATATGTAAATCGCCTTGTACTGTCACAGCCAAATCTACATTCGCATGTTTGGCAATTTGATCTAACATGTGATCGAAAAAGCCTAATCCTGTTTGATTAGCTGCTTTCCCACTCCCATCAAGGTTAAGTTCAATCTGGATTTTGGTTTCGTGTGTATTGCGTTGGTGGCTTACTTTACGTGCAGGTAATTTTAAGAAGCGGTAAATTTCATCCCAACCTGTGCAGGTTAACGCTAGGCTGTCGATTAGTTCAGGTGAAATCGTTTGTTCTCCAATGAAAATACCTTTGGCTCCTAGGTTTTGGGCCAATTGTATATCTGTTTCACGGTCTCCTAAAACAAATGAATTTGATAAATCGTATGATCCTTTTAAATATTCCGCTAACATACCGATGCCCGGTTTACGAGTCGGTAGATTATCTGCTGGGAAACTACGGTCGATATGTATTGCGGCGAATTCGATGCCCTCACTTGCAAGAATTTCTAGCATTTTATTGTGTGCAGGCCAAAAAGTATCCTCAGGAAATGATTGAGTTCCTAATCCATCTTGGTTGGTAACCATCACCAATTCATAATCCAATTCTTGAGCGATTTTCTTCAAATTAGAAATGGCGTTGGGGAGAAATGCTAATTTCTCGTAACTATCAACTTGTTGGTCGGTGACGGGTTCATGAATAATCGTTCCATCCCGGTCAATAAACAATACTTTTTTCATAAAACAAAGGTAATGAATGCCACGTTAATAATTAAAAAATATGCCGATACTTATTGTATGAAATCCGTTCAGTCCTTGTAATTTTGCAATCTATGAATCAATCGTTTTACGTAATTAGTGCAGAAGAAAAGTCAGTCATTATAAATCGACTTTCTGTTTACCTCAATGAGTCTGTTGAAAAAGTGGATGAACTTTATTCAGTTTGGGAAGCCATTATTTTAGGCAGTTTGTTGAAGCTAGTTCGTAATCGTATTCGTTTCAATGCCCTCTATAATTTTATTTTGCAGAAGTCAGCGCCTATTAGTGACATCGAAGCTTTCTTGTCTGCTGATGGACTTAAATATAATGAAGATATTATCCTACGTTATGGAGAGGGCATGATGGGTATTTTAATTCCCGACAAAAAAAGTGCGATTGCGATGTTATTGTCCCGTGAGATGGGCGCAAAGAGTTCTGCAATCTTGAAGGGCTTAACCATGTTTTTTGGCTTATATGGCTATCGCTTAAAGCAAGAAGAATATGAAGCGTTGAAAGATTGGAAGGCTTTTGGCGAATATTTCTTGAACTTGAAGCAACAATTTTATGTGTTATGTCCCACTAGGATTCAATTAGGGGTTTCAGAAATTTTATTGTTGTCGGATATTTTGCGTGTAGATACTGGCGCATTATTGACCTATTCGGATGAGCAAGAACCCTTGTCTGAAGGTGGATTATTTCAGAATTTGACGATTAATACCTTTGTCTACATGCTTATTATTTTGGTATTGGGTGGAGGTGTTATTTGGTATACAGCATTCAGGTCTACCGAGGAGGAAGAAACGATCGCAGAAACGGAGGAGATTATCCCGATTGATAGTTTAAGCAAGTTGAATGATAGTTTAACTCGCGCTGTTTTGGATTCTACGAAATTGCGCGCTGACTCGTTAACAAGTTTAATTTGGCCTAAAGGGACATCATTTGATGTGCCTAAAAATTCGGTCATTGTGGCATTACATCATTATTTGTCGGATTCGACTCAAACAGAACCTGTAGAATTAGCTGCTAATGAGTTGGTTTTCAATGAACAAACCGATTTGTTGGATAAGCCTGTTGACTACGTATTTAAGCGTATGGCGGAAGGGATGAATCGTTACAAAGAGGCGTCTTTAAAGATTTTGGTTAATTCGAGTAAAGATGAACGCACGTCGTTGAAACGTGGATTTGTGATCAAAAATCGATTGGTAGGAGAGGGGTTATCTCCAGCGCGTATTGAGGTCAAAGCCTCCGAAGATAAGGCTGTTATCTTTTTGATTTCCAAGAAGCCTGTATTAAAATAATCCAATTCGTTTGCTTTCTGTTGTAAGTATGCGTACTTTTGTGGCATATTAGTACAAATGCATCCGCATAAATCGATTACAAGTGATTGTAAATCCCTTTTGATTAACGACAAAGGGCTATTAGGTTTGATTACGGATGTGTTAGGGCATCATAATTAAACATACAATCATGAGTGAAAAAATTCGCTTTGATAGTCTTCCTTTGTCGGAAGGTATCCAAGAAGCAGTAAAAGAAATGGGTTTTGAGTTTGCTTCCCCCATTCAATCAGAAGCAATTCCCTACGTTTTAGAGGGGCGCGATGTTATCGGACAAGCGCAAACAGGAACTGGAAAAACGGCCGCGTTTGGTATTCCAATGATCGAACACATTGTTCCGTTCGAGAAATTCGTTCAAGCCATTATTTTATGTCCTACACGTGAGTTAGCGGTTCAAGTTTCTGAAGAAATGAAGAAGTTGGCTAAGTTCACAAAAGGTGTTTGGGTGACGACTGTTTATGGTGGTGATTCAATCGATCGTCAGATTAAGTCATTGAAGGCAGGTGCAAACATTGTTGTGGGTACTCCAGGTCGTGTCATCGATTTAATTGAGCGTCGAGCGTTGAAACTTCAACAAGCATCCATGATCGTATTGGATGAGGCAGATGAGATGTTGGATATGGGATTCCGTGAGGATATCGAAAGTATTCTACAAGAAATGCCTGATGAGCGTCAAACGGTATTATTTTCTGCAACGATGTCTAAGCCTATTATGGCCTTGACAAGTCGTTATTTGACTGAGCCTAAATTGGTGAAAGTTGTAAAAAATGAAATCACGAACGTCAACATTGAGCAATTGTATTTCGATGTAAAAGGACGTGCGAAGATGGAAGTTACAACGCGTTTGATCGACTTTTATTCCTTAAAATTAATGTTGATCTTTTGTAACCAGAAGAAACGCGTGGATGAGGTGGTAGAAGAATTGGTTTCTCGTGGTTATGCAGCAGAAGGTCTGCATGGTGATTTGCGTCAAAGTCAACGTACCCAAGTAATGAATCGTTTTCGTAATGGAAATGTGACAATCTTGGTTGCGACAGATGTGGCCGCACGTGGATTGGACGTTGATAACGTGGATGCAGTAATCAATTACGATATCCCGTTAGATGAAGAATATTATGTACACCGTATTGGTCGTACAGGCCGTGCTGGTAAATTCGGTAAGGCATTTACCTTGGTCGTAGGTTCTGAGCGTAATCGTTTGCGTGAAATCATGAACTACACCAAAGTTAAAATTGACAAGGGTGTTATACCATCGTTTACGGATGTTGTGGGTATTAAGAAAGGCATGTTTATTGAACGTGTCGCTGCAACGATCAACGAAGGTGATTTAGAGGTATTCTCGGATTCATTGGAAAATTTACATCATGCTGGATTTACAACGGAGCAAATTGTTGCTGCCTTAGTTAAAATGAACATGGGTATTCAAAAGAATGAGTTTGGAGATGAAAATCTAGAAGGCGAGTTTGAGCGTCAATCGCGTAAGTACGGTCGGGAAGAGCGTGGCGGTGGATACCGTGATCGTGATTCACGCGGTGGGGAGCGTCGCGGTGGCGGTCGCTTTGACCGTGATTCACGAGATCGTGGTGGTCGTTTCGAAAGAGGTGGAGATCGTGACCGTGATCGGGGTCCTCGTGGACCGCGTATGGATCGTGAAGGAAAGCCTTATCGCAGTGATGAAAACATGGTTCGTATGTTTGTTAACATCGGATTTAATGAGAAAATTTCTCCATCCAATATCGTAGGTGCTTTTGCAGGTGAGACGGGAATTCCGGGTAATGTGTTAGGTCAAATTCAGATTGAAAACAAGCATACATACGTTGATGTGCCGAAAGAATATGCCAAAGTTGTATTGGATAAAATGGCTGGAGCTGCCATCAAAGGCAAGCGTGTTTTAGTTGAAGTAGCTAAACCAGTTTAATTGTATTTATTTTTTTTGAGGGAGATATCCGAAAGGTGTCTCCCTTTTTTTATGACTTCTTGAGAAAGAAATGCTGTTTGGGCGCGATGGTATTTAAGGAAATAATCCCCATTTCAAACAATTCAATGCTGTGGATTGCTTGTGGCATTGCTGCTATCAATGACCATTTTTGCAAAGATTCATCCGAATATCTAATGTTTAAACAAAAAAGTAAATGGTCTTTTTCCTGCATGAATGCCTCTATGCTGGGGATATCCTGATCTCGTAATATCTTAAAATCAATAACCTGAATTTTACCTGCGGCTATTTTTAAATGTTTACCGATGCCATGAATCATCGCTTCTTGAATATCGCTAGGATTTTGTTGGTATACTGGATCAATCACCTGCGTGTATAGGTCAAAAACAAATGGAGAATGTAATCCATGTGCGGTTTGTGCTTTCCAATTAAATGCGAATCGTTGGAACATTAGTTTTGTGCAAATATTGTTGTGAGTGAAAAGGCAGGGATTTCAACCTGAAATGTTTCCTGTGAATTTAAATTTAGAAAAGTATAGTATCCGCTCATTTTACCAAATTCTGACATCAGCGGACAGCCCGAAGTATATGTAAATGAAGTATTTGGTTCCAAGATGGGTTGTTGGCCTACTACGCCTAATCCTTTCACTGTTTCCTCATGTAAACCTCCATCCATGATGAGCCAATAGCGACTTACGAGCTGTACGGGTTGTGTGGACCGATTTAAGATTGTAATTTGGTAGCTAAAGAAGTATTGATACGGTTTTTGGATTTCCATATCAGGGATGTGGGTTACAATGACCTCGATGGAAATTTCATGTGTATTTAAGGGAGACATGTGTTTGATGCTATGGCAAATGTAGAGTTAAAATTACAGGATTTACTGCAGAATGATTGGAAATCGGTCTTGAAATCTACATTTCAATCCGAAAATTTTGAAAAGCTTTCGGTGAAAGTCCTGGATGCCTATCAAAATGACATTGTTTACCCCAGTGCATCTCACTTATTCGAGGCGTTTAATCTATGTTCATACCAAAAAACACGGGTGGTTATTTTGGGTCAAGATCCCTATCATGGGCCAGGTCAGGCACATGGCTTAAGTTTTTCGGTACCGCCGGGTGTTTCACTTCCACCTTCATTAAAGAACATTTTTAAGGAATTGTTTCAAGATTTAGGTCTGATGCGTTCTTCTGGTGATTTGAGTGATTGGGCTCGACAAGGTGTATTACTTTTAAATACCTCATTAACTGTAAGGGCAGGGGAGGCAGGATCACATGTAGCAATGGGGTGGCCAATTTTCGCAAAAGCAGTCCTTTCAGTGCTCAATAGGAAAGATAGTCCAATTGTCTTTATATTTTGGGGTAATCATGCTCAAGGATTTACGTCTTTGATTGATGAGCGTAGGCATTGTGTTATCAAGTCCGCGCATCCATCGCCTTTATCAGCTAATCGCGGCGGATGGTTTGGCTCAAAACCCTTTTCTCAAACGAACGAATTCTTGGTTTCTCAAGGAATGGAACCCATTCGCTGGGCTTAAAGTCGCTTTAATTGGCTAGGGAAATAGACAAATTGGTTCGGGAATTCCGCTAAAAAGAAATTGGAAATTAAACTTTCAATGGCTTCTTTTCTGGCTTCTTCGGATTGAGAAATCAAGCATTGTACTGAAAAGCCTTTCGAATCAGGCTCCTGATGGGAACTGATTTCAAAAACATATGCTTGTTCAATAAAATCCCAAGCATTTAATTCCGGAACGATATGTTTTGTTAGGGCTTTGATGGCTTGGTCTTCGATTTTGTTCTCAACAAATATGGAAATGTTGTATTGGATCATGGTTTTAGGGTCTTTTGAGCAAGTGCTTGGTACATAATTTCCGCCGTGTGGAAACCTTCTTTGTCGATGCCATCTTTGATTTGGTGCCGACAAGATGTCCCGTTCATGGCGATAATCGTTTTACTTTTAGCCTCCAATAGGCGAGGGTATAGGACTAATTTGGCAATTTGTTGGGATAATTTATAATGCTTTTTCTCATAGCCAAACGAGCCCGCCATGCCACAGCATCCCGTGGGTAACAGTTCGACCTCATAGTTGGCCGGAAAGTTCAAAACTTGTCGGGTACTACTAATTCCTGCAATGGATTTCTGGTGGCAATGCCCGTGTAATACGATTTTTTCCTGTTTATCCGTGAATTGATTCGATGTTATGCGTTTAGATTTGATTTCTTGTAACAGAAACTCGTCGACTAAAAGGCAATTAGCTTTTAATTTCAATGCTTTTTCGCGAAGTTCTTCATTGACCAAATTTGGAATTTCATCTCGAAAGCTCAAAATGGCGCTTGGTTCGATTCCGATGAAGGGGTGTTCCGCCGTCACAATATCTGTTAATGCTTGGACATTGGTATTGGCTAATTTTTTGGCAAAGGCAAGCATTCCCTTGGAAATATAGGTTCTTCCGGAAATGATTTGATTAGGAATTTTAACACCGTAACCTAATTCATTTAAAAGTAATACAGTCTTTTTGCCTAATTCAACCTCATTGTAATTGGTAAATTCATCTGCAAACAAATACACATATCCTTTTTCGAATTGGTCTTGGTTAATCCGTTTGCTATAATGTTTATGCCATGACACTAAACTCGTGAAATGTACTTCAGGAAGGCTTCGGTTCCAAGAGAATCCCATCGCACTTTTTAATAGGATCGAGCTGCCTGGAAAGTTGATCGCTAAGTTATAGAGGGGTGCAAAGTAACTAGCGATTTTTTGGAGACTTGGAAAATGGCCGACCATTTTCGTTCTCCAAGGAATCCCTTGATTGTCATAATGTTGTTGGAGTGTTTCAGCCTTTAATTTGGCCATATCTACACCGGATGGACATTCGGTTTGACAACCTTTGCAGGAAAGGCATAGGTCTAATACTTCAAGTAATTCTGGATTGGAATATGCATCAGAACCGCTTTCTGTGATGAGTTGGCGTAATATGTTTGCTCTTCCCCGCGTACTATCTTTTTCTTTTTGGCTAGCCATGAAACTGGGACACATGGTTCCGCCGGTCAATGCTGTTTTTTTGCAATCCCCTGAACCCGAGCATTTTTCAGCGAGGCCTAAGGGACTTTCTGTTTCTGGATAATGGAAATAATAGTTTGTGGCCTCCTGATTTTTCTTTTGACGAAAAGCTTCATCCATCGGAGGAGAATGAACAATTTTGCCTGGGTTTAGAATGTTTTGTGGATCAAACAATTGTTTGATTTCAACGAACAATTGGTAGATCTCATCGCCCATAATTTGCGGGATGAATTCACCTCTTAGTCGGCCATCACCATGTTCTCCACTGAGTGAACCTTTGTATTTTTTTAGAATTTCAACAGTTTCTGTCAGTAGTTTCCGAAACAAGGTTTTCCCTTCCGGGCTATGAATATCTAAAAAGGGTTCAATGTGTAATTCACCTGCTCCGGCATGGGCATAATAGGCAGCCTGAACTTCATGTTTCGCCAATAAAGCTTGAATGTCTGCGACATACGCAGGTAGGTCGCTCGGTGCAACGGCACAATCTTCAATGAGATTTACGGGTTGTTCAAGCCCGATTTGGTTACGAATAAGTCCTAAACCTGCTTTTCGGATATCCCATCCTTTGCTGATTTCATCACCATATAAGATCGGGAAGGCATAAGCTAGTTTAGCTGCTTGAATTGATGAAATACAAGATGTGATTTTCTTATCTAATTCATCTTGACTATTTGCTCGAAATTCAACCATCAATATGGCGGCAGGTTTTCCTTCAATAAAGCTACGATCATCTTTGAAATTGGGGTGATTCTCCGTAAATGACAGGATAAAATCATCCACTAATTCGGATGCCGTTGGATTGGATTGTAATGCTAAAATATTCGCGATTAGCGAATCCTGTAAGCTATTGCAGTGTAAACAAAGTAGGCCAACAAACGGCTCGGGTTTATTCAGAAGGTTAAGTTTGGCTGCATGAACAACCGCTAATGTACCTTCTGATCCAGCTAAAAGCGCGGAAAGATTAAACGGTTTACCTTCAGGGTTAAAGGGTTGCATCTCAATAAGTGCGTCGAGTGCATATCCTGTGTTTCTCCGTTTGATTTCGGGCTTGGGAAATGAATTTCTAATTAAGGATTGAATCTCGGGATTATTGAGGATTCTGTGTAGCTCTCGGTAAATCGTGCCTTCTAAGTTGGTAAGTGTCGTTTTTTTATAAAACGCTTCTAAACTAAGCGGTTCTGTATGAATTTCGGTTCCATCTGATAACCAAGCTCGGGTTTCTATTAAATGATCACGAGTTGATCCCCAAACAATGGAATGTAATCCGGAGGAATTGTTACCGATCATTCCTCCAATTAACGCGCGATTTGCCGTAGACGTTTCAGGGCCAAAGAATAATTCCGCCGGAGCTAAATGTTTATTTAAATCGTCACGTATGATGCCTGGTTCCACCCAAACACTCTGTTCTTTTTTATTCAATTGGATAATTTTAGCCATTTTGGCCGATATTTCCATAACAATACCATTGCCTACAACTTGTCCTGCAAGGGAAGTGCCAGCCCCGCGTGGGATGATATTTGATTTGTGATTCGCCGCAAATTGTATGAGCCGCTTAATGTCTTTGGAATTGGAAGGAATAGCAACGGCTATTGGTTTTACTTCATAGACGGAGGCGTCTGTCGCGTATAATCGTTTGGTCATCCGACTAGTTTGCGAGTCATTGATAAAGAGTTCTCCTTCAAAATGAATGCTTAATTGCTCGATGTCCCGCTTACTCCAATGCATGTATCTACGTATTGAATTTTAAAATTACGAAATCCAATCTTACCAACATATAACCATTTAAAGTTTCTGATCTGCAATTCATCCGAATGAGCGAATTCCTTTCGTTATTAATTGTAAATTTGAATTCAAACTGAAATCTATGTTCTTTTTACGTCAAGTTTACGAGAGTTTTTTGTTTGCCTATCAGGCATTACGGTCGAATGTGATGCGTACGACATTATCGCTTTTGGGCGTCAGTGTTGGTATATTTGCGATAGTTGCGGTATTTACGGCGGTAGATTCTTTGAATAATAAGATTCGGAAAGAGATAGATTCCTTTGCGGGTTCTGGCGTTTTGTATGTAGGAAAATGGCCATGGTTGATGCAAAATAATTATCCATGGTGGAAATATTTGAATCGGCCGGAGATGAAATACACGGAATTTAAATATTTGAAAGATCATTTAGAAAACGCGGAAGCTATCGCGATCATGGATGGCGGCCGGACAGCGAATGTTTCCCGGGGAAGTAACAGTATTGATGCCAATATGACGGGGGCTTCGTATGAGTATAATCAAATCACGAGCACCCCCATTCAAGATGGGCGTTATTTTCTTCCAATAGAATCTGATAATGGTTTATTTGTTTGCATTATTGGAGCACGCGTGGCGGAGACCTTGGTGGAAGGACGTTCCGCAGTAGGAGAGATCATTAAGGTAAATGGGATTAAGTTTCTAGTGATTGGTGTAATCGAGAAAAAAGGGGAGGATATGTTGAATTTTGGGGGAACACCGGATGAAAAGGTGATTATTCCATACACAACTTTTGCGGCCGTATTCCAAAAAGACAAGCCCGCACCCGATATCGCGGTAAAAGCATTTAAGTCGGACGAAGGTCAAGCTGCTCTCGAGGGTGAGATTACGGGTATGATGCGTAGTTTACGATCCATTAAGCCGAAACAAGAGGATAATTTTTCTGTCAATCGCTTAGATGGATTACAAGCCTTTTTTGATGGAATTTTTGCGGCATTAAATATTGCGGGAGCACTTATTGCCGGGTTCTCTTTGTTGGTCGGTGGCTTTGGAATCGCCAACATTATGTTTGTGTCCGTGAAGGAGCGAACCAATATCATTGGAATTCAGAAGTCCTTGGGTGCTAAGAATTATGTGATTTTGTATCAGTTCTTGTTCGAGGCGGTGTTCTTGAGTTTAATCGGAGGTGTTGTTGGGATAGGTTTAGTCGTACTCATAACTTTAATTCCACAAGATGCTTTGCCTTTGACTTTATCAGCATCCAATGTTTTTAAAGGACTGTTTATATCGAGTTTTATTGGGGTGTTGTCGGGAATCATTCCCGCCTGGGTTGCCGCGAAGATGGATCCGGTAACGGCCATTCGATCGAAATAATAAAAGCCACCCATCGGCTGATGGGTGGCTTTTTCATGCATTATAATTCGATATTAGATAGACAAAGTCGCTAATACGGAATTCATGTTACGAACAGCATCTGCAGATTTGTTGAAAGCAGCTTGCTCGTCTTCTGTTAATTTGTAATCAACGATTTTCTCCCAACCATTCTTGCCCAAAACGACAGGAACGCCTAAGCAGATATCAGATTGACCGTATTCACCGTCAAGCGATACGCAGCAAGACATGATTTTTTTCTCGTCGCGAACGATTGCCTCAACTAAAGCAGCACCTGCAGCACCTGGAGCATACCAAGCAGAAGTACCTAATAAGCCTGTTAAAGTTGCACCACCCACCATCGTGTCAGCTGCTACTTTGTCTAAAGTTTCAGCATCTAAGAATTGGCTAACGGGTACACCGTTATAAGTTGCCAAACGCTTCAATGGAATCATGGTTGTATCTCCGTGACCACCGATTACTGTTCCGTGGATATCATTGATTGAAACATCCATCGCTTTTGCTAAATAGCATTTGAAACGAGCCGAATCCAATGTACCACCCATACCGATGATGCGGTGCTTATCCAAACCAGCTACAGATTTCGCCAAGTAAGTCATTGTATCCATTGGGTTAGAAATGATCACAATGATCGGGTTTTTAGAGAATTTTAAGATGTTTTCTACAACACTCTTCACGATACCCGCATTTACACCGATTAACTCTTCGCGTGTCATACCTGGTTTACGAGGAAGACCTGATGTGATTACTACGACGTCTGAATTGGCAGTTTTTGAATAGTCGTTTGTTGATCCTACTAATTTGGTATCAAAACCTAACAAAGAGGCCGTTTGAAACATATCAAGGGTTTTACCTTCAGCAATACCTTCTTTGATATCTAATAATACTAATTCATCAGCTAATTCTTTTCTAGCGATGTTGTCAGCACAAGTTGCACCTACGGCACCTGCTCCTACTACGGTGATTTTCATTGTTTTTATTTTTA
>JACCDG010457938.1_pt1 | contig 11673 bp, 13 predicted proteins | sample 7442471 | NCBI WGS metagenome assembly JACCDG01 (sample SAMN15323444, study PRJNA562643) | freshwater metagenome | isolation source: river surface water | place: USA:Blue River Watershed | collected 2017-08-17
AACTTTTTTCTTGCTCTAAAAAAGAAGCATCTATAAGATTTTGCACACTTTCATTTCTGTGCAAACATCCAACAATTACTGGTTGCTGTGCATCATCCCCATCGATGAAAAACCCATATACAGTTTCTCCACCAGTTAATCTCACGGTTTGTCCAACACCTCCTTGTGCAGAACCAGTCTCTGCCCCAACCGAAACGTGAGCCCAAGGTAATTCTTCATCGGGGAGAATTGCCCCATCGAAAGTATGATAACCAATAATTCTTACTTTACATCTATAAGCCCAACTTGGAGTTCCTGCTCCTTTTTTATTTTCTCCTGCATCTGGCTTGGATTTTTCATCTCTCCAAACAGATGCAGGAGCAACTTGACCGATCCACCATATGAATCCGTCTTTCCCTACAAAATTTGATTTTAATAAAGATTCTTCAATCATCGAAAATTCTACATTCAGGTGCGTCTGGGTTTATATCACAATACAATTCAAAGTTAGTTGGGCAATCAATAGCATCTGGATTGTGCTTTTGATACTCTGATAATTCAAAAAGATAATTTTCTAAATATCTTTTTCTTTGTTTATTTATTGCAGGACTTTCAAGTTCCTCGCAAATGTTGTTAATTACTTGCTGTAATTCCATTTTTATGCTCCGTAAAGACCATAACTATCACGAACTAGTCTTAAACTAGTGACCATTTGAGATCCTTCAAAGTGATGTCTTAGTTCTTTTATTAAATAATTGCCACTTACTTCTTCATCTGTTTTCTTTTCTTTTGATCTACTAACTTCTGGCAATTCTACAAATATTACATCACCTGCTTTTAAATTCACGTTGCATGGTACTATCATATTTAGTGCTTGAGTGAACAAAATATTATAACTTGCGTAAGATTTTGCCATATCTGTAATATCTCTTCCAGAATCAATATTGACCTCACTTTCGGATAGAACTCCTCTGTCAGAAATCCTAAACATTATTCTTGATATTGCTTCTGCAAATTCATCTGGAACTGAAATTTCTTTGGTGCCAAGTTTATTCTTTTTTTCTTTATTTAATCGGTAAACATATTGATTAAGTGTATTGGTGTATAAATCATAAAAATATGTTTTGTTTACATACATCCCAACTCTTAATGATTTCATTAAATCAATATTTTTATCAAAACTAAAATTTAAGATCTTATAGTCATTCTTCTCATTCAATGCTTCATTTACTTGAGTATAAAAATATCTAGTTGTACTTTTGTCATCAGCAGAAGATTCTCCTGATTTTGTTTTAGATACTAAATTGTCTATACTTTTGAAATTAAATCCTTCTTTGTTTTCAAAAAATAAAAATCCAGCAACACCTTTTGCTTCACCATTTTCATCTCCACCAGAATTTCCTCCTGCTGATGCTGGAACTGATTTTGGACCCAACCAGACTAAAACATGAAAAGGTTTTCTTGTATTCCCAATAAAACTATATTCATTTCCAGTTGACTCTATATTTTCACTTTTGAATTTGTTTGTAACAAGTGTATTTTTTAAAATATCTTCTACAGTATTTTTTATATTACCAGTATATTTTTTAAAGCATCTCGCAGTTTCATTAGTCAATCCTTCTCTAGAAACCATATGTATAGTAATTATTTCTCTATTTGTTTGTGGGTTTATGTCACTAACCTTAACTACAAACATAGAATATTCACCATCTAAAAGAAAATCACCAAGACCTGTCTCAATAGAAATAGAAACTCTCTCCCCACCACGAAGTGGTAGTAAATTAAATAAAGTTGAACTATTTGCAAGTTGCATTTTCATTGTGACACACGGAGAAAGTATGTCTTCAAAATAATCCAAACTAAGGAGTGAATTTGTCACATCGACTGGTTTTCCTCCACCAAGTGGTTCTATATATACTGCGTTAAGTCTATATGTTGATACTGAATTTGACATTATGATCCAGAAAGATTAGTTAAAAGCATTGTTTTCATTAAACTATTTACTACTTCACCAGATGATGGACCAGGAACCGTTACTATTTGAGTTCCTCCCCCACCACCAGATATAACAACAGGAGCACTTCCAGAACCTCCAGAAGTCGGAAGTGCCATTGGCATAAGAACAACAGAACTTTGTCCTGGTTTATTATAAGAAGGATATGAATTAATATTAGATTGCATCATTTCCGATGTTACCCCTTTAACATAGTTTTCTATATCAAAATTTTCTCCTCCAATGCCTGGCATCATTTGTTGCTTTGGCATACTCATTATCTGTTGCATAATAAATTCAGACCCCTTTCCTCTATAGTTCATTGATCCAGAAAAATTCTCCGCATTACTATCACCAATAAACTTAGCATTTGGATACTTTTCTTTTAATGACTTTACAGATTGAGAATCTAAGTGTGCAAAAGGATAAGCATCACCAGATCCTTTATATGTTTTTGATTCCACTGTTGCACCCATTTGTTTAGATACTTTTTCTATTGCTGCTCCGACATTTGCATAAGGACTACCATCTTGCTGAGATGGAGGAACTACTACTACTTTATAACCCTTTACTTGAAGTTCTTTTATTGATCTTTTCATATTTTCTGCTGCTTTATTTGCATCAGAATCATTAGTTCCTGCCATAAGAACTGCTGTGGTTCCTTCTGCTCCAGTTTTACCTGTAGCAGATGCTTTTGGTTTTACTTTAACATTTCCACCAAATCTAAAGTACTTATCTGCATATGGTGCAGAATCAATTGAACCTTTTCCTGGTGGAGCATATTCAAAATGTAAGTGAGGACCAGTTGATCTTCCAGTACTACCAACATAACCAATAACTGTTCCTGGTTCAACTGCTTGACCAGTTTTTACATTTGCTGGTTTGTTTAGGTGCAAATATCTTGTCATTGAACCATCTGTATGGTTTATTTCAACATAATTACCACCACCATCTGACCATCCAGCATATTTTACTTTTCCTGGTTGAATTACACTAATTGGTGTTCCAGTTGGTTCACCATAATCAGTTCCATAATGTTGTCTTCCCCATCTCCAACCATATCTACTTGTTATTATTGATTTACTTGGTAGTTTTCCTCCAGTTGCTGTCACATCTTGATATTCTCCAGTCTCTTCTGTTCCACTAATCTCTGGCATTTGGGCACCATATTCCAATGGCATTCCTTCTTCTCCTGTTGCTCCGGCAGCAGCATTCACCATAGAAGCAAAAGACGTATTTACAAATTTTTCAAATTTTTTAATAGCATCTTCAAAACCTCCTGTTATTCCTTCATAAGAAACTGATTCTGCTGCTGCTTTTTGCTTTTCTTCTTGAGTTTTTATTTTTTCTGCTTGTTTTTGTGCTAATGATTTTTCACCTGCTTCGTATGCTCTATCAGCAGCAAATCCACCTAAAAATCCACCAGCCATGCTACCAATTACAAATCCAACACCAGGAATAGGAATAAGTGTTTGTCCTATTGCTCCTCCAAGTAAACTTCCAGCTAAACTTCCCCCAACTCCTGCTGCTGATTTTCCTACAGACTCTCCTTGCTGCAATCCTGTTGCAAAATCCAATCCAGCAAAAATAGCATTTACAATTCCCACAGAACGAAGTCCACCAAATTTTAATGTTGGTCCTTTAATAGTTGGTTTTGGTGGTTTACCTGCTGGTTTTTTAGGTTTGCCTAATTTACCTTCAGATGGGAACATATTTCCCAAAAATCCAGCAACATCCATTGCACCGGATGCCAAACTATTCAATAAACCACCAGGGGAACCAAAATTACTGGCAATATTTAAATTTGCAAGTGATTTTATTTTTCTTTTTTCTGGTAATCTTAATCTATCTAATTCTGCCTTTTCTGTGGATATAAATGAGGAGAATGATCTGAATTCATTTACAAATCTTGGCAAAGATCTCTTTGATCTGGCATTAAGAGAAACAATAGTATTTGCCGCAGAAACTAGTGGAGATGAAAGTGATTTTGCCATTATCCGTCAACTATATTATAGACTATTTTTGAGTAAAGAACTAAGAAATTTTCTGGGTCAGACGATGGTATGTACGGAACTTGTGGACCAACGGCACCTTGCCTAGTTGGGGCAGGAATTGGACCAGATGCTGCCTGTTGTCCTCCTCCTCCACCTCCACCACCAGATAAATCCAATGGCAAAGTTGTAATTGTTGGAGCATCAGTTTGAGTTGGTGGTGGTTGAGAAATTGTATCAGTTGCCAATTTCATATCTTCTCTTTTTTGTGGAGATAATACCCAATCAGGTAAGTCTTCTCCACCAATTCCTTTTGCTTCTACTGATCCTCTTGCTTCTTTGAGATTCTCCGCATAAAGTTTACCAGTTCTACCTAAAGATCCACCTTGTCCATAATATTCACTTAATCCTGCCCATTCTTTACCCAAAACTTTAAAATCGGCAGCAGTTAATTGTTTACTTACATCGATTCCTCTTTTCTTTTTAGCAAGATAGAGGATCATTTGATTCTGTAATTCTGGAGTAAATTTAACTTTGTTTGGATCCATTCCCATTTCACGAACTATTTGTTCTGGATATAAAAATTGTCCGGCACCAACTGCAGCAGATTTTCCACCTTTCCAATTTCCTTTACCTTCTGCCAAAAATTTCTCCTGCAATTGTTTAACTTCCATTACTGTTTTTGTGGATAAATCTCCACCATACTGACTTCCTCCAAAGAAAGTATTGTATCCCTGTGCTCCTGCAGTACCCTCTGCTTCTCTTACTGTTGCAATAAATGCTTTTTCTTCAGGAGTATCTGCAGTAATGTCTCCAGCATTAACTCCTCCAGATTTTCCTGCTTTTCCTCCACCAGCAGAACCAGTACCAGCAGAACCACCTCCACCTTTACTTTTTGAAGCAGAACCTCCGGAAGATGCAGATTCTTTAGTTTCTGCACCATTAACCATTTCGTCAACTGCATTAGCAAATCTGGAAATCAAATAAGAAAATGTGTCTAATACTTGACCTGGGAATGACTGATCTTTTGTCCTTGGTTCAACTTGTGCTCTATCTCCAGAAAGAGCATTAACTGCTGCTGCTCCTGCTGCAATTCCTCCAAGACCCAATCCAAGCATCCCCAATCTACCTCTCATTTTTCCTGGGGTTACTCCTTTAGGAGCAGTTTTCTTTAGTCCACCACCTGGAACATTAACATCTACATTCAATCCAGCAGAACTTCCTGGTCCAACTTGAGGCAAACTGGATAACTGGTCAACTATTTTTAAAATAGTTGTTCTAATTAACTTTGCTACTTCAAAACTTTCTGTAAATGATTCTCTTAATGATACTAAATTATTTCTTAAACTATCAATATTTCTTCTATCACCAAAGAATTTTATAAAATCAATAGCAGTTCTATATAACTCTATAAAATTTGAAAGTAAATTATTTGGTCCAGAAGAATCTATATCACTAATTCTTTTTTTATAATCTGCACTTATTTTTTCTACAATATTTGTAGTTTGGTTTTGTATTCTTTGTGCTATAGTTTGAAGTTGAGTTATCTGATTATTTTTTGTTTCTATTTTTAACTGTTGAACTTCACGAATTACACTTCCCTCTGATGTTTGTATTCTTGCATCAGTATTTTTGTTTATTATATTAGTTGCACTTCTAATTGAATTATCTACTTGGTTTAAAATATTGGACGATATTGTACTAACAATAGAATTAATATCTGGAATTGCTGGTCTTACTGAAGCCCTTTGAAACCCAACGATATTATTTGCAGCATTTGAAACGACGGAAGAACCAAGTGGACTTCCACCAGAAATAAAATTCTGAAATGACTGTGTGCTTTTTGGTCTATTCCCAACAATAACTTGTGGGTTTATAGCAGGACTAATTGCCATTTGCTTGTTGCTGTTGTTTCAGTTTTTCGTCTTCGATATGTTGTTTCAATAATGCAAGATATATATCCCTTTCCCAGGGAATCATATTTTCAATCTCTGTTAATGAATATTTATGGAACTGCATCAAAGCAAAGTTAATTTTAAAATATGACTCAAGTTCAATATGAGCCATAATTAACCGAAAAAACTCGTTAATCCCTCCAAGACAACTTCATTTTCTACTTTTGTTTTTGGATTAATCACTATTAATTTATGAGAAAGTTTTGGCATTGTTTCAAAGAATTGTTCAATTTTTTTAAATTGAGAAGAATTCATACTTTCAATGAATTCAATCAATTCTTTTTTGGTGCAATCAGTTGCTGCCCAAGATTCGTCATCACTAAAGATTGCCTCAATGCAAGATGAAATAATATCAAAAGATTTTTCGATATTTGACTCACTCTGGACAGTACTAAAATCAAAATTATTCTTGATAAATTGTTCTAATGAAGGGTATTTCATTCTTAGAACTAACTTTTCATCAAGTTTAATATCCTTCGTATGTTCTGGATCTTTTTGTACCTTTACTTCATCAATATAAACTGTTACTGGAACCTGAGTTTCTCCGTCATCATAACAGGTAACAATTAATTCAATAGATTCTCCAACAGATTTTCCTCTAACATTTAAGAAGATATATTCAATATCAAAAGTTGGAAGTTCTTCTACTTTGATTCCTTTAGTTAAAATACATTCCTTTAAAACTTGCTTAATTGCATTAGTAATTTGCTTCGTATCTTGACTTTCTAATGCAAGAATGAGAACTTTTTCTTCTTTAACTAAAAATGGTCTATATTTTATTGGTTTTCCTGTTGATGGCAACTCCAACTCATACGTTGGTGTAGAAATAGTTGGTAAAGGCATAATGTCCTATAGAAATTTCAGTTGAAAATATTTATGAGAATGCGAAGAGGTTTAAATTTCCTGCACTCTTCTCTGTCACATATCTTGTGTAATTAAATGTAACTGTACTTTTTGTAATAGTACTTCCCTCATATGAAAGAGGAACAGCAGTAATATTTGTTGGAAATGCATCTATCATTCTATATGTTATGGATGGTGGAAATCCTACTTTAACATCACTTTGACTTCCCGCCAGACGGAAATTTCTTTCAAATTTAGTTATTGATATTATTCTTTTGTATGTATTCGGATATCTAAATCTAAAATAATTTGGAGAGTCCTTAGCATATCCTTGCCCAGCAACTGAAGTAGGAAGAAGTCCACCAGATGAATAAACAGGATTAATATAGTTCATCCATTCTTCAAATAAACGAAGAATTTTATAATCATTATCAACATAAAATGTCATAGTAAAATCTGGATATATTCTTCTCGTTGGAAATCTTTCAATTATTCCTTGACGACTTCCAGATTCTTCTGCCATATCAAAAGTTGCTCCAGGTAAAGATGCCTCCGAGCAAAAGAAATCATAATAAGTATTAGTGTCTGCATCTAATGTTAATCCTGCAGATGCCAACCAACCAAGAAGATTGGAATCTTCTCCTTGTGCAGTAGTTAAGTGAAGAGAAACTTTAAACTGACTTGTTAAAGATAAGTTACCAAAAATATCTACGGCACCTTTAAGTCCATTAACACCATTTCCCTCACCATCATTAGATGTGGTTATTTTTGTGTATAAGGGACCAATGCGTGGTAATCCACTTGACTGATCTGCCATTGGATAAATATTCTCTAAGAAACCATCTATACTATGTATGCCACATAAAGACGATTCTGGATATAGAAAAGGAAAATTTAGACCATCAAAACCAGAAAAGTATAAAGGTGATCCAACAAATATTGTTTATAGATCATCATATGAATTAAAATTTATGCAGTATTGTGATCTCACCGAAAGTGTAAATGAATGGAGATCTGAAGAGTTTTTTATACCTTATATTTCTCCACTGGACAATAAAGTTCATAGATATTTTCCTGATTTTTTTGTTAAATATAAAGATAAAAATGGAAATAATAGAACTTTGGTTATAGAAATAAAACCAGAAAAAGATTTAAAAATGCCAGAACAAAACCCAAAAAGAAGAACAAAATCTTGGGCATACAATGTAAAAACTTGGGCAATAAATCAAGCAAAATGGAAAGCAGCAAGAGAATTCTGTGAAGACAGAAAATATGAATTTAGAATTCTAACGGAAAAAGAATTAGGGATACAAGTAAAATGATATCCGACGAAATAAGAAAAAAAGCAGGAAAAAGATTTTTTGGTTCTAATTGGTGGACAAACCAATTAATGAATGAATTGGGAAATTATCAATCAAGAAATATAAATGAATTTGACACAAACTTTGTAGTTCCTGGTGATCTTGTTTTCTTTTTATATTCTGCAAAATATCCACAAAAATATGAATGGTGGGATCAACATCCTTTAGCATATATTATTGAAATAAATCCAAGAGAAGGAAGTTTTGTAGGAGCAAATTTACATTATCTAAATCCACAATATAGAGGAGGTGTTGCAAAATCATTAATAAATAAATTAGGTGTCTCCAACGCACCAAAAAAGACATTACACAAATATCTTTTTTCAGGTGTGATGACTGAAATGTTTAAAGTTCCTAAAAACGATTGGGTTGGAGTTTCATTATTACCTACAGAAAAATTTGTAGATAAAAAAGGACAACCAGTGTCAAAATATCGAGTCTGGGACGCACCCTAATGGCATTACAAACAATAAAAGAAAACATAATCACTACTGCATCTAGACAAGAAAATGCACCATGCTTGTCATATGATTATGATTTATCTTATGATCCGATCAATGGAGACGTAAATATTATAAGAAAAATAGGAAGTGGTGGAGATATCTCACAACCATTAAAAACTTCTCAATGTGATTATATTTTTAACAACGGCACATTCACTCAGGCAGCAATAGATACGTTTGGGAAAAAAAATATTGACGACTTGTACATAGAAATACAAAAACTTGTAGATGCAAAATATAAAATAATAGGTGGAAACGCAAATAAAGCAATTAAACCTGGATTTATTGGAAGTACAACGTATGATATTTCTGGAAGTCCAACAACTGCTTCAATTAATTCATCACAAACTAATCTACCTGCTGCATCAACCTTAGGAAATACCAATACATCATCAACAGCATTCAATTCAGTATCATCAGCATTATCATCACTAACATCACCACTTTCTTCTGGTGCATTTAATTCATTAGCAGGATTGAACATATCCGCAAATGAAACAACAAAATATGGAAGTGGGTCAGATAAACTATTAATATACCCAGAAGATCTCATTGCAAATGGGCAAGATACTTTACACATTACCGAATATAAATTCACACCACCTTCCGGATCTGCTCTTTTAGGTGGTAGTCCTGGTGGGATTTTATCTGGAGGACTCACAAAAGTAAGTGGAGCATCAGAATTTTTAGGAACTGTAATTCTTCCAATACCAAATAATATAGCAGACAACAATAGTGTTGCTTGGGGTGCAGACACCATGAATAATCTAACTGCTGCTGCAACTGCACAAATTATGGGAAATATTGGACCGTCTGTTGCTGGAGCAATTGCTGGACAAGCAATTAATAAATTAACAGGTTTCAACCCAACTCCACTGGCATTAATTGGTTCAATAGCAGCAAGCAAAGGATTTGATTTAAATGATCCAGCAATCAAAACTCAAATTGAAGCAGCAGTTGGAAGTTTAATACTAAAAGCTGGACAGTTTGATGTTCCTCCAGAAACAATTCTGGCAAGAGGATTAGGAGTTGTTCCAAACTCAAACTTGGAACTATTATTCCAAGGTCCAACACTAAGAGAGTTTAGTTTTGGGTGGAGACTCTCACCAAGAAGTGATAAAGAGGCAAAAACAGTAAGAAAAATAATAAGAGTTTTTAAACAAGGAATGGCAGCAAGAAAGATAAATTCTGGTGCTGCTGCTGGTGCTCCTGCTGCTTTATTGGGAACACCAAACGTATTCAAGTTAGAATATAAAGCAGGAGAAAAATCAATATCTGCATTAAATAAATTTAAATTATGTGCATTGACAAATTTTTCCGTAAGTTATGCACCAGATGGTCAATGGGCAGCATATGATGACAGTCAACCAGTTTCATTGACTATTGGAATGTCATTTACAGAAATTGAACCAATATTTGAATCAGATTATCAAGAATCAATCACTGGAACTTTATCTAGTGCTGTTGATCTTTCAAAAGTAACAGAAGACGACGTAGGATACTAATACTATGCCATACTTTAGAGAACTTCCAAATTTAGAATACATTTCTGTTTTTAAAGACAGAAATTTTAATAATGAATACACACTTGCAAAAAATATTTTCAAAAGACCAAAACTAAGAGATGATCTAGCAAGTATTGTAACTGCTTTTGAGTATTATCAAATAATTGACAATGAAAGACCAGATCAAATTGCAGAAAAATTTTATTCAAATCCAGAACTAGATTGGATTATCTTAATTACAAATAATATAACAAATTTTAATGAGCAGTGGCCTATAGACAATGATTCTTTATACAAGTATATGCTTGATAAGTATGGTTCTGAAGAAGAATTGCAAAAAATACATCATTACGAAACCGTAGAATATAAAGATGAACTTGGAAGAGTTTTACTTGAAGGTGGACTATATGTTGATCCAGCAGAATCTGAAGTTATTACGACAAATGAAACAACAACTGAATACCCATTAAAATCATTTCCTGCATCAAATTTAAATCAATTTATTAGTGTAAATTTGAATCAAAAACTAGAAGTATCTGCAAGAGGAAATTCAATAAAAACAGAGTATTATATTACAAATATTAACGTCAATTCATCTACATTGGAATATCTCCCAAGAGATTCAAGTGAATTTAAAGGAATAAATATAATTAACAGTTTAGTAAATTGGCCTAATGGATGGGGTGGAGTTTTAAAGGTTAATTGTAGAGAAACTGAAGATATAGATATTGAAATCAAAGATATTATATTAGATAATAAAGTAAGAATACCAGAAAGATTATATGAAATCGTTGGTGTTCTAGAAAATGGATTTTTAAAACCAGTATTTAAATTTACAAACGAAATCGTATGAGCACTCCATTTCCTGGTTTAAAGGTATACATTGATTCTGATGGACAAACATTAGAATATCTTAATAAATCTGGAATAATAAAGACTGTAAAAAATCAATCAGTTCCAGTTACAAACTATGAATATGAAATTCGTTTAAATGAGCAAAAAAGACAAATTTTATTAGTAAAACCAGAATACGTTGGTGTATTAGTTTCTGACATAAAGAATATGATGACTTATTCGGAATCCAGTCAATATGTAAATCCAAAAACCAAGAGAGTATACAACCCAAGAAAAGTAAAGACATAAAAATCCCGCAAAATCTTCATGAGAGAAAATTTTGCGGGAAATTTTTTTCGACCTTTTTTTATTCTAAAGGTCAATTTTGTTAACATGGATAATATTGTACTTCTTTGAATGTTCTAACGTAAGGTTCAATTCTTCCATCACCAGAAACTACTTCTTCACGAAGAACTTCTCTTCTGCAATTTCCATAATATCTTGGAGCATAATATGAAGGAGCATAATAATATCCTCCTCCCCTAAATGGTCTCCAAAACTGATTCCAAGTAATTGCCTCCACTGGGGAGGCAACGAAAATTGCAAGAAAAATGATCAGAGATTTCACGACTCAGCAAGTTTATGGAAGTAAGAAAGAGCATCATCTTCATCTTCGTCATCACTATACTTGGAAGAAGGAACTTCTGCA
>JACCDG011745002.1_pt1 | contig 11673 bp, 7 predicted proteins | sample 7442471 | NCBI WGS metagenome assembly JACCDG01 (sample SAMN15323444, study PRJNA562643) | freshwater metagenome | isolation source: river surface water | place: USA:Blue River Watershed | collected 2017-08-17
CCGCTAATACGCCTGCTGACTCGTTGTAGGCGGCATTTCGCTGCAATACTATCGGTAAACGTCTACGCAAAAAGAAGAAACTCCCTCGAAGCGTAATGGCAAACAATACAAATAAAACTAATGGAATCCACGGCGAGAATCTGAATAATACGATGACACTGAAAATGAAGGTTATGACAAACGTGGCAAAGTTCTTGCCGATTTTATCGGCATAGTCCTCAAAACTTGCGCCATAATCAAGGGCACGTTTTGTGATAGATCCTGCAAAGTTGTCGTTAAAGAATGCCATGTCTCTATGGAGCAGTTCCTCCATCGCTTGGCTGTATAGGTGCTTCATGGCACGGTAGGCGCCTTGTTCGTTACAGTACTCGGACAGGCGATAAACCATCTCACCGGCGAACCAAACGACATAAATTAGTACAATTTGAATGATGAGTTTTTGAGGGGCAATTGTGCCGGTTGTCTGGTAGATTTGCAGCAAATGCGACACCAAAAGTACGGGAACAAACTGTGATAGCGCCACACCAACGCCTGGCAATATGAAAGCTGGGAACATGAACCGTTTGTTCAGCAATATCTCACGGTTGTATCGACGAAGCGTTTCGTCCATTGCTTCTGATGATACTTTTCTGGGTTGGTTCACGGCTATCCTTAGCTAATATCGTGGCTAATCAGATTAGCGTTACTTGTTTGAATTCAGTATAACCCCTGTTATAACAGATGACAAGTTGGCTCAGACAGGCTATAATGAACGTCGATGAATAAAGTTATCCTTTACTACAAATTTGTGCCTGTCGCTGACGCGGCTATTACTATGCGTTGGCAAAAGGAGCTTTGCAGCAGGCTTCAGCTAAAAGGTCGCATCATTATCAGCAAGCATGGTATTAATGGAACTCTTGGTGGTGACATAGAGAACCTCCGCGAATATAAGCGAGAAATGAATCGCTCAATTATTTTCAAAGGCATCATGTATAAGTGGAGCGATAGCGACGGGCGCGAGTTCCCACGGCTCAGCGTCAAAGTCCGAGATGAGCTGGTTAGCTTTGGCGCACCTGACGAGATAGTAGTCAACGATAAAGGCGTAGTTGGTGGCGGTAAACACCTCAAGCCAGAGCAGGTTAATGCCTTAGTAAATGAACGCGACGATGTTATCTTCTTCGATGGTCGAAACGCTTATGAAGCCGCAGTTGGTAAATTTAAAGATGCAGTTGTGCCTGACACCCAAACTACCAGAGATTTCCTAACAGAATTAGAGGGCGATAAGTATGCCGATATCAAGGACAAGCCAATCGTTACGTATTGTACGGGTGGTATTCGATGTGAAGCCCTTAGTGTCCTGATGAAGAACCGTGGCTTTAAAGAGGTATACCAAATAGATGGTGGAATCGTAAAATACGGCGAAAAATACGGCGATGATGGTCTATGGGAAGGCGCACTTCATATTTTTGACGACCGCATGACCCATCGATTTAGCGATAGATCAAAAGACATAGGCGAGTGCATTCATTGCCAAGGCAAGACCAGTCGATACATCAACTGCGCCGAAGTTTCTTGCAACAAACTGGTACTCGTATGTGATAACTGTGATCAAAAAACTCACTGCGTTTCTCACCAAACTACAGATATTACCTCACATATAGCGTAGTTTGAATACTTGACAACGCTAATCAATAGGATATAAAATAAGAACCACCTACTCAATTTCTGTCGTAGGCGATGAACTCACGTAGTAATCTGGACGCTTATACGTGAATGAGCCAATAGCGTAACCGGACGACAGGAGAGACAGCTGGTGGTGTTTCCCCGGACAGAAATGTCCGGGGTTTTTGATTCAATTCATTCGATACATAATTATTGACAAATAATCCACAAAGACGTATTATATTTCTAATCAAAGCAATTTGGTTGTAGACAGTGAAGCAATAACTCGTAATTTGGACGCTTGAGTATTGTGGAGTCAGTAGCGTAACCGGGCAACTAGCAACTCTCATATCCTGAGTGTTCTGGACCCTCTCTACCAGAAAATAACACGAAGGAAATTTATGAAAAACATCGATATGTTACGTGCTGGTGCAACAATTGCAGCACTTAGCCTAATCCCGTCTGTATCCACGGAGAGCGCAATAAACAGCGCCGACCGAAGTCCAGAACTGTCTACGCAGCCGATTGGTGCTGTGGCTTGCCGTATGTCAACCCTTGAACGTGACGCCGTCACGTACCAAACCTATGATTATCTAAAGACCGCCGGCGAAAAACCCGTGGAAGTTGGCTTGGGTATTGGAGATCTCGGCGAAGAGGTGGAAACTGGTGCTCTAGTCGAAACCGTAAATAGCAGAATTGCAACTACCGGCTACAGTTTTGACAGTAACATCGGAACACTAGCTGGCGAGAAGCGTGAAGACGCAGATTATGCACTCAGAAGTTTTTTTAACTTTGTAGATAAAATGCCCCGCGAACTTCTAGATGCCATCAAGGTTGACACTATTCAAATTTCATTCGACGGACTTGAGGGTGAGCGATCGATGTCTATTGGTGGTGATAAAGTTTTTGGAATTTATATTGGTCAAGACGCAACTCGTCATAGTCATGGCGCTGAATATCTTTTAACGGATCATATCATAAGCCAATTTGAAAAAGACTGTCCGCTAGACCCAAAGAATAGAAATCTTGTTATTGATGAATTTATGGATTTATTAACACTGAACCCCGCTGACGTTACCGACCTTTGGGCACGAACTAATTTTGATGAGACTGAGCAACAAGATCGATATACCGAGGCTGCTACACGGGGGGTGATGACTCCCGCGCAGGCCGCACGACGCATAAGAACAGATTCTGATACATACAGTTTGGAATCACATACTTTGCCTACAATAACTGCCCTGGTAGATATGCTTAACCATTCAAAGCCTGGTTTAGGCGACAGAACATCTGATTATTTATCGGGTCTTCTAGCAAAGCTTGTTGACCAAGATAATATTGTCGACGAAGCAATATACCTGGCCTTAGAAGCAAAAAGTACGGTGTTAGATAGGATGCTTTCGCGCTACGAAGTTGGCTATAAGAAAAGTGTCGACGACCCCTATATAGCGGAAGTTGACGGTCTATATCTGAATAATTCTATCAGTCAAAACCGGCTAGATTACCCGGAGTTAGATGTGAATGTTGGCGGACTCGACTACAACAATTACGTGCGTTTGCATTTTGACGAAGAGAATCGACAGATACTAACTATGACCACCCGCGGTTCAGGTTTTAGCGAAGACGGCATGCCAGACTATGACTTGTTAAATTTCGACAACAGAGGCATGGATGAGTTCATGCGAGCACTCAAAATTGTTGCCGGAGGCTCTGGTGCAGAAATTACAGGAGTACATCAGGAGTATCGTGTTGCAGAAGAAGAACGGGACAATACGTATCCTGACGGCGTCTTTGTTGCTGTTGCGGATGTGCCAAACTGGGCGGGTTGGGATTTACTAGAAGCGCAAAAAAAGGTGTGGGAAGAGATCTAGTCATGGACCAAAACTACCGTAGCATTGGCGATCATGAGCTAGAACGCTTTGTGACATCTGCCCGCAACGACTGGTTAGCAGAGCGCGCCGCCGCTCCTATAGAAAAGAAAAGAAGGACTCCTTCTCGTGAGCAGCTCAAGAAAGCTGCTTGCGTGGCACTCGCACCAGTTATTCTAGGCGTTACAATTGGCTTAATACCAACAATCCGCAAAGCCGTGACAATAGCCGACAAAGCTGACGTGGTTGAGGAGTTCGATCATAAGCCTCTCGATAAGATTTTGACTACCAGTTCTGGTGCTAGATTTGGTGTAACTGGCGAAGTGTGGGCTCTTGAGCCAGAAGAGTTCGAAGACACCACCAAATTACGGTTACAGCTTATAGGTGATGTTGTTCAGGTAAAAAAAGCGAGTTTCATTACAGATAGTAGATATTCCGACCAAGAGGAACTATCCTGCGCGCTTAAAGCCGAACTAGAAAACCAAGTTAACGGCTTCAGTAGCCAAAACGGAGACTCCGTTTTCGTACATCATGAAACCGAAGAACAGTTCGCTAAAAAAGATGTTGGTGAATTTGGAGTGGATGTAGTTATCGACGAAAGCATTACAAGTGTTTCCGAACGTGGACCAGAGTTTTGTAAATACCTATTCTCAGAAGAGTAGACATTAACGTAATAGCATGGTATCGTAGTGTTTATGAAGATCTCAAACTTCACTATCCTACAGAACCGCCGCAGCACCCGTATGTCCGGGGACTGCTCTTGAGATTACTCTAAATATATAAGCCTTAGCAGCCCCTTTGTTCATAAGGGGCTTTTAATTTGTTAAGGAAATATATGTTACAAGGAAAAATAGAAAATGGTCAATTTCCGCATCCAACTGAGGCGGATTTTGGACCGATAGTGCAATATGCGCAGGAACAAGCTGAAATGCTGCCGGTTAGCGTGGAGAGTTTGATGGAGAACAAGGCTACCGCAATTACTGTCATCGAAGGTATTGTGGTCGCCATGGCAAGCATAAAATCAGTAGAAGAAATAGTGGACAAGCGAAACCATGACAGCTGGCAATCGCATCATTATCTGTTGCTTGGCTCATGCGCCACGCTACCCGATTGGCAAGACAAGGGGCTTAATACGGATCTCGTTTTGATGCTAACGGACAATGGATTCTATAACGATCAACCGGCTACACAAGGAGTGACGGGATTTTTTAACTCTCATTCCCAGTCGGTTGCCAAGAAGCTTGGCTTCACAAGTAGTTGCTATTGGCTGTGGGGTAAAGAAGAGATAAACGAAGCGGGAAGAAAGAGATTCACCTACGACTTTCCGGCCGGAGATACTCATGACTAAAAAAATCTGGGGTGACTACACACTAAACCCTTTGGTGGAGCGGTATACTAAAGGCACTGATAACATAGTTGATGGTAAGTTACTGGCCTATGACATACGCGCTACCAAAGCGCACATAATCATGTTGATGGCGATCGAAATCCTGACTAAGAAAGAGTGCAATAAGCTTGTCGAGGAGCTCGATTTGTTAGCCCAAGATTTGCCACAAAGCTTCGCTATACCCGATGAGTTCGAGGATGGGCACAGTTTTTTGGAGTCGCACTTAATTGAAAAAACAGGAGATATCGCTAAGAAGGTACACTTCCTAAGAAGCCGCAATGACCAGTCTTTAGTTATGCTACGTCTGTATATGAAGGATCAGTTGGAGATAATAAGCCAACTGATCCACATTCTTGAAAGTAGTTTGTCGCATGCCGCTAAAGAGAATAGCAGATATGACATGCCAGGCTATACACATATGCAAAAGGCTATGCCAACAAGTGTAGGCGAGTGGCTTGATTCGTATGCTCAGGCTCTTCAAGACGTAAGTGGATTCTTGATTTCGTTGCGAAAAATGGTAGATCAAAATCCTCTTGGATCAGGTTCAGGATTTGGATTTAAGGGGCAAGCAATTGTGCCGGAAAGACAATTAACGACAGATTATTTGGGATTCGCCCAAACTCAAGCTAATCCAATATATTGCGGACTCAGTCGAGGCTTCTTCGAGATGCAAATGCTGCAAGTACTGGAGCCAGTAATGATATTAGCCAGTCAGTTTGCCGCAGATATGCTGTTGTTTACTACGTCCGAGTATGACTACTTTTCCTTGCCGCCAGAGTTTCTTACGGGATCATCTATCATGCCACAGAAACATAACTACGATCTATTCGAAATCATGCGAGGGAATGGTGGCCTATATACAGGGTATGTTGCTCAGATTAAAAGTGTTATTTCAAAGAAAACATCAGGCTATCAGAGAGACCTGCAGCTCACTAAAAAACCATTCATTGAGGGACTGGAATTGTTAACTTCAACCATAAATGTTTGGACTGATTCTGTAGATGTTATTGTGGTGAACAAGCAAAAATTAGATGCAGCCATGAGCCCCGACTTGTATTTAACGCAAAAGGCTAACGACCTTGTTGCGAGTGGTCTACCATTTAGAGACGCATACTTAAAGGTAAAAAAAGAATATGAAGAACAGTAATTACAACATTTTAGATCTAAAAAGTATAGATTTTATGTAACTTTGTTGACAGCAAACAAACTTCCATAGTACGCTGTGGTTAATCAAAGCAATTTGGTTGTAGACCGTGAAGCAATAACTCGTAATTTGGACGCTTGAGTATTGTGGAGTCAGTAGCGTAACCGGGCAACTCAAACCATATCTCTTTTCGAGCGGTTTGGCCCATACGCCAAGCCGCTTTTGATTTATCACTAAATTTGCACTACTACTAGTCGCTCGAGCGATGTTGTTTGGTGTGTCCAAAAAATAATGAGAGGTACCAAAATGGCTAGAGGTTTCGAACAAACAGACGGATTTCCGGACATCAACTCTGCGGAGTTGTTTGCGATAATCGATCATCGCGAGCCAAGAATTTTGCCTCCACTGGATTTTGATGAATCAACCATACCTGATGTGGATGTGACTCTTGCCGAGATGGGTCTTGATGTTTTGCGCACTCCATTCATGCGGACTTTGACGGACGATCAGGATTTTTCATACGACCCTAACGATCGGCCGCTATCTGCAAGAGATGTTGGTCTGAGACGTATTCCTGCCAATGCTACCGTTGTGGAGGGTGAAGATGGTAAACCTAAGATAATCTTCGCCGTCGATCCAAAGAGTAATTCAAGTATGATTCGTACCCAAGGAACCCTAACGCGGTTACTCGTGAGGAACGTCAGTGATCAAGCAGTCAATAATCCACTACCTGATGGCGTCGAGCCTATGCAGAGACCTGAGCCATCGGACTATCATGGCCAATCTCGAACTCCGGTAGAATCGGCACGTATCCTGATGGGTAACGCCCCTGACGAGCCACTTCTCAACATGGAAAATGTTGTTAGTGGTACCCGCACGGCGGTCGCCGCTTCTGTTGTTGCTGGCGTCTTAATGACGGGGACTCCCAAGATTCCAAATACATCCATAAGTGGTCGCACTCCAATTGCCGCCGAAGTAAAAGTGCAAACCCAAGAGTACAAAACACCGACTCCCGAGGCAAAGCCTACTAAACGGATTATTGATAACCAAACTGTTGAAGTCTCCTACATCGCTAGCCGCCCTACGCATCTCAGAGCGGTAGCAATTGATCTTGGAGTAAGTCAAAAACTTTTAGCATTAGCCAATCCGCATCTTGATCCGAAGGCCGAAATCCCTGCCGGTACAAAAATTGGGGGCATCATCAAAGCGACCCCGCTTGAGATTACTGAGCCGATTACGGTAGGAAACGCTGCTCGGGCATTTGGGCTAACCGACGATGCTATTCGTTCCACCAATGAAGTCAACGAAGAAGGCATGATCACTGATAATCTGGTTGTTCCTAGACAGTTAATAAGACTAGACGAGGGTGTACGGCCAAATATTGGTGCGCTCACCGAAGCTTTCAAGCTTTCAGAAGTTCAAGCCCGTAACGTCTATTATGCAAACTTCCATGCCCCGGCTGGAGTATTGGTTCTGCCGAATAACTCTAATCTTGTCGATCAAACTCCACAAGTTGATCAAATTGTAGCTGCTGCACATGTTGATGCCGAACAAAGAGCTAACCTTGATATTCCGCAAGATAGTTTAGCGGATCCAATCGTGATACCTTCTCCTGATCTTGAGCCACAAGTCCCCGTGACTATGGTCCCCGAGACTACGACTACAGTTGCTCCTGATGCAACTTCTACTTCCACAACCGCTCCCGAAACCACTACAACCGCCGTGCCGGATACAGCGCCAAGTACTGTTTCTCCGGAAACTACACAAGCCACCACAACCGCTCCCGAAACCACTACAACTTCAGCACCAGTCACAACCGCTCCAGAGACCACTACAACCGCCGTGCCGGATACAGCGCCGACCACTACGGCACCAGCTGCACCTGCGCCAGAAATGGTTCCCGTCGAACGACCAGCTACATCTGCCGAAAAACTTGAGGCCGACAGGAAGGCCATAGCTCAAGCAGTTGAATATGCTGACCAAACCGGTGACCTAGGCCCGTTAAATCACTTGGTGGCTTACTCGCCAATTTTCGAGCCATTCGATCTGCCAGCAGAATTACAAACCGGTAATATTCGAAAAATGCCACCAGCTAATTTCTTGGGAGTACCGGGAATTAACTATGAATTTCATTTACAGTCTGGCGACAAGCAACGACTCAATCAGGTGATGATAATCAGCTTACAAATCGCCGCATCCTATAAGTACGACAAACTTGTTCATAGTGATCCTCGTTTTAGTCACTTAGTAAACTCATGCTTGCGATGGGGCGATGGGATAGCGTTAGAGGGTCATGCTTCACACGACGGTGATGAGTTCGATGCTACCTCAGTCATGGACTGCAAGATCATCGATGGTCATGGAAGCGCCGACGGCCCTGTCTTCTGGATTAACCATCAAGAAGGCGGCATTAATAGGTCGGTTTCTAACCCGAATTATAATAAGGAACTCGACACCATAATGTTGGATTTCTTGCTGCGGGCCAGCATTGACGGTAAGGCTATCCTGAAGAACATTTTGTATAACGCTCCCGGACTGCCACCAATTAACGTAGTACTCTTCGAAAATCACCAACACCATATTCATGGAAACGGTAATAATAATGGACATCGCCGAAAACTCAAGGAGTGGGGAGTGGGCGGTGATAGGCCCGAGGTCAATTTGGATAAGATGGCACTGCAAGTTCTTTCTGGATACGATCGCGGAATGGGCGTTCCAGGTACTTCCCTGGATCTAAAAATCACTACTTTTGAGACCGCGCCTGCAGGCCTGCCTCCAATATCTGGAGCAATCATCGAAGCAACACCAGTAACCATCCCAGAGACACCAGCGGTAGCGCCTGCCCCAGAGGTACCTGCACCAACACCCGAAATTCCTGCCCCAGCGCCAGAAGCACCGGCACCTGATCTAAAGGCTACACAAGATTTTCTAAGTAATATTTTGCCATCATCGGCCGGTATTCCTCCTGAAATTGCTTCAAAGATTACCGGAAGCCGACACTTTACAGCGATACAACTTGCTGCCCAAATGAAAAACGAAAGCAACTTTAACCCTAACGCAGCTAGCGGTGTCGGCGCATTGGGGCTGGGCCAATTCATGGAAGCAGCCTGGCATGAAATGGCAGCGCGCTACCCAGAATTGACTAATCCTAACGCTTCTCGAACTGACGTAAACGAATCAATACTTCGCCAACGACTCTATATGGACGATATGTACGACCTGGTGATCAAGTATATGAACGAAGGAAGAATAAAGGGTGATCCGACAGAGCTCACGTATGCAGCCTATAACGCGGGCATGGGTAATGTGAAGAAGTATGGGGGTGTTCCGCCATTCAAGGAAACGAGAAATTACATCAAGAGAATTACTGATACGCGACAACAATACGAAGATAAGGTCGTCCAGGAGTACCTGGGACAATAAAGGAGAATAAGATGCTATTGCCAGATGAACCACAATTCGAAAAACCACCAACACAAGTGCCTGCAGAAGGTCTGCCAGGATTGAACGAGGCAGCCGAACCGTCTGTCGATCAAACGCCTGTCGAGACACAAGTTCCAGATAGGGAGCCTACTGTCTTACGTTCGGCAAAACGCGAACAGCGTCGCAGTAACGAGGTCGGTCGCCAACGACGCGTGCCGTCAGTTCGTAGGGTAGGACGAGTAGCCGTAACTGCACTAGCCGTAACGGGCGCCCTTACATTAATTGCAACTGCAGCCAACATGTTGGATCTAGATCTGAATCCTTTCCCCGAAGGTACAACCGAAGTAGAGGGCACTATGGGGGCACCAGAAGTAGAAGTTACCGCAATGAGCGGGATTGTTACTGCCGAGATCAGTGCAAAACAATCTATCGATATTACCCGGAAACTTAATCACGTATGGCCGGTTCCTGATTGCTCGAACAAAATTGACGAGTCTAAAATACCTATGTCCGGGCTGGTAGTTATCGAGAATGCCAATTTCAGCGTTGCTAGCGACGGCCAAACAGCCAATGTAGAGGTTACTAATATTACAAAACCTACACTAGCCATGCCCATAGAGGAGGTCCTGCCTAATCAGCCAGGAGATGGAAGCAGCATCTGCTTACTTAAGGATGGTAAGGATCGCATGGATAGCCCCGATAACGTAGTCGAAGGTTACGCTCGTGAGCTACTAGGAGCATCAAGTAAGCGAATAGGCGAATGCGTACTTAATAAAGCAAATGATCCAGGTAGTGATGTAAATCAGCTTCTTACTAAATCAATCGCTGAAAGTGTTGCTCATATGAGGGGTATTGACCCCTCCAAGGTCACCGTCACTATCAATACCGTAGACACCGAAGACGGTTTGGCGGAGATCAAAGCAGCCAAGGATCGGATCGTGAAAGCAGAAAAAGATACGTCAGAGATCGAAATCGATACCGTAAAAGTTGAGTCATGCAAATTGCAAAAACCTAAGGTTGTATTGACGGATCAGCCTGCTGTTCCGGCATCATAGCTACAAATAAGCTCGCACGGTATAATACCCAGGTGAACGACAAGCCTAATCAGAAGCTACAGGACAAGCTAAAAACCCTACCTAAAGAGCCGGGGGTCTATTTTCATAAAGACAAAACCGGTCAGATTATTTATGTAGGTAAAGCTGCTGTACTTAACAACCGTGTTCGTCAGTACTTCCAGAAGTCCCGCAATCGTGACCCAAAGACTGATTTATTGGTTTCTGAAATCGTTGATACCGACTGGCAAGTAGTCGACAGTGAGTTTGATGCATTGTTTTTAGAGGCTGAAATGATCCGTCGGTACATGCCTCGCTATAATATCTTGTTACGCGACGACAAGAGCCAGACGTTTGTCCGGATTAACTTTACGGAAAAGTACCCATCCATTACTACTACTCGCCGGCCACTGGATGATGGAGCCACATACTACGGGCCATTTCTGAGCACCATTGCCGTTCGACGAGCCTTAAAATACCTGCGAAAGATCTTCCCCTATTCCACGCATACCACTCTGCCAGCTCGCGCATGTCTGTTAGTTCACCTCCATTTATGTCCAGGGCCAGAAACAGGTGAACTTGATGAAAAAGCTTACAAGACTAGTCTTAAAAAGCTAGTTCGTGTTATTCAAGGCGATAAAAAATCGATTGTTCGGGATATGGAAAAAGAGATGACCGCTGCATCCAAGGATGCCAACTTTGAACTGGCCGCAAAAATACGCGATCAGATCACTGCCTTAAAAGATCTCGATAGAAGAATCTTGTTTAGTGATAAGGAATTTATGGATCTTTCTAAAGATCACGCCCTAATTGAACTTACTGAGTTACTTGGTTTAGCTAATGTACCAAAGCGTATTGAAGGCTACGATATCAGTCATATGTCTGGCACTGATGTAGTGGCCAGTATGGTGGTCTTCACTAACGGTGTGGCCGACAAAGCTAATTACCGCAAATTTAAATCTCGCAAACAAAATAATGATGATTTCGAACACATGCGCGAAACAATGACTCGCCGCTTTAGCGAAAAGAACATTAAGCAGTGGGGTAAGCCAGAACTTTTATTGATCGACGGCGGTAAAGGGCAACTAGAGGCGGCACTGTCAGTGCTCCGCGAATTAGATATTAGGATTCCAGCCATCGGCATTGCCAAAAAACACG
>JACCDG010312521.1_pt1 | contig 11672 bp, 8 predicted proteins | sample 7442471 | NCBI WGS metagenome assembly JACCDG01 (sample SAMN15323444, study PRJNA562643) | freshwater metagenome | isolation source: river surface water | place: USA:Blue River Watershed | collected 2017-08-17
ACGTTTGCGACGTTCTAATGACAGCAGATCACCTAACGGCACGACAGTTGGCATATTCGCCACTGGCCCAGCACCCGCTGACAGACACTTCTAGCGGCCTCTATTGGCGGTCATCTGATGATTGGGCAGCAGCGGCAGCGGCGGGACATTATTTGCCACGACACGGCAAAGTGGGAGCATTCTTCAATGATTCCGGCGTGGTGCTTAGTCATCCGACACACTCAACAACCAGCACCGGCTTTACAATGGAATGTGTATATACCAACTCAAATACGTCATTCAACTTCTTCGGGGGGCAGTGGCCTCGCTGGCCGATGCATTATTACGGCAATGAGTTCGGGCAGTATGCTGTACGGTATGGGCTAGAACTTTATCCACTAAATGATTTGATTACAGACACTCAGGGCCGCATCAGAGCACTTGTAGCAGATGCTGGAGGTACGTGGATTGCATCGACAACAGTGCATTCGCGTCCGGTAGCAAGCGACGGCATCCCACACCACATCTGTATGACTCATGCGGGAGCACCAACATTGACGGATGCTGTTAAGATATATGTAGACGGTGTATTAACAGAGACATCCACACTAATATCCGGTAGGCCGCTGGACACCCTTTACGCAAACAAAATAGGTGTTGGCGTAGACAATACATTTGTTCACCCAAACGGTTCAGTCTCTCATGCTTGTGTAACGCCGCAGGTACTTCCACTAGCAGAAATTAAGGCTCGCGCGAACCTTGTGAACAAGGGCGTCGGTAGCAGATTTACTGATGCAGGTAATGTCATGGCCTGGGACGCTACAAACAATACCTGGACTCCTGCCGTTGTGTCACGCAGTGGCTCTAACTGGAAACCGGTGACTGGATATGACGTATAGGAATCAAATTGGTATATAATAGGTCTAGGAGAAATAATGGAGATTTTTAGAGACAGTAGTCAGCAGTTGCCGATGAAGATTTACGTCAACCGCACACTTACAGATGCTGACAGTATGCCTACGGTATCACTAAAACTTAATGGCGTGGCTTTATCGTCACACTCAGTAACCAAGGAATCGACCGGCGTGTATGTTGTTCAACTTAAGTTTGCCGACACATTTGAAGAGGGGGAACTAGAGGCCACCTGGACATACTCAGTAAACTCCGAACCGGTTACCAAGGTTGAGACACATACTGTTATTACTCCTTATATTGACGTAGAGTCTCTTTATGAATTGCCGCACAGCGACGAAGAGATTCGCCTGGCAGAGCGATACGCTAGGTCTCAGATTGAAAACTATACCGGTCAGAAATTCGGGCGGCGTAGGTCTTGGATAAGGGCGCAGGGGAAAGGTACAGATATCCTTATCCTTCCAGAAAGACTTATCACCCCAACTCATCTATATGAAAATGGCACTATTGTCTGGGAATCTGGCGAAACTGATAATGTCATCAGTTCCCTTGAAGTTACCCCAAGTGGGTTCGCCCTCCGGATCACTGAAGATGACGACCCTACAGAATACAGCATCAGCGGAGTGATGTACCACGGCGGCAGGTTCGTAGAGGATTATACCTATGAAGTAATGGGTGAGTTCGGGTATGCTCATGTACCAGCCAATGTCATTATGTGTGGCAATATGCTTGTGGAAGACTTCTTCTGCAAAGAGCAGGCCTGGCGTGCCAAGTATGCGCAAAAGATCAATAGCGGAGACTTTGCGGTAGAACTGAATCAAAAAGTATTCTCTGGCACCGGAAACAGCGTTGTAGACGCAATTCTCTCAGATTATATGTGGCATCGTATGGTGGTAGTATGACATGTCTTTATGGGTCGCTATATAAGCACACGGCAGATATCTATACCGTATCAGAGGTAAGCAATAAGCAGACTGGTCAGAAATTGCGCACATGGACGTATCAGGACTCAATCCAATGTTACGCCAAGCCAGTTACTACAACTGGTAAGAGTCTGGCGGCTCGTGAAACATTTGCTAAACTGTACGAGGCATATTCATACATTCGCGTAAAAACGCCCCGGCGCGTAGACCTTACCAGCAAGATTACTAACATAAAGTCAGAAGATAACGTTATGTGGATGGAGGATGATGGTGAGCCGACCGTCTTTGAGGTAGTGGGTATTGTTCCTATTATGGATATATTTAGTTCACTAATGGGATACGAACTGCTATGCAACCGGTCTAGCGATCAACGCATTAACCCATGAACAAGGTAGAGAACACTATTTCACGCACATTGCAGGCTATCGGTCAGAGTATGGCTTACTCGTATGGTGAAGAGGGGCAGCATAAGGTGCGCACTATGGCCGAAGAGTATATGGTCAGATACTTTCCAAGGTCTATCGACGCGCAGGCGCTCAGCGACTCTGGATTCTGGCACGTTTATGAAATGGGGCACCGTGGAAATCCACGCTACCGACTATTCAAGATGGTTCGCACGAAGCGCGGCATTAGTATTGTCCTTAAGCCAGCAAAACTTGTTGTACCATTATCAGATGATCAACAGGAAGAGGGGCCTACCGGTCGCAAGGTCACAAAGAGGTATCGCTTCCCGGCTCGTCCGTGGGTCTTTGAGTATCGCAAGACAATGGTTATCAAGCGACGAAATACAAAGTTTATGTGGCCCGCTGGAACGTTCTTGAATGCCATGGGCAAGGTTCCACCTCTGCGCGGGCCAATTATCATTAAACCTGGAAAGCGTTATCAGTTTAAACTGCGAGAGACAAGCCGACTGTACTTCAAGACTGATGGGCGTATGCATATGAATGCTGCCGCCAAGAACTACGCTAGGGCGGCTACCGCATCTGCACAGGTGGCGGCACGGAGGGCGGCACGATGAGATATGACGACATTCCCCCGGCAATAATTCGCCGCGCCCTGCATGTATGGCTATCTAATCAGAATGATAAGACCCCGGTACTGTTCAGATATCCAGATGTCGATGATGAGGCTCCATACTATATGATCAACTGGTTTATGGATGACCAAAATCCAGACGCATATTATCTGCGCGACGAACAACTGATGATTACGTCCGTAGTAGACGTAAACGATGGTCTTTACGGGGCGGCAGACCGTAAGACAAAAGCCATAGACTTCTTCCAGCGAGGTCAAGATACAGTTGATGACTGCAATAGATTCATCCAGTACCTTGTCAGCGAAGGCTCAACAATTCCATATTCATTCAAGGCGTTTGAGATTATTGACGGAAATGAAGAGATTTCATGGTCTGACGATGGACTGACGCTTTCCACCCCGTTCTTTGTCCGGTACACGGTGTCATATGAGGCAGAATCGCTGAGCAAAATCAGCGGCCTAACTGATAATCAAATTCGTGCTCTGGATACATAATTTGCTTCATAGTTGATTCAGTGGTATATTTCATAAAGAGAAAATGCCTAGCCAGCGACCTTAAATAATGAAAGGTAGGTGAAATATAAATGACAGCAAGTTCAAGCAACATTCTTGTGGGTGCAGCAGCAATCGCTATTGGTACTGGTACCCCTACAACCTCCGTTGATGGTATCGTTTCGGCAATCAAGACCGCCGCATCAGGTACCCCCAAGAACTTTCAAGCGTGGGTTCAGGCCCAATCAGGTAGCACTCTAGGTTCGACCGGTGTTTCCTTCCGCGATGTTGGTTACACCCAGGAGGGCGTTGAGATCAACTATCAGCCCGACTATGGCGAGGTTGAGGTTGACCAATTCCTAGATGCAGCCAAGTTGTTCAAGCAGAAGATGACCGTTAACGTGTCTACCACTTTTGCCGAGGCAACACTTGAGAATCTTCTGGTTGCATGGGATGCGAGTGCTAATAAGTTGTCCAGCCCATCTGGATATAAGGAACTATACCTTTCTCCTGGTGAACTGGGTGATGCTCCCGTTGAGCGCGTTCTAGCATTTGCAGGCCAAGCCCCTCTGAATGCCGGTGCCGCTCGTCAGCGTCTATACGTTGCAACTCGCGCCGTGGCAATGGAAGCCTCAAGTCACGCTCTACGGCGTAATGAGGCAACTGTTTTCCCGGTGAACTTCCGACTGCTCCCTGACGGTACCTCGTCATACAGTGCATACGGTAAGGTAGTTGACGTAACCACCTGATAGCAGTTTCATAACTTAATAGGCAATGCCCCGCTTCGGCGGGGCATTTGTCATTTGAAACAAAGTATTCTATAATGAGATTACAACATTAAGGAGAATTATAATGGCTACAAAGATGTACGACACCGTAGAACTAGAACTACAAGACGGGTCTACAGTGGAAGTTAAGCCACTTCCCATTAAGCGTTTGCGCCGGTTCATGAAGGTCATCGAGGAACTTGGCGATGAAAAGAGTGAGCGCGATCAGATCGACATCTTCCTTGACTGTGCTGCTATAGTTCTTGAGAAGAAATACCCGCAGGTGGCACATGATCGTGATGCCCTAGAGGACCTGATGGATGTACCCACTATGCTTAAGATGCTGGAAGTGGCCGGTGGATTGAATCTTAGTGGTGATGCAGGCCCAAATCAGGGAAGTCCTCTTGGGACACTTTAAATTTAGCAGAATTGGAGGCGAAGGTATTTCTTCTAGGCATATATAAGAACTACGATGAACTAGAAGAGAATTTATCCATGCCAGAATTACTTGCCACGCTAGAGGCCTACGAAAAAGAGAAGTTCAAAGAGCGCCAATTCATGGCTGCTACCCAGGGCGTGGAACTGGATGACCCGTTTGAAGACGGGCCTTCGCTAGAAGATGTGAAAAAGCGCGTAGCCGCCAGAGCAACAGGACTAAATCCGGATGATGCAGTACTGCTCAAAGACGATATCGGTCTGGGGTATGAGACAATATGAGCGGCCAAGAAGTCTTTAGGGTACAATTCCTAGTTGATTCTAATATCAACAAAATTACTGACGAGATGATTGCTGCTTCGGCAGCGGCGGCACGACTAGAGCAGCAGTTCCAAACATTGGGCTCAAAGGGTGTTGCAACCGCCATGACGGCGTTCACCAATAGCCTCAGCGCCTCTGGTCAGTTCCAGGTGTCTCAAGTCGATAGCGTACATGCAACGCAGCGGTTTGGGGCTGCACTAGAAAAACAAAAACTGTCGCTCATGGAGTCTACCAGGGCCTTAAAGAATTACCGTAAAGAGAGTGGCTTAATTAAGCGGGTTGCTCGTGAAAATGTAAGAATGATGCAGTCATTTGCAATTACTGCTGGACCAATGAGCGATGGCAGGCAGTTTACGTCTGTAGCGACTCGCATGGAAGAGAATCTTGATGAAATTGGCGCAAGAACTATGTACGCCCAGGAAAGGTTCAGGGCATTCAATTCGACGCTGAAGAACGCATCAACATCAATTGTTAATTACGGTAAGAATACCCAGTGGGCCGGTCGCCAGATGATGGTTGGTATGACCATTCCGATTGCTGCTCTTGGCGCTGTATCGGCAATGACATTCAAAAAGATTGACGAAGAACTTGTTCGTATTACAAAGGTATATGGTGATACGCTGGGTGGAAACGGTGTCGATGTTGAGGCTGTACGTAAGAATGCTACTGCGCTAGCAACTGACATTGCGTCCTCTTTTGGTGTGGCAATAGAAGAGACACTTGCCCTTACGGCAGATGTTGCAGCGGTTGGCTTTACTGGCAAGAAACTAGAAGCGGCGGTTCGTGAAACAACTCGCCTGGCCTTACTTGGTGAGGTTGATCGCCAGCAGGCCATGAAGACGACACTGAGCCTACAGACTGCATTTAGTCTTAGCACTAAGGAAATGACAAATGCAATTAACTTCCTGAACGCTGCTGAGAACGCTACCAGCACAAGTCTACAGGATATGACAGAGGCTATTCCGCGCGCCGGTACGGTTGTAAAGGCTCTTGGCGGTGATGTAGAAGACCTAACGCTATATATTACAGCAATGCGTGAGGGCGGTATCAGCGCGGCGGAAGGTGCAAACGCAATCAAGTCCGGTCTCGCATCTATCATTACACCAACTAAAGAGGCCAGCAATTATGTAAAGACATTGGGTATCGACCTTGAGGCTATTGTGCAGCAGGGCAAGGGTGACCTAACGAAGACTTTGCTGCTCTTTCAGAATAGCCTGCAAAACCTAGATAAACTTGACCAGCAGAAGGTAATTGCAAAACTGTTCGGTAAGTTCCAGATGGGCCGCATGACGGCACTGTTTGAGAACCTCAATAAAAAGGGTAGCCAGACACAAACAATCTTTAAATTAATGGGTTATTCAGCAGAGGAAATGGCTCAGACGGCGGAAACTGAGTTGAACCGTGTGGCCGAATCAATCTCTGGTAAATTCAACCGCGCTTGGCAAACACTGCGGGCGAACCTGGCAGTATTCGGTGAGGAGTTCCTAAAGATAGGAACGGCAATTATGAATTTTGCCAATGGCGCTCTTAAATGGTTTAATGACCTAAGTGACGGCATGAAGAAGTTTACTATGTACGCCCTTATTGTCGCAGCGGCTACAGGCCCACTTGTTATGGTACAGGGTATTCTTGCGAACTGGGTTGGTCACATGGTCACATTTGTTAGGCTAATGGCTGGCGCTGGTGCCTGGCTTGGTGGTAAGAAAGGTTTATATAAGCAGTACACCCCACAAGACGCCGCTGAAAAACTTGGGGTGTCGCTAGAAAACGGGGCCTATAAAGCCACTGCTGCAATGGATGCCCTGAGCGCCGCTGTCGGAACACTAAGTAATAAACTTCAAATGCTGTACACCGATGCAATTAAGAATCAGTTGGGCATTGCACGCTCTATGGGCGGCGGCATTGCATGGGACGCACTACAATCATCACCAGCACAGTCGCTTGGTATGACAGCAGAGACAAATGCTTTCAACAGAAAGATGACAAATAGTGATCCACGTAGTCTTATGGCCAGGTTCCTAGGAAATAATATAGGGCCAGAGGGGCAGCAGGCTGTAATTCAGAAAATGGCTCAAGAGGCTGTAATGTATGACTATGCTAACTCTGGGCTGACTCCTGAGCAAAAATCAGCACTACAGGCGAGGCCAGGCACCAAGGCCGGTGACAGAATCAAGGCTGACATAGACAGTCTGGCATTTGATGCTCAGCGTGACGACGCCATGGTTAGGTTGAATGATGAACTTGAGAAATCATTCCCCGGTATTACAGATAAATATCGTGAGCACGTAGCGCGCATTACAGCAGAAGTCAACGATGTAATGAATGATCAGGATAAAACTAATCAGCGCGCTAGACTGATTGAGATTTTTGAAAGAGAGGGTCTATTTAAGGGGGCTCAGAATGCACTGGCAACACAGGGCCTTAGAGGCGGTGGCCGAGGGCCGACCGGACAGTGGCTGTCTTTTGCATTAAATGGTGCTGATGCACGTGCCCTAGATTATATTCCTAATGACGACCCAAATAAATCTATGTATCAGGCACCACTAGCGCTAGATATGCTTGATACGCTAGAGTCTGCTCACACCGCCCCTGACGCACTGGCAATTGGGATTTCTGAGAGCATTCTTGCACAGGATGAGGCTGAGTTGGAGCGTCGTAAACAGCAGCAGGCTGAGATGCAAAAAACATTAGATCAACGTCTGGCCGCTCAGCAACGCCTAATAGATTTTGACGAAGAGTATTTACGCCAAAATCAAGGTGTAAGTGATGCTCAAAAGCAGCAAGATCGTGATATGTTTATCAGTAAGGATAAAATTCTTCAGGCAGAGATTGATAGTGCTGGAAGTATTGAAAAGTTTAATCAGGGCATAGATGATATGCATGCTCAAAACGAGGCTCTTAAAGAAGAGAACAATCGTCATGCGCAAATCAATGAAGAACTTCATCGGAGGTCTGAGGATGCTATTGCGCGCGCGACAGATGCTACTAATGAAGAGGCTCGACAGACTGCGCTCCTCGCTGAGCAACGACAGAAGGCCGCTAAGCGTGCTAGAATTACACAGGCAATAGGTGGTGCTGGCGCAATATTCTCTGCATTGCCAATGATGACAGGGTTTATGGGAAGTGCGGGGGACGCCATCGCACCGGCTGCTATGGGTGCCAGCGTTGGCATGATGTCTGGTCAATGGTGGGGTGCGCCAGTTGGTGCAGCAGTCGGCGGCGGCATGCAGTTATTCCAAAATCTTAAGAAGCAGTCTGATGTTGTATCTGATTCTCTTAAGATGTCATCTATATCAGCAGATATATTTGGGGTAAAGTTGCGCACCATAGCAGATGCAAATATTGATGACTTTATTAAGAGCATGACAAATAATGCTAAGGCTGCCGATAAGGCTGCCGCAGCGATGCAGAAGTTCTCAGAAGCCTTAAGAAACGCCCCCGAAGGGTCTGCGGAGTATGCTACGCTCCAAAGGCTCAAGGACGTAGGTGGCGGTACCTCAAGCGGTGAAAAGTTTAACTCATTCCTTACTCAAGCACTTGATAAATGGGTGATGCCGGGGCTTGCCATGGCTACGTTTAACCCAGGCCTGCTTGGTGTGGGGGAATATGCTGGTGGGCTTGACCCCACTGATAGAGAAGGGCAGGCCAGTGCTATCCTCAAACAGCGCTACGCAACATCATTGATCGGAGGGGCGTCAGAAGAAGAGGCGCTTGGTGAAATATCTGCATACGCCAAGGAGGCTGGCTTAACCTACACACTGAAATCTATCAACGATGAACTTAAGGGTATTACCAGCAACTCTGCTGCACTTACAATACTGTCAAACGAGATGGACAATCTTACCAAAGAGGGTCAAAGCGTTAAGGATATCTTTAGGGACGTATTTAACCCAGAAGTTATTGCACAGATGGCGCACGATGACCTTCCATCACTTACGAGGGCACTACAAAATGCCGGTATGACATATGAAGATTACATTACATCAATGGAAGATGGCGACGAGAGTCAACGTGAGTTTGGAACTCAAGTTCGTGAAGTATCTAAAGAACTCAGAGTGGACTTGCAGTCCGCTATTGCAATTGTTATTGCACGACTTAATGAGTTGCCGGTAAACGCCGCCGATTTTGTTGGCAAATCTCAGGCGGAAGTCATGGCGATCCTTGACGCAATTCAAACTCAAGACGAATTGACAAAGGGTGTCCAAAAGAAACTAGACGCATATAATAAGAAGCAGTCTGCAAAGTCAGATAATAATGTTGAAAAACAGCGTCAGAATTCAGCAGATGCTATGGACGCTGCCCGCGAGGCTTCTGAAAAAGAAATCGAGGCCATGGAAGATGCCGCCGAAAAGCGCCAGAAGGCCATGGAAGATGAGATCGAGGCCGTTAAAAAGCGTTATGACGATGAGATCGAGGCAATTCAAAAAGCCAACCAGGCTAAGCAAGATGCATTTGATGATGAGCAGGAGCGGATTCAGCGAGCAAAGGACGCGCGCGCTGCCGAAATAGATTATCTACGTGCCATGAGCGAGGGCCGGTATTATGACGCCGCTGCCATCAAGAATGACATGGAAGCAACATACCAGCAAAACCAGATCGAAGATGCTCAGAATGCCAAGAACGATAAGGCTGAGAAGAAGATTGAGGGTCTTGCTGAAGAGCGTGATGCCAAACTAGAAACACTTAACGACCAACTGGAAAAGCAACGTGAGCATGATCAGAAGATGCTTGAGAACAAGCGCGAGCATGACCAAAAGATGCTTGACCAAATGCAGAAGACAGAAGATGCTAGACTTGATGCAGTTGAAAAGACTAACGATAAAATAGGAAAGTCTAATGATAAAACTGCGGTATCAATGGAAGAATTGATTCAGCAGATTATGAAGGCTGCTAAGCGCGGCGAAGGCGAACTTAATAAAGTTCTTAAAAAGTACAATATCAGCCAGGATCAAGCCATGGCACTCCTTGTTGACAAGGCTGGTCTAAGTGCAACAGATGCGGCGCGGGTAATTGGAAAGAATCTATCTGCTGCCGACTGGTCCTCTCTTGCAAAGGGTATCGAGGCAAAACTTGACAGCGATGAGAACGCCGGTAAGTATTTTGAGGCGTTCTGGCAATCAATGGATAAAGCACCAAATGGCTCAGCCGATGTAACATATAAGGGTACAAAGAAGCCAGCCCTTAAGGCATATGGTGGTTATATTTCTGGACCTGGAACTGCACGGTCTGACAGCATTCCGGCGCGATTGTCTAATGGTGAGTATGTTATCAACGCCCGGTCTGTTGCTAGAGTTGGGGTTGGTAACCTTAACAAGATTAACCAGCAGGGTAGGCTACCTGGGTTTGCAGATGGAGGGTTGGTTCCTGATGGACGCGGTATTTCTCAGTCTGTAACTCGTGTTGCTATGTGGGATTATATCCATTCGCTAATTGACAAGCGCATACAGCAGGCTAAGGATGCGTCCAAGAATGGTGGTATGGTCGATGCCAAGGGCTTCAATCTTGATGGGGTTCCTACTGGCGAGTGGGGGATGCCAACACGGTTTACAAGATGGACGACTTACGCTGGCCACGGACTGGCTCGCGACTATCAGCCTGACCCAGTTGCAATGGGAGCCCCGGTATACTCAGTAGGGCCAGGTAAAGTAGCCGGAATGAATGATGGGGTTAAGGACCAGCCACCGGGAATAAGTGCTGGCTCAGGCTCTCCGTCAAACTGGGTGCTAGTATGGCATGAGAAGAAGGGGCAGAAGTACAGCACATATTATCAGCACCTTAAGAAGAACTCAGTAACAGTAAAGCCAGGAGATATTGTTGATCATGAAACAATGATTGGTCGCCTAGGTAACTCTGGTAATACTACTGGCCCCCACCTCCACTTTGAGGTACGTAAGGGCTGGAACCCACGGTATACTGGGGACTGGAATAAAGAGATTCAGTCTATCTGGAACCTCCTTGCCGGTGGGTATATTGGTAGCGAGGGTAACCCCACGGCAGATGGACCACAAATGGCGGGAATAGTTAGTGGCTATACAAATACTATGCTCAAGGAGTACGTTGATATATATGCAAAACTTGGTATGTCTAGGAAGAAGGCCACTGAAAAAGCGCAGGGGGACATTAACTCTGTAGCAAGCATGGGAGACTCAAAATCCCCGGAGGCTGCGCGAGCATTCGCAAAAAGCATCATGGGGCGGTATGGCTGGCCAGCAATCGATCAATGGAAGGCTCTTCTAAATCTATGGAATCGTGAGTCTGGCTGGAAATGGTACGCCGACAATCCATCTTCAGATGCTTATGGAATTCCGCAGTCCCTCCCCGGATCAAAGATGCGGTCTGCTGGTGCTGACTGGAAGACAAACCCAGAGACACAAATTAAGTGGGGGCTAGGTTATATTAAGGACCGTTATGGTTCGCCACTTAAGGCGTGGGACCACTCGCAGCGAGTCGGGTGGTACGCTAATGGCGGAATGGTAATTCCCGCACTGCGTAAGGGCGCTACGATTAATTACGACAATACTCTTGCCAATCTGCACCGTGGCGAGAGTGTACTAACCGCACCGCTTACCAATAAGTTGAAGGAAGGCGTCGGTGTTGCTTCCGGTGGCGATGTAATATATAATGTTGATATTACTGTAAAGGAGAATATGTCGGCACGCGAGGCTGAGAACCTTGTGTTTAATGCACTTGACCGGCATTCCGCTAAAGTAGGGAGGCGTTAATAAGTGGCTATCACGTTACCACGTAACGCCTTAATTAAATTTACTGGTCTCAACACATACGCTCAACGTAACCTGAATGAGATTAC
>JACCDG011633333.1_pt1 | contig 11667 bp, 13 predicted proteins | sample 7442471 | NCBI WGS metagenome assembly JACCDG01 (sample SAMN15323444, study PRJNA562643) | freshwater metagenome | isolation source: river surface water | place: USA:Blue River Watershed | collected 2017-08-17
CGCCGAGCATGGATAGCTTCGAGCCTAGTCCGAGCGCAGCGGCGGCGCCTTTTGCCAGGTTGGTCTCGGGCCCGACGCCCATAACGTCAACCAGTACGTGCACCAAGTCCTGCAGCCTGTCCTGCTTGCCCAGGCTAAGCCGAAAGTAGGCGACCGTGGGCAGGGCGCGGGCCACCATTTGCGCCTGGATCAGGCGAAGGGGGATCTTGCCGTCGGCATGGCTCGGCAGGAGATCGAGTATCCCCAGCAGCCAATAGAACTTGTAGCTGGCCGAGGTGCTGTCGAAGACCTGGCCCAGCTTGCTCGACTTAAGTAGGTCCACGCCGCGATGCTGGGCCTGGCCGCTCCTCCATCAACCGCAAAGATTTATATGTAATATATAAAAGGCGCCGGAGTTCCCATCCTGACCTCTCCGAATCCATCCTCCCCGGTGGGTCCCACTTCAAGCTCGCTGATCTCCACGGCCGACGCCTCTCCTTCGCGCCCCAAGCCACCCTCCGCCCCGACCCAACCCACCTCGCCTGGCACCGCCGGGAGGTCTTCGCCCACTAGCCCGGTGCCATACCACATTAATAGGGTCAGACCCTATTAATAGGAACTGTCCCCACGAGTTACCGGGGTCGTCCGTTCAGGGAATGGCAGTCGTTGTGGACACACTTCCTCGGTGGACGATGCCGTCATGGCCCGAAAGCCCAGACAAGAGAGTCCTGATGCGATCTTCCACGTTTACTCGCGTGGTAATTACCGAAAGGCGATCTTCGCCGACCCGGGGGCTCGCAGGTCTTTCCTGATATCCATGCACGAGGTGACGCTCCGCTCCGGGTGGCATCTCTACACCTACGCGGTCATGCCGAACCATTTCCACCTGATGTTGCGTACGCCACGCGCCAACTTGGCCCGAGGGATGCACCTGCTGCTGGCTGGTTTCGCCGGGCGGTTCAACGGTGTCCGCGAAGAGCACGGGCATGTCTTCCAGGGCCGCTACCATGCCAAGAGGATGCCCTCAGGCATGGCTGCCGGTCGGCTATTCGATTACATCAATCTGAACCATGTAAGAAAGGGGCTCCGGACGGTGGATGAGCTAGCCTTCGATGATCTGAGCGGAGTCTATTGCCTCTGCGTCCCTTCATCGCGCGGTGAGACTCGAATAGGGGAAGCCCTGGAACGTTTCATCGGCTACCCGGATACCCCGGAGGGATGGGCCAACTACAATGCGCACTTGAAGAAGGTAAGTTTTGAAGACCCGGAGGCCAAGGTCTTCGAGGCCGATTGGACCCACGAGGAGTTCGTCGAGGCGCAGCAGCTTGCTCGGCGCCCTGGCGGTGCGGCTGAACAAAATAGTTTCACTATCGCCGAAGTCGCGGCTTTGGAGGAAAGGCACAGTCAGGATATCTACGACAGGCTGCTGCGGGAGTATGGCCGGACACAGCAGCAGGTCGACCGTGAGCATGGCATCGCCCCGTGGAAGCTGGAGTTCGCCGTAAAGATGTTCCGCCTCACCACCGTATCCGTGCCTTGGATTGTGCGACGTCTCAATGCCGGCAGCGTCAGCCACTTCGTCAAATGCCTACGCACCGGTGCCATGCCATATTAATAGGGTCAGACCCCATTAATAGGGTCTGACCCTATTAATGGGGCCTTCTCCGGGCGCTAGGTTCCCCACCCCGCTTCGTCGTCTGGCTTAGTCGGCTAGCTTCACCTTCTTGGTGATGCGTACGCCGTTGCGGTAGATGAGCAGGTCGACGACTTGCCCGCGATGGCTGGCGAGGAAGTCGTTGAAGTTGTCGTAGTTCACCTTCTGACCGTTCGCTTCCAGGATGATGTCGCCCTCGTAGATATCGGCGTTGAACGCAGGGCTGCGACGTAGGACCACATCCGCTATCACCGCACTGTTGGAGCCGACCATTCTGGCCTGATCGGGCGTCACGGGGCCATATTGGAGACCGAGGATGATTTTCCGCCAGTTGCGCTTCAGGTAGACGGCCAGGTAGTCCCGGCGCACCACGGTGACGGGCACGACGGTGGTGCTGTAGGTGCCGGCGCTGTAAGTGTTGGCGGTGCCGTAGAAGCTGTTCCCGTTCGAGCCATAGCCGCTGAGGTAGGTCGTCTGCTGGGTGCCGGGATGGTATTGTGGGACCATCATCGTCGACTGCGTGGTCGTCTGGTTACCCGAACCGTAGAGGATCAGGTCGGCCTTGATCGACTCCCCGAACGCCTGTAGGTCGGAGAGCTTCACGTTGTTGCCGGCGTTGAAGCTGGACTCTCCCATGACGACATAGCCGTTGCGTACGGCATCCTTGATGGAGGCTTCGAAATCATTGGTCGCGATGCATTCGGGCGTGCCGTTGAAGGGCGCATCCTCGGGCAGCGGCCCGCCTTGGTAGAAGTCTTTCCAGGGGTTTTGGCAACCTGACAGCAGGAAGCAGAGGGCCAAGGCGAGGCAGAAGCGGGGCATGCGCGGACATTTGCCGGGCGGTCGCTTGGGTCAAGTTTCGAGCACGGCGACCCGCCGCCGTCCGCGTGGCTGGGCATTCGACTGTTTGTCTAGAAGCATGGCTTTCTCGTTGAGGTCCGCCGCGCTCGTTCGCAACCTGTCGCCTCCCCCATGGACTACAAAGTCTGGTCAAAAGCAAACGCCGGGAAACCCGTGGTCATGAGCTTGCAGGCCATCAAGGCGGGCTTGGTCAAGGGGACGCTGACCTTGAACGACGAATATGAGGAGCACTATGGTCGCGTCGGGACGCTCCTGAGGGGTCGTCGATTGCGGCTTGGCGAGGTCGGTGTGTTCCGCGACGCCCGGACTGAGGCGGAACGTGAATATGCCGCCGAACAGGATGACAAGAACAAGGCCATCCAGGCTATCATCGACCAACGTCGACTGGGCTTGCGGGCCACCGCCGCCGAGAAGCCGCCGGCAGAGGAGCCGGCCAAGCCCTCCGGAATGCTGACATCATGGAGGGCTTGCCTGATTTCTCTTGGGCTCTCCTTCGCCGCCTGCCCGTCCCTTCTTTTCGGCGCCCGCACGTGGGTCGTCATCGCTTCGTTCGTGGGGCTGCTGTTCGTGATTCATCTGCTCCGCGGGCAGGAAGAGGTTAAGCCGTCGTTGTTCATCACTCCGATCGTATTCGGTTTGGTCGCCTACTGGGGGTTTGATTCGCGTTATGGCCCTTGGTTCAATGGGGTCATGACCATGGCCTTATGCCTGGCGGGCAGCCTGATGGTGGATGAATTCGACTCACGCTTCGCCGGATCCTTCATCGATCGTCTTTTCATCTTCATCAAGTATGCCTATGTGGTGGTCTTTTCGGTCTGGCTTGGCTGGGCAGGTTTCGACGACATGCCTCGTTTCCTGACGATGACCGCGTCCGCCTTGGGCAAAGGAGGGGAGCAGGCTATTCTCCTTTCGCTCGTCGCTTTGCCTATGCCCGTATTCCTGGCCCTCGGTCTTCTGGCGTGTGTCGTCGCCGCCCTGTCTTGGTTGAAGGACGGCCCGCCCAAATAAGCTAAGTCTCACGGCGCCATATTAATAGGGTCAGACCCTATTAACATGACCTGCTCATATAATCCTGTGTTCGGGGAACTAATCGGGGCTCCCTCATCATGAATCTATAGTAGAGGCTGCAGGTTATTCTCCCAAAATCACGCGCAGACGGGCGGCATCTTTCCTGGATTGGTCAGCCCATGCATTCATGATGCCCATGCCAATTCTCACGCCTTCATCATCTCTACGAAGGCGGAGGATCTCTTGGTTCATTTTAAGGAAATCAAAGTTCATTTTTAACATCAAGAGTTGGGCTTCGCGTCTCAATTCCTCGTTGTTGATGACGTAGTATGCCTTTGAAAATCCACTGAATGGCGGCATGTCGTTGGGGATGAATACGACATTGGGCCTATCCATGGCCTCGTCGTGTGCCGCCGGAAAAGCCTCAGGCCGGCTATCGTCAGGGTGTTTTCGAAATAAATAGAATGCCGGCTTAGTCTTGGCGCCGACGCCAGTTTCCTTTGGTAGCTCGCGAGTAGCCTTTTGGTTCGCCGCCGGTTCTGATTGACAACCTGTCAATGCGACAGCCGTGAAGAGCGAGTGAATGATGAAACGCATTATTAAAGTGAATTTCCTTCTTTGGTTCATCGTCTGTAGGTTGCGACGCTATTTCACGACGTCGTTTGCCTAGCAGTTATTTTCTTGGGGCCTGGCATTCAAGTGGTTCTTCCGGGTTTTAGTGTCAAGTTTCCCGGTTTTCCCTTTAGCTCCGGTAGCTCGCTTTATCGATGTCAGCGTCCGTATGGTCCATCCCGTATTGGGACGTTGTGGGGTGGCCGGCTCTGCGAGCTGTATTTGTATCATTATTAAGCTATGTCCCCAACGGCCGGTTTGTAGGGTTGATGAGGTGGGCTAGGGGAGGGCGCATGCTCGATGCCCCGATGAACCTATTGGCGAACCTAAAGGTCGCGGTAGGTCGGACGGGAATGGCCAAGCAATCCGCTGCTGGCGCCGGCGATCTTGGGCTTGGTGGGCGGCTGGTGATTCGCCTATCACGTGGCGTCGTGCCATCTTGATTGCTTCAGGCGCTATCCGTTTGCTCGGGCGCCAATGACCCTTCGGCCCGCCGACGAAAGCAGGCTTGCGCATCCGCCCGTATTGCGAAACAAGATTTATATATGATTTATCGATTGCTGCTGCTGGCCGCCTTGCCTTGTTCCGCACTCGCGGCATCCGCCGATGTCACGGCTGTATACGAAATCTCCGAACTGAAGGGGACGCAGATTTATTACGCGAGCCACATCAAGGCTGAGGCCATGAAGGACTCCAAGAAGATCGACGACGAGGACCGCGCGGCCCTCCTTGGGGCCATCGGCAAGAGCGGCATCGCCATGCCGCGGCTCAAGACTCCCCACGTGGACGATTCCACGACGGTGCAGGGCAGCGTGCTCACGTTGGTGACCATCAAGGAGGATGACGGCTCCAAGATGGAGATCGCCCGGCATGAGTATAAGGGCGGAAAGGATAACATGCTGTTGTTCAAGAACGAGGACAGCATCTCATGCATGCTGATCGGCGAAGGGGTGATGCAGATCTACACGATTCACCTCAACGTCACCTTCCCGGATGGCGAAAAGCTGGTGACCATGCAGACGACCCGGAATCGCCCCCTGGGGGTCTCGACCATCACCGCGAGCGGCAAGGCCAAGCGCGTTAAGTGACGGTCAGCCTTACTTGCCCTGGCTCTGGGTTGCGCGCCTGGCCTTGATCGCGTCCCTGAGTTCTTTCGCTCGTTCGTCGCCCTTGGCCATCTCCTCCGGTGACATCTTCTCCTTGAGGAGGTTGAAAAGCATCATCCGAGGGTCGTCGCTCGCCAGTTCGGCCAGGGTGTAATAGGCATAAGCCTCGACCAGGTCCTTGGGCACGCCTCGGCCGAATCGGTAGCAGGCGCCAATGACGAAATGGGCGTCGGCTACGCCTGCTTGGGAGGCCTTGAGCAGCAAGGGCGCGGCGATCGTCTTGTCCACCTGAACGCCTTTGCCCGCATAGTAGCAGTAACCGAGCTCAAATTGGGCCCGCGGATTGCCCTGTTCGGCGGCTTTGCCGAACCACTTGACGGCTTCGGCTTCGTTTCGCTCGATCCCCTTGCCCTTGGCGTAGCAGGTGCCCAGTTCGAGCTGCGCCGGCGCATGCCCTTGGTCGGCCGCCTTCCGGAGCCATTTCACGCCTTGGGCCGGATCGGCCTCGACGCCGATCCCCGCGAAATAACCCATCCCGATGGCGAACTGCGCAAGAGGTTTCCCCTTCTCGGCCTCGGCCTTGCAGTCCGCGAACATCTTCGCCTGTTCGGGCGGCACCTCCGCGGACGCGGGCTGCGCGCCCAGGCCGCCGAGGAGGATGGAGAAAAGGGCGAGCCGGAGATGTTTCATATATTTACTAGTAGTGTCGTCATGACCGCCGTCAAATTCATTGCTCCCCATCGGCGTGCCGCGAGGGCGATGGTCGGTAGTGTCGGCGACCTCAAGGCCCTCGCGGCATGCCGTGTTCGGGGAGAGGAGCCACGTCGCTTAGGGCGATCCAACCCCATCAATGTGGCCCGGCATCTGCATGATTTGACGCTTGATGCGGGTCTATTTAATCACAAAAGAATCAGTATGAATCTTCTGCGTACAGTGCACGTGGGTATCTTTTCGGCCATCTTCCTTGCGGCCCAGGTCGCGATGCTGTCGGCTCGGCCTGAGCAGGTGATTCCGGCCGGGGATGCCGAGATGATTTTCCTGGTCGACCTGGATCGGCCCGTGCAGCTCGTCTCGGCTGTCCATAGCATGTCGGCCGAGATGATCATTTCGATCTCCGAAAAATGTGAAGACCCTCTTGATGCGAAGGCCGCCCTTTGCCTGCGTCACCTCCGTTCCGCGGTCGCCAAATCTCACTCGCTTGCATTGTATGTTAATGGCGACACGTCTTACTTCGCCATGGAGGCTGATTTCGCGCCTGCCTTCATCGCAAAATTCAAGTCACGCTCTTCTCTCCGTAAGTTCGGCGTCCACTCCGCCCGGACGGCCTCTTTCGGCGAACTCTGGGGCGATGATGCTGGCTCTCTCAAGGATGAGCTGATCGTCATGTCCTCCGATGGAAGGCTGATTTTCGGTGATGCCGAGTCCACCTCCGTCGCCCTGCGGACCTTGGCCTCTCGCGATTGCTATCTTCCGACCTATGGGGCCGACACAGGCTTTCACTGCCTCGTCACGCCTTCGGCCATGGATCTCGGTGAATACGAGAGCCTCGGGGCCCGTCGTTTTGTGATGGATTTCAAGGTTGGATCAAGCGGCCGTGATTCGGCGCGATTCGAACTCAAGTGCAATTCCGCCCGGGAGGCCCGACGGATCAAGCCGAAGGCAATCAATGATTACGTCACTTTCTACTCTCCTCTCATTCTCAAGTTGCTCGAGTCCAAGGAGCCGGGGCTGACTCTGGCCGACGTACGCAAAAAGTTGACCAGTGCCATGTCGGAAGAGTTCAAACTAGTGGATAACTCCGTTATTCTGGCATTCAAGGATGAGGAGTTCGACATGAATCCTCAGCAAGTTCGTATCCTCGTCGAAGAGATGATTGTGAACGGTTTTAAGGCGGCCAAGTGACGTACCCTGCGTCGCTAGTCCGGTCTCAATAGGGACGGACACTATTTATAGGCTAAACCCAAAAGGGTCGGGCAGCCCCAGTTACCCGACACCTTTGCCGTGCTTGCCTAAGCTCGTCTACGTTACCCGACACCTTTGCCGTGCTTGCCTAAGCTCGTCTACGGGTGCATGAAGAGGTGCATATGGAGTATGTTTTCCTAGTCGTTTTCGTGGGCTTCGCCGGGTTCATGATTTGGTCTCGGCGGAATTCCGAAAGCAAGAAGAGGTCTGTCTTGATGGTCAAAATCAAGGATCCAGCTAAGGCGCCTGATGCTTGTTTTGAGCTCGGTAAGATGGCCGAGGAATCCAACGATGACGAAGAAGCGTTGAGTCACTATCTGATGGCGAGTGATCTAGGTTCGGGTGCCGCTTCTCATGCCATGGCGGAAATCCATCTGCGGCGCGGTTACTTGGACAAGTGTTTTGAATGCGCGCTAAAGGCTTCGGAGCAAGGCCACGAGCCTGCCATGCGCTATGTCGCTCGCGCTTACAAGAATGGTAAGGGCACCTTGAAGAACATCGGCAAGTCGACTTTTTGGCTTCTGCGTTCGGCTGAAGCTGGCAACGCCCACTCTATGACCAAGGTGGCTTTGGCTTACATCGAAGGCTTCGGGGTGCCTGAGAATCCGATGGAGGGCCTCGCCTGGCTTTACGTCGCTGAGTTCAGGCGCAATGACGAGGCCGCGCAGTTGATCAAGGGCGCCGAGGCCAAGCTCAACAACTCCCTCATCCTGATGGCTCAGGATAGGGCAAAGGTCATCATCGACTTGATCTCCGCGGGACACATCACTTACGGTTCGTCTTTGACCGGTTCCGCCCCGTCGACTGTAGGTCAGGGCAGTGCGTCCAAGCCCAAGCATGATTCCAAGGGGTCCGGTTCGGGGTCAATTGTCTCGCCCTCAGGGCATATCGTAACTGCCGCGCACGTCATCAAGGGGGCAACCTATCTCGAGGTCGTCACTCCCTCGGGTACGCATTCGGCCACTGTGCTGAGCGTCGATGACGCCAACGACGTCGCCTTGCTAAAGGTCGAACAGGCTTTTGAGAGCCACATCCCTGTCGGGCGATCTAGTGAGGTCCGGCTCGGCCAGACCGTCGCCACCATCGGCTTCCCGAACATTGGTATACAGGGGCACAGCCCGAAGGTCACTCAGGGTATGATCAGCGGCGAGAACGGGGTGCAGAATGACATCCGAATGTGGCAGATTAGCGTGCCTATCCAGCCTGGTAACTCAGGTGGACCTTTGTTGGACGACCAGGGCAGGTTGGTCGGGGTCGTCGTGGCTTCCTTGAGCCTGCGTGCCATCCAGATCACGGGTTCCGTTCCCCAGAACGTCAATTACGCCATCAAGGGTGCCTATCTGGAGCCGCTGCTCAACTTCCATAAGGTCGCCGTGGCTCAGCCGTCCCATGCCGCCCCAGCCAGTTTCCAGGACATGATTGCGGCGGCCCAGAAAGCGTCCGTCCTGATCCTTGTTTACTGATGCGTCGGACGCCCCGGCTTTGAATTGTTTGCGGGATGCCCTATCAACAGGGCCTCGGCTGGCGGCTGCGGGTCGTGCTTTGTCCGTGACCCATGTGTGGTCAGGATTGGATGTCGCTATCCTGCCGATTGATGGGGAAGAGTTTGCCGTTGTGGATGAAGCGAAAAGGGGCGTCGTCCATTTCTGTGGTGAGGGCTTCGCCGCGTGCAGCGTAGAGAGGGCCAAGCTTGGCGCCGGAGGCTCTCTGGTCATTCTGAGAGATGGTTACGACGGTTTTCAGGCCTTGGATTACCTGGATGTGGCGCTTACGCCGGCTGCCCGCCTCCGTGGGCAGATCGACTTTCGTTTTTTCGTAGCTCAACTTGGACGCCGGTGGCCTGGAAAGGATGCAGCAGTTTTCTCCCTCGTTTAGGCCGGTGAGAGATTGGTCGATGCGGATGGCGCAGACGGTCACGTCGTCGGATGGGTCGCGGTCGGCGGCGCACATGCGGAGCGGCTGAAGGGGTGCGCCGGGGGGTTCCTCGATGGTGAAGTCCATGGCAGGCCAGTCCGCTTTGTTGCCCCGCCTTGCGCTTTTTTCGGTGAAGTTGACGCCGTAGATTTCGCCTGACTTGACCAGCCGGGCGGGGCCAAGGGGGCCGGCATGGCTTAGCTCGCACGGGGCGTAGAGGAACAGTCGGACGTGCTTCTCGGGGTTGGCGGGCGGGATGCAGAGCTTGTCGTAGCTGTCCTGGCGGAGGTGGATGCTGACGAAGCCTTGGTGGGTGGCGCCCATGGCTTCTATGGTCTTCTCGTCTGCTTCGCAGTGGACCAGGACGAGCTCGCGGATGGGGTCGGCGAGCGGGGGGGGCAGGGGAATCGGGGCCGGACCGAGGAAGGACTCCTGCCGGATTGCTTCGAGGTGTTTCCTGACTTCCTGGAAGAAGGGTTCGTCCGGGTGTCCGGTGACGATGGCGGCGGCTTCGATGTTCACGCCCCTCAGCGCGTTCTTGGTCAGGTTATGGCTGCCGACCCAGACCGTGGCTCCTTCCGGGTTTTGCGCATAGATGAGTTTATCATGCATTAGGCCGGGCATCATGGCCCCTTCTTTCGACTCCGTGCCGCTCCCGCAGATGCCGTGGAAGAAGAACTTTCCCGGCGCGAGCGAGCAGAGCTTGTTGATCTCCCTGATGTCGCTGGTCTCGTTGTAGCCGGCGATGAAGTAGGAGCCCGGGTTCTTGAAGCGCCCGATGTTGTCCTCGAGCAGTTTGCACCCCTCTGCGGTCACATAACACACGGCCCCCATCAATTTGACCGTCCCGGAGTTCATGATCTGGCCGAGGCGTCCATAGGCTTCGGCCCGCGTCTTTTCGTGGAAAAACTCGCTGTGCATGGTTGCGACCTATAACCCCGGCGCGAGATGTTTCAAGGTCGGCCCGCCGGCTAGGTTCAGGCCGAGATGGTCATGCCATCCCGCAGATAGCCTGGTGGCTCAGCCGCCTTTGGGGAGGATCCAGACGATGAGCCCTAGGCCATAGCCCCAAGGATAGCCCCCCGTATGGACGTCGGCGTACAACTGGAACTCGCGGGCCCAATAGCCGATTCCAAACCCGAATAAATTCCACAGGAGTTTGGCCAGCATCCAGGGCAGCAAGACGATGGGCGTGATGAGGCCGTGGAAGAACCCGCCGAAGAAGCCGGGAATACCGAGGATATCTTTCCCCGTGAAATAACCGCTATTCGCGGCGCATCCGGAAAGAACCAGGCAGCCGAGGATCCAAAGCAGGATGCGTCCGAAGGCCCAACCCCCTGATGCGGTGCCATTAGCGTTTTTTCGCATAAGCTCTGGGCATACGAAAACCTCATGTATGCTTAATGCAACCTCGGTCTTGGGGCGGTTGCCGCGAGGGCGATGGTCGGTAGTGTCGGCGACCTCAAGGCCCTCGCGGCATGCGGCCGCCCGGCTGGCCATCCTGTGCGGCGCCTCTCCTCGCGTCCTTCACTTATAAACTGAATATTTCTTGCACGAGGACGACGTTTTGGCGATGTCATACGTATGTTGTATAAAATTTCTAGGGACGGGTCCGACTTGGGTGAATTCGATGAAGCGACGATCCGCTCCAACGTGGAGGCCGGCTTCCTGCGTGGTTCCGACTATGCCTGGTCTGCCGGGATGACCGAGTGGCGTACGCTCTCCCAACTTGGCCTAGCCCGATCGGTTTCGTACGCCGCCGCCGCTCCGGCCGCGCCCGCCGCGAGGCCAAAGGGGTATGTCGGATGGATGGTGGCCGGTTTCCTGGTTCCTTACCTCTGCGCCTGGAGGATCATCTTCGACAAGACCCTGGGTTATTCGCGTACCGTCAAGACCGCCTATGCATCCTGGCTTGTTTTCTTCCTCATTTTCGCCGTGTCGAGCACCGCGATGGGTGGCGCCAGGAGCGCTGAGATGACCGCCAAGGATTTGGCTTACCGCAAAGCCCACCCCTACGAGGTGGCCGACAATCAAGACCGGCCCATGCGGGGCGGTGCCGTCATCAACAACGCCCAAGCGCTGATCCTCAAGCAACTCAAGGTCCCATCGAGCGCCAAGTTCTCGGAATATTCCAAGACATCATGGGATAAGACCTATGATGACGGCGAAACCCAGTTCTACGTGGTCAGCGGTTGGGTGGAGTCGCAGAACGCCTTCGGCGTGATGCTCAGGTCCAATTACGACATCTGCTACTCCGCCAACGAGAACACCATCTTCACCAAGTATCTCCGCATCGGGGAAAGCGTTTCGGGCCGGATTCCCGAGGAGTGTAAGCGGCTCTTTTCGAAGTAAGTCTCCTGGATTTGGCACCGGCCGCTGTCTTCGCGGACCGGCAGTCTGGTGAAGAAATTGGTTCTGCGGGATTTCGGCCCGACCGATGGCCGGCCCGGCCGCTTGTCCCGCCTGGTTTGAATTTGACAGCCCGCCGGCTTTTCCATCCTTTTTTATTATGAAAGTAATCAAAAAAATCGTCTTCATTCTGGCCTTGGTGGCCTCGACCGCGGCCTCGGC
>JACCDG011988824.1_pt1 | contig 11667 bp, 26 predicted proteins | sample 7442471 | NCBI WGS metagenome assembly JACCDG01 (sample SAMN15323444, study PRJNA562643) | freshwater metagenome | isolation source: river surface water | place: USA:Blue River Watershed | collected 2017-08-17
GAAGTCGCGGAACTTCTTCTCTTGAATCTTGAGGGCAGGAGAAGGTTCCTTCGCAGGCCTCGACTTCATTGTGATACGAGTCGCCACCGTACCGATGGCGAGGAGACAGATGAACAAGATGCAGAGAGCTTGCTTCCAGTTGAAATCATACTCCGCGCCGTCGATCGTCAACTTCTGGTTGTTCTCTGGCCACATGTTTTACCTCCAGAGATATTATTCCAAATATATAAAGGGCATTACGCCCTTTCCATCACTTTACGACAAGAGCCAATTGGAAAGAGAACGTCTCTCCCTTAGCTCCACCATCCCACAGAAATCTAGCAGTCTCTGCAAGGACTGGAAGTTCCTTCTCACGAACTTTACCGTCTTTCCCTTTGTATTCGACGAATCCACGATCCACCTTCACCTCAGTGATCTCTGGGAAGGCAGCATCGATTGCCTTCTTCAGAATGCAGTGGCCGTACGATCCGCGCTTCGCAGACCTGAGGATGTTGTCATCAACTGTGACTGTTCGACAGTGAAGTTCGCTCATACCTTCCTCCTTACAATTATTATTCCAATTTTAGAGAACTATAGTTGGTCTGATTATCTCTTTGATGTCATTTACAATTAGATCTGTAGTCTCTAAAAGACCATCTACCTTCTTGTAACTCATCTCATATTTCTTCAGTAGAGATTCCACCTTTCCATCTAGTACCTTTGACTCTTCCTCTGTCTGCATTCTTCCATGAGGATTGTATTTCTTCTTTCTAGTTAACAAGAAGTTGACGTTATTCATGGATTTAATAACATCCATAATCAGGGTCGAAAAACTCCTGGCGTGTGGACCGTTGTAATACAAGATAGAATTAATAAGAGGAGCATCGGTAACTATAACCTCAACCTTGCCCAACAATCTCTTAATCCTGTGTTGCTGTTCTGCGAACATGTAAATCTGATCATCAAGTATCTTTGTAGTTTCGCCCCAAACTATATCCTTGGCGAACTCAGATACATATTCGCATTCAATCTCTTCCCATTTTAATTTAGCGAAGGTACCTGCTGCTAGTGTACTCTTGCCTGCTCCTGGTCCTGCTAGAAAATTAACTACTAATGTATTCATTCCTTTCTTTAGTTAAGGCACTTTCGTGCCAAATCTTTTACGCCTCTGGAATCTCCCAAACGGACGACACTACTTCTTGTCCCTTCTCCGTATGAGTGGCATGAGAAACGAGCTTGTGCCCCTTCTCGATCCGTTCACCGAATTCTCGAAGGAACTCGTTTAACGATGAACGGATTGGCGAGCTTTTATGGACTGCAACCTGCTGCATATTCACCTCCATAGATATTATTCCAATTTATGATATGCTCCAGATATGTATCCAGAGTTAGAACTCCAAATACCAGCAATTACCTTAGATATACATGTACCCGATATTGAGAAGACTCTCACTTTATATGACAGGCTCGAGGTTTGGAGATCCAATGATAATACTTCATTTACAGAGATAACCTCTTCTTGGGATCTTCCAGCTGCTATTGATGGAACTGTAGAGGGTCCATGGCCTCTCGTAGGTACAACTCTATCTATATCAAAGAACACAAGCCAGGTAGTAAATATATCTTTTACTTCTATGGCTGGCTACGATCTACAGTCTCTTATCAACATTATAAATCCATATTTCTATGATGCTGAAAATCAGAACTATAAGATTGCATCTCAGGTACCGACAAATACTAATCGGCTCAGATTAGTTTCTGATTTAGATGGATGGGAATCCAATATAACAGTTGGAGGTACTGCTGCTATTGTACTTGGACTTTCCACAACTAAGTCATATGGTAAACTCCATAGGACTGTTCTGACTTATCCTACAACTAGATATAGAATCTTCGATACTTCAGCTGAGAATCAGCTCTACTATTACAAAGTAAGATTTTCCCACTCTAAGACTGGAAGAATATCTGATTTCTCTACTTCAATCCCGTCTAAAATCCTGCCAGTTCTGCAAGATTCAGATATGGTGACTTGTTATGGAAGACTAGCTGATAATCAGGGTCTACCTATTAGAGGTCGAAGAGTTATTCTAGTTGTGCAACAACCAAAAGTTATAGGTGCTTCACCTACTATATCTTCCCCACTCGTTGGAGTTATGGAAGAAAGGATAGAGATGGTGACAGACCAATTTGGATATTTCTCAACCAAAGTACCTAAAAACACATTCATCAAAGTTTACTTTGAAGGGTCTTTGATCAATAGGATTATAAATTCAGGAGTTGTCGATTTCGATCTTTTGGACGAAATATCGACAACTCCTGATCCATTCAACCTAGCACATACAGAAAATCTCGCGCCGGTTGTGACTATGTTCCCTTAACTCCGAGTCGTTCTCGGAGATCCAGCTCATACTCCACTATATTGATGTCGTCGTATTTCAGGCGGCATCTGATATCATCTAGCGGAACTCCATTGTCGTAGTCTATCAATGCTTCAAGGACAGCATCTTCCTTCGGTTTTCCGAAGAATGCATCCTTCATCATTAAAGGAAGACTAAACAATGTGCTCAGCAAGAGACTGATCCAGACCAGTGGTATGAGAACGATCATAGATAGCAGAGGAGCTTTGTGACTGGCTTTGAAGGCGAACCATCTCACGAGCCACAATGGGGCTCGGAAATAGATCAGCATGGTACAGAGTAATTGATTGGGAATTCTCTTGTTTGGTTTCGCTGGAGAACGTGGCCTCATAGCACACCTCCACTTTCATAGTTTTTCTTTCATCTTTCGAACTTCCATTTCTAACATGGAAATCCGACCTTCATGACCATCTAACCTTTGATTTGTTATGCCAACTTTGGCCGACATACTTTCCATCTCGCCTCTCAAGTTGGCGATCTCTTGATCTACAACTCTTTTGGTTTTTGTTCCTTTAGATGGGTCTTTTTGAAAGCCAGCTCCCGCAACTACAGGAATTTCCTTTGGTACAGTAGGAGGTATAGGGGACATGTATTGAGGCTTAGACGTTCCTAGGAGTCTCTCTAGTAGATCTATGTCTATCCCTTCTCCTTCTTGTGGAATTTCGGCCCATTTATGATTTATGAAGTGAGCTAATTTCTCATGATAAGACTTCATAAATTCAGCAAGATCACCACGAGGATCATCTAAGCCCCTGACCTTATATCTCTTTACGTCATCGCCCATTGACGATGCTTTTAAATGATATACAAGGCCCATCTTCTCACCAATGCACTTTATGTTCTCTGCTTTGTGAGCTGTAGATGAATCCATGATGATCTTATCTAGTACCCAATGTAACAGAACATTAGTACACAGATTTTGCGCGTAGCTTGGGTCTAGTTGAAATCTAGCGGCGACACGTATGAAAATGGAATGGGACTTCACATTCTCCCGAAACCATTTCTCCAATTGAATCCTGCTCCAAGGTTCCCCCTGATTCAAAATTGGAATTGATAGCTGTTGCATCTCTTTCCTCTGAGTGTGGATAATCCATGACCATTTCTATAATCTTTGTAGACGGCATAGAATCATATGGCTTTAATTCTACAAGCTCGAATTGTGGGCACTTGTCCATTTTATCGTGTTTAAGCTTAAACATCTATTTTTGCTCCACTTAGACAAGAAGCGTGAACCATATCACTGCAATGATGCTTACTACATTTTCCGGCTGTTTGAGTACCAAGACACGGCAAGTTAGTTTGAAGAGCCTCAAATTTACTATCTACATAAGTCTGTAGTCTTTTTCTTGTTAGTTCTTCAGCTTGGATATCTATCTTCTCTCCATTCAAAAGGGCCAACAATAGCGTCGATTTCCTCTTATGTATTCTTCGACCGTAGATTTTCCTAACTAACTCACTTAGCTCAGTTCCATTAAGATCAGTATAGTTAATTTCCATTATCGCACTTCTGATTTAATATTTCTAGTAGCTTCAGATTAATGGATGTGGCCAAATCTAGAGATTTTTGTATGTTTTCTATTTGTTGTTGTCTATGAATGTTATTGGACTTCAATTCCTCTATTTGAGAGTTCTTGTCTGCAATTAATTCATCTCTTACTTTTAGATCAGATTGAAGCTTTTCTATTTTAATAGCATCGTGATACATCTGTCCCAACAACACATCAATCTCCTAAATTACAGATAGCTGCATCGAATTCACATTTATCGCATAGCAGTAAGATTACAGGCAAATTCTTAGAAAATAAGCCCTTTTGGACTGACACAGAGACATCGGTCTCGTCACTTCCACACTTTGGACAATACTTCACTTCAGCGTTTATGTATTCCATCAAACTCTTAGATCTTCGGGTAAAACTATTTCTGAAATCTTTATCTCAACATATCGTTTATCTGCCAATGTCTTCTCTGCCGCAAAAGAGAATATATGAGAATCGTTAAAGCCAAATGTATAACTAACACAGTCTTGTAATAACTTGACCATATTATCTACGTCAAACTTCTTATATCGGCTTTTGATTCTCTTGTCTTTACCATACTTCTCATTGATTAGCTCTTCTCTTGGAAAGAAGAAGCTATAACCTACATAATAAACAGCTTCGGTATTAAAGCCATGTATCTGAGATATCCAGTTCTCTCTAGCATACTTAGCAAATTCTTCTTTATATGCCTTGGCAGAGCTATCCATATATAATGCCCCAGTCCTCCTATTAACTTTATATACCGTATTGATAGAAGGTGGGATTTTGGGATAAGTAAGAATCATTACATCTCTACGAAGGCTCTTGATAGTTTGACAATATCATGGGCAGCCTTATCTAACTTAGTTTGCAGAGCTTTTCCTTCAAGCTCCATAAGCACTACATCTGACTTAATTTTCATTAAATCCGCCGCCTGTTTTACCTCTTCTTCTTTAGATACAGGTAAATAGATTTGAACAAGGTCTTCGGAAAATGAACTGGAAAGTCCGTCTTCACAACTAACAATTGCGGTCGGATAGGTCGTTAACAAATTAGTCAGCTTATCTACGATAGACTTCAAATTTTGTCTACCTTTCTTAAAACAGAAATCTGCTTTTCGGTATTTCATTAGAACTCCATAAACTTCAACAATAGATAACCAGGAGTCTTCTTAAATTTGAGTCTCCCAATATACTCTGATGTTGAATATCTATTTAAAAGTTCAGAGAAGTCATCCAGCGCCATTAAAACCTTCGTGCCAACAGGTACATCATCGCTTTCAATAATTTCCATAAGGACTCTTGTAAGAGCCTTGTTTTGGCTACTCTTCATTTCATCGAATGAATGGAATCGTATTGTAGCTTGAAAATATTCAGGAACTTCAAGAGTCCTATGTTTATGTTGAATGTAATATCTCTGTTGTACATCTAGCTCATCTAACCAGACAACGAATGGCTTCCTTTCTTTCATTAACTATCTCTTCTCTGATACTTTTTCTTCTTTGGCGCTGGTGGAGGTCGGTTTTCTATAGGCCAGGGTGATAATATATACACAGGCTCAAAACCGTTATGACCGAGTAATTTGGTCACACCAGGAGACATATCCACTATTGAAGTGTATGTTCTCTTATTACCTTTACCGAGAATCCCAAAAGGCCCACGGTCTAGGACAGTAGCAATTGTGCATTTTTTAGTTCTAGGATTACACACAGAAACTTTTGCCCCACAAGGGAGCTCTCTGTGCGCAATCACAGGATCTGAATCTTTTAGTATCACACCTGGCCTACAAGCTAAAGTGGGATTTGGATTGTATACATCATTACTACTAAATGTAGTACCCATACCCACCTGCAAGTACAGTGTAAGTAATACTTTTAAGATCAGCATACATCTTTTATACCACTAACCTGATCCTAAATTCCAACTACCTATCTATCAGCTTGTAGTTTGTTACTACCTTAACTGGTTGCAACTCTCTTTTGAAGCCTTGAATTATGTACTCTACAATCTTATAGTCGTCGTGGATTAGGACATTATTTATGAAATATAACAATTCATTTTCTGTCTCAAATTCTTTAACGCTGCTTCCTTCATGCCTTTCGTTGTAGACTAGAAACCATTTCATCGTCTCACACTCTTGCCAAACTTAGGTCCATAGCTAGCATTATTCATTCGACCTATTCTGTCAACATCTTGACCACGAACAGTTATCTGACGGCTCAAGCTGGCGTATCTTCTATTCTCGTTATCGATAGCTGACTTGATTATCTTAAGTACGCCTTCGGTGACATCAACTTCTTGTTCCAGAGCCAGATAATCTTCGGAGCATCTAATATGCGCCTTCTTATCTCTGAGTGTTGGCTGGGTAGCAGAAGTCATAAGATAGTCTTCTAGATTTTGAAGATCCCTCTTTAACCCAATCAATCTGACTTCATATTCGGCTTCCCTTGATGAGAGGAAGCACGCCCACTCAGAATGATTAGATAGTAATCCAGAGATCTCATGATCTGGAAGAGAACTTACATCGCTGGGTAATTTGTAGCCGTCATCTGATTTTACAAATTTCCCATCATCACTATATTCACCAAGAGGTATACCTAGGGATCTTATAATCCCCAATATTCTTGGATTCATTATACTGCCAAATTAAGTGCTGTAGATGGCCCGAATTGGAAATATGGCACGAAGACTTGTTTCTTAAAGATCAAATCTGCCCAGTTCTTTATTACGATGCCATCATCCTCATATATGTTGTATTCAATATGAAAAAGCTCCCAACCATCCTTTCCATATTCATTTAGCATCTCTTCTGTTGCTGGAATTCCTTCTATTTTAACTTTCTTGTATTCCCACTTAATCATTGAATTCATTATCTTGTTGCTACACTTGCTATTATTAAGAGCGCATTTACAGCGCCAAGGGCTAGAAGAGAATAGAACATAGTATCTATCTTGTGCTCTAGATTATTGTACTGGTGTGTGGACATTCTTCTTTGGTCTACCACGTTTTGTAACCTTCTCTACTGGTACAGCATCTGGGAAACAAAGCTTTCCATAATAATTACAAGCGGATGAGTATAGACCACCTGTGCATTCTTCTTTGTTATAAGTAGCTGCACATTTACTTAATGGCACCGCTTCATTAGCATCATCAGAATCTAGAGTAAATAAGATCTCTTGAATCTTATCTTCTACTTCTCCCCATACATATCCATCAAACCTTTGGGCAAAACATTCGATGTCGTCTTTATCCTTGTTATAGTAAATGTAGACAACCACCGGACAATCGAGTACTGCCTGGTAGATAGTAGCTTGCTTTTTATGTACAGCTTTGGGCCCATCTTTCTGAACCATTGCAAATCCATTAGAACCAATCGACTTATACTCATGTACTATATCTATCTCTACAGGCCCGAATGAAGTATCCAGATGATACTTACGAATCAATGCATCCACAGATGATTTGATCTTGTACTTAATTGCCAGAGGAAATGGGAAGGTGCCTTGTGCCTTACATTGATCTTCTGTAGGAAGAAGTTTTACTTCAGGTAGATATTCACAATCTGGGCCGCTTTTCCAAGCTCCTCTAAGACCATAGTTTTGAAGCATATCATGAAGATAGCTCCCATGATCAAAGATCAATTGCAACTTACCACCAACAGTTGTTGGATAGTCGTTGGCGTGACCTTTTACATCGAACCAGATCTTTCTGGGGCATAGATGAATCTGTGAAGCATGGACGCCATTATTATCTCTGGCCTCAAGATAAATCTCTCCTTTACCCGCACACTTGCTGCAAGGTACCCATCCTGCTGTTACATCTTTACCTTTTCTACGCTCCAGCCATGCGAAAAGCTTCTCCTTGGTTTGTATGCCTTTGAGAATCTCGTTCTGCTGGTCTGTAGTCAGATCAAAGAATTGTCGTATTGAACTAATTATCATTATTGATTATAAGCTTTTCCAATGCTTTCGTGTTGATGATCATCTCACCTAATTCACCATCTCTGTAAGATTTCCAAGAAACATAATCCTCAATGACAATATGTCTATCTACACCCTCAGATTTATCTCGTATCCTGATGCCCACTATTGGCTCCCCTTTACACGACCACTCATAAAGATCGTCAACAGATACACTGAATGAACTAGCTTTTGATTCGAAATAGATGAATGCCTCTTTTGCTCTTTCTTCATGGCAGAAAGTAATTACATATCTTCTATCACCAAGAAATTCGAACATAAATAAAGGAATTTTCCCACGATCCAATAGAGCGTATTTCCTGTTAAGAAGTAGATCTTTGAATTTTATGGTGTATCTCTTCTTAGAAGTAATCTTGGCTTCTATTTTCTCGTAATCTGTATTTACATCACTCTTCCAATTCGCGGCCGTTTTTAGCCCGCCAGAGTTAGGAATGACGGATCCCCCCAGATCCTTAGCTATAGCCTTCTCTTGTTTGTTACTAAGTTTCCTCATCATCCTTGTGTGGGATCTTAGTATCGAGATAGTTCAGGTATTGATTTGTAACATTCCAAGCTATTAGAGCCATAGCTATACCTAGACTCTTAGCTACGGCAAATTCTGAATCATATCCAAATGTACTGAGTATGATTATCAATACACTTAATCTGACCACAAGTTGTATTGCATCTTTCATTTGACCACGAACTTAATACCAGATTTCTTGATACATTCTTTGGCGATAGAATCTCTGAGTTCTGGATTCTCTCTAATATATTCTTTTAGCTTGTTAAAGCCTTGAGCCACCTTCTCACCACCAATAGAATACCAAGCTCCGCTTTGATCTATGACTTCGTAATAGAGTCCTGATGTAGCTATGTTATCTTCTAGATCAATTCCAAGCTTCTGACCTGGAAATTCTCTCATGAAGGCATAGCTTCCAGTCTTTCCTTCACCACTGCCACATTTACCTTTCTTGATGTTCCAATTTACATACCGGCCGATAATAACTTCCTTATCGCCTACAGTCTTTGTAATCTTCTGACCCTTAGAAAGGAACAATGAGATGAATTTAGCGTACTTAAGAGCTTGTCCGCCTGGAATGGTCCATTCCTCATCAAACATACTTTTCCTAGCTAGATTCTTCCTTAGCTGATTATTAACATACATCGTCGTATCGCTCTTTATTGAATAGAACTTATTAACGAAGTGAGTAATAGCCACAGAAGATCCGGCGTAAGTCTTTTCACCAATCTCCTTGTCTTCTTGGTCCCTGCTCTGAAGAGCGCCAATAGAATCAAGACCAACTAGCTGGAACATCTTACTCTTGGCTAAATCTAGAGAAATACCAAGCATGTCCTCTGTATTAACAGCGGCGCAGTGAATTACTTCTCCAACTTGATCTCGAAGGTAGAGTAATTCATCTTCGTTGAACTTCCTTTCTTGAGCCTCTTCAGCCTGCTTAATCTCTTCCTCAGAGAAAGCAACTCTGAATCCCAAATTCTTCCAGTAAGCTTTATCCCATGCTTCAACCATGGCAAGACCAATACAAGACTCGTGACCATAGATTTCTTGTATCCTCTTACAGGTTTCAGCTAAAAGAGTAGTTTTTCCAACCTGCTCTTCACCAATAACTTCTACTATACCTCTAGGAAACCCACCCTTTAGGGCAATATCTAAAGAAAGAATTCCTGTGGGTCTTCTTAATAAGAAGGAACCATCATACTGATCAGCGAATGAAACTATCTCGCCTTTCATTTTCTTGTTGATGTCAGCAACAAGCTTGTTCAATTGGGCTTTCTTTTCGTCTAGTGCACCATCAACTACTATTTCTACTTTCTTCTTTTTTGCTGCCATCTTCCACAAATAAAAAAGGCCGCTCTATGGCGGCCTTTTTGATTCTACAGGTTTAGATTAAGAGTTAATCCTTTCCTTAATGCCCTTGCTCACCTTAAAGCGAACAACTTGGCGAGTTCCTACCTTGCGATCTCCGTTACCAGGGAATCCTTCGAATACCTGGCGTGGCTTAACACTAAACGTACCAAATCCATGGACTGGTACTGCATAGCCATCGGATAGTGCTCCACTGACGGTGTCGAATACCGCATCAACCATATTGCCTGATAGCTTCTTGGTCTGTCCGGTAAGTTCAGCAACCTTGGAGACTAGGTCTTCCTTCTGTAGTCGCTTAGCTTCGGTCTTCTCTACTGGTGTCTTTACTTGTGGTTGGGTAACTGTTGCTTTTGTAGCCATGTGTTTTTCTCCTAATGAATATACTTTATCTGAGATAATCCTATTGTCAATAGAATTTTTCCTGCTATCGTAGGTTTTGGAATACGTCTTGGGCCCGGTTGTAAAGGCGGGTTAGCTTCTCGATTACACCAGGAACATCTGAGTTCTTGGTTATTAACGAGGTATCCTCTGGATTCACAATTGCCTTGGATAGATCTTGCGCCATAGAATCAAAATCCTTTCCTACTTCCATCCATACCTTCTCCTTGATGAATTGGATTAGTTCATCTCTATGAACTCTGTATGTCCTATGGTCATCTCCACGTAGATATGAAATCTCGTAGTATAGCTCTCCTGTATTAATCTCTCGTCCTGAGAAATTGCATACGTGAGATTTTCTAGCTAGACGTGTTGTAACATTACGTACGTTGACTAGGTTGGTGGCTGGAGTATTTTGTGGTCTGTAGATTGCGTGTTGGATCATATAATTTTCCTTTGGGATTGTTGTTGAATTAATTTTAACGAATGGTATGGTGAACTTCTTACCGTGAAAAATACTTATTGATGACATTAACGGTTCTATTCCAAGCTCTGTTATAGAACTTTATATCAACTACTCTAATAGACCATGTTCTACTAACTTAGCTGTAAGGGTGAGTTCTACAATCCTATAGTTTTCGCCTTTATATAGAGGGTCAGTCTTTACAGCAGCTAATAACTCCTTTGGATCTGAGTTTGGCAGACTACTTTCCATTCCATTATCTAGAACAAATTCATTATCTTCAGTGTAGCTACGATCTGTAAACCAACCTTCTTTGCATGGCAACACTATGTATTCCTGGGTTCCTTGAGCCGAACTAACAAATAGTGCTCTTACTGTCTTAGTTTCTAATAACATCTATATTTTTTGCGTTCTTTACTATCTTCTTAGCCCACTTAATAAAATCTTCTACACTTAAATCTCTCTTAGCTATGTTACAAACTTTGCAACAAGGGACTACATTTGTTAATTGATAACCAATAGTGTTATCAACTCTATCTATGCCGTTGTATTGCAATATGCCATAGCTATTGGTGAATTTATTTGAGAAATCAGAACCACAGTAATGGCAATTACTAAGTACTAATTCAACGAAATCAAATAGATGAAGACCGAATGATAATTCTCTATCCCAGGCAGAGCCTTGGTACTTTTTGTACAGCGCTTTCAATGCAATGAAGGCATCGAATTTATCTCCTCCCATCTTCTCATTACAGACCTGACAGGAGATCTTTGATTTATTGCTTGATCTTCTCCGGAACAAATGAGAACACTGACACAGCCACAAATCATAAGAATGCCTGTCATTAGATCTATAATATCTCTTTCTCAGTAGATACTTATTGGACATTCTTTAGTGACAGGGCCAAATCCCCGTATTCCTTCTTTCCGGTCACCTCTTCAAGTAACCATCCTGGATTGCAAATATCGGCATCTTTGTCTGCTTCAATAGTGGCCAATATTAAGGGCCAATTATTGTCGGTATAGACGTTTACCTGAAAATCCCAGTAATTAAACATTCTAGA
>JACCDG010213730.1_pt1 | contig 11666 bp, 24 predicted proteins | sample 7442471 | NCBI WGS metagenome assembly JACCDG01 (sample SAMN15323444, study PRJNA562643) | freshwater metagenome | isolation source: river surface water | place: USA:Blue River Watershed | collected 2017-08-17
AGGGCGACGGCGGCAAGTCTTTCCGTCGAGGCGAGTGGAGGCGACTGGTGGCACTGGTCGAGCACCGGGAAGCTGGAGGGCGACTGGATTCACGCCGGTTCTCGGCGCGCTGCCCAAGATCGACAGCAGGACTCCTACTGGAAGGCCAAGGGGGAGGAGTGCTACTTCCGGCTCCGTCTCAGGGGTCCTAACCTCAATGCCCCGGCCAAGCCCGTTTCCGACGGCATGGCGGCAGTCATCGTCGGAGCTTCTCGGCTGGCCCCACAGGTCGACTATTGGTATCAGGATCTTGAGCGCGGGTATCTCCTGCCGGGCTCTACTCGCGCTGAACGAGAAGCGCTGGGGGTGATCTTCACCGAGATCGCCGAGAAGTTCGATGCTGGGCGCCGAGGGGCGGTGTACTACACGAATCGGTTCGAGGACAAGGGGTCCGTGTCTGTGGTGGCCCCGAGAGACCAGTGGGAGGTGATTGAGGTCATCCCGTCTCTGCCGGGGGACCATCCGCCGCTGTTCCCTCGCGAAGGTCACTCCAAGATGACGGTGACAGCCGTTGGGAAGGTTCTCTACCATGCTGCTCCGAAAGAGGCTCGCGAGGACATCCTCGCCAATGGCCTTGACTGGCGTAGATCGCCTCGCGCAAGTGAGCCACCCGACCCCCGGAATCTGGCTCCAGTAGCCGTGTACTTCAGCCTGACGAAGGATGATGCGCTCGACATGATGTCGGATGGGTTGTCGGAGACGCATGATCTGTACGAGGTCGATGTGAGAGGCCTTTCTCTCGCGCCCGACCCATACCAACCTGATGCGGCTGTCTACACCCGAGATCGAGTGCCTGCTGATCGCATGAGGATTGTGGCCTCATGGGCTCCGAAGGAGATCGATGAGGGGACCCCCTCTCGCTTCGAGTACGACACCCCTACTCGTAACGGCGACCACTGGTTCTATGCCCGAGAGCAGGACCTTTACGACGCCGGAATGCCCAAGGGTCAGATCTTCGATGATGTCGGCCAGGCCCAGAGGTATGTCAACGACGTGCTGCGCTCCGAGGGCATCACCGAGCCATGCCAGGTCATCTTCTCGAAGGAGCGCAGAGGGGAGTCGGGCGCCCAGTGGTCCCGCGACATGTCCCGGTCCCGGATCATCCTGGACCTCGGGCATCAGGTGGAGTCGTTCTTGCTGCACGAGCTGTCCCACATCGTCTACCGCAAGAAGGTCCGGAAGGGGCCGTCTCACGCCTCGGGCTTCTCTGCCGTGTTCGCCCGGCTCCTCTGGGAACGCATGGGGGTCAGCTTGACGCTGCCCGCCCTCTCCGGCCGCATGATGGACAGGAACCTGGCCTCAGTGGGGTAACGCTCGATGAGCCGGTTTACCCCGTCGGTCCAGATGACGACCAGGGCGTCCGCTGTCCCCGAGGCGCTGGCGATCCACCAGTCAGGCCTGCGGATGCGTCCGGCTCGCCGGATGGCGATCAGCGTTTCGGTCAACATGCCCAGTGCATCGGCACGGAGGGTGGTCTGGCTTGAGCACTGATCGTGGCGTCTGTATGATCCTCAGCGGGAAGGGTGGCATATCCCTAGAGGAGACCCCTTGCCCAGGATCATCCAGCCCAAGTGCCTCAACTGCAACCACGTCCGCTCGTTCCACCGAGGCGAAGAGGGCTGTTGGGTGTTGGGGTGCCGGTGCACCAAGTGGGTCGCTCCTCCTTCCGAGGACCCAGTTCTTCCGATCCAGCCTCAAGAATCCTTGACATGCTCTGGCGGTTCAGAGTAGCCTTCCAATCGAAGGGAGCTACTTGATCCCAACACAGAGAGGGTGTGGTGTTATGGGGAAGAGTGATGTCGGTGAGGGTGTCCGGTCGGTCCGCGAGTGCGCCGATGTGCACCTCCGGTGCAAGGCCTACGGGCATGCCTGGGAGGACGAGAGGCTCATCAAGGAGTCCTACCTCGACAAGGACCGGGCAACGGCTCGCCGCCGTCGTCCGCTGTTCGGCGTTCGGGAGACCGTCCACTGCCTGCGGTGCGGGGCGACCCGTTCGGCCCTGTTCGAGAAGCGCGGCTGGAAGCGCCGCACGTCGTACCACTACACCTGGCCCGAGGGGTATCAGGGGTTCGGGGTGGTCCCCCGGTCCGAGTGGCGGATGGAGATCCTCCGCCGAAAGGGGGTATCTGCTCGATGAACTGCGTCATCGCCGTCATCGCCGTTCTGCTCTTCCTGTCTGCTCTCTCTACGATCCGCGATCTGGCTGACGGCAAGCGGGTCACGGTGCGGTTCAGCCATATGTTGCTGGCCGCCTTGGCCATCATCGAGATCGTCAGGCAGTTGAGCCGATGAGCAGGTTCATCTCTGAAGCGTGGCACCGGATGGGCCGCAAGGCGGTCCATCACTCGCATCCCGAACGCGATGCCTGGTGCGGCCTCGAATGGGGCACGGGCATTCTCGGCTATCCGACCGGCTACGTCGAGTGCCGGACCTGCAAGCGCCTGATGGCGGAAGCGGACGGTGGGTGATGGCTACCTATCTTGACGGCAACGTTCGACGTGCGACCGCCAACACCGTGACCGCCATGAAGAACTCGGCCGTCTCCCGGCAGTGTCCGAAGTGCGGGCGCAAGAGCGCCGTGAAGCGCTACACCGACTATCCGTGGGTCACGATCTACTGTCGCTGGGTGAATGAGGGCAAGTGCGACCACCTCTGCACCTACAGCCTCGACCCCGCCGACAATTGCCCCCGTCCGGGGCAGGGCGGTGGGTCATGACCGACGCTGATCCCTGGCGGACGTGGCGGGTGACTGGCGTCCAGGGCGGCAGAGTTCAGCATCTGGTCGACTCGAAGAGGTCGTCTGGTCTCGTCTCCTGGACCTTGTGCGGCAAGGTCGCCAGCCGCGCCAACATGCCTCGCAGGGTCAAGTGCAAGGAGTGTGAGGCTCTCCGCGTTGCGGCGCTCAAGGCTTCGCTCAAACCGCAAGTCTCTGACCCCATCAGCGAGAGGGAGGAATCGTCTGGTGAGCGCTGACAATGTGTGCCCCGACTGCAAGTACGAGCGCCCCAAGTCCAGCATCCCGTTCGGTACGCCGATCGAGTTCATGCCAGGGGCAACCATCCACAGCGCCGACTGCCCGCAGGTCGCCTGGATGAAGGACGCCCAGAAGAAGATCGCCGAGGAGTGTGGCCTGTTCTATCGTGGGAGTCTGATCTTCTCCGTGCAGACCTCCGAACGCGCCCAGTCGTTGGCGGCACACTTCAATGCCACGGGGTACCTGCCATGAGCGGAGTGAAGCTGTCCCCCAGAGTTCTTGCTATCGCTGTAGCGGTGGGCGTAATGGCCGCTGGATGCTCTTCCGGCGAGACGGAGCTACCCTCGGAGTGCGTCGAGATGCTCGATCTCTATGCCGAGCAGGTCCGCTATGACGGGGAGCTGCTGGTCCGCTACCAGGATGCCTATCAGGCGGCGCTGGCCGCTTGGCCCATTCCTGTCGGCTTGTCGCCCCAGGCTCTCATGGACGACTTCAATGCCTCGAACGACAGGCTTGGGCGCCTGCTCGAACTCCAGGCACAATGCGGGCCGTGATCATCCAAGGTGACTCGACCCAGCCATGTCCGGACCACCTGAGGGGCCGGTTCACATGCTCCGTCACTTCCCCAGGCTACTTCGGTCTCCGCTCCTATGGGGCTGACTACGGAGTCGAGCCTGACCCCAGCGAGGTCGGGTTCGCCGTCTCGATGGAGCGTTACGTCGAGTCCATCGTGGCGATCGGGCGGAACGTGCGTGACGCCCTTACGCCCCAGGGCGTCTTCTGGCTGAACATCGGCGACACCAACTCGGGGTCGGGTGGAGCGGGTGGCGATCATCACCGGGGTGGCACCCGAGAGCGACTTCACGGGTACCGGCAGGGTGAGACCGGCATTGCCCCTATGCAACGGTGTCTGGTCCCCTCCCGGGTCGCTCTTGCCCTCCAGCAAGACGGCTGGTTGGTGCGCCACTGGATCACCTGGGACAAGGGGTCCCCCAAGCGCGAGGACTCCCGGCATGTGCGGAGGCCCTTCTTCTCGACCGAGGTCATCCTCATGCTCTCGGTCGGCCGCGAGTACTTCTGGGATGTCGACCATCACGAGGGGCTGCCGATCGATCAGAGGGGCGATGTCTGGCGGATGGCGCCCTACCGTGGGCGCCGACGCCATTCGGCCCCCTTCCCCGCCGAGTTGCCTCAGCGTTGCATCGCTCTGACTTCTCGGCCGGGGGATTGGGTCTATGACCCGTGCGCAGGAAGTGGTACAACCATCGAGGCGGCCAAGAATCTCGGCCGCCATGGCCTGGGGGTGGATCTGTATGGCGGCTTGGAGTGGCAGGGTGTCGCCCAGCGAGATGGAGGCCCTCATCCTGAGGGCGGTTGAGTCGGCCGGTTTCGAGTTGCGCTCGATGGTCTGTTCGAGGCGTGGCTGGCATCACTGCGTGGACCTGGAGGTTCGGCAGCCGGAGGACACCCACTCTCTCCGAGCCCAGTTCTTCGGCTTGACGCGGAAGCAATTGGTGAAGTCCGTCTTCCGGGCGTATGCCTACCCGGAGCCCTGCCATCTCGCCTCCTAGTCCGACTAAGGGGTGGATGATCCAGTGCAAGTGGTGCGGACGGCAACGAGTCATCGCGGGGCATGTCGAAGGAAGCCGCGTCTGGTGGTGCCAGAGCTGCGATGATCCGAGGGGGAGGGCGATCGAGCCTCGCCCGATCGAGTTCTTCCGGCAGACAGGCCTTGACCCAGACAAGGATTCTTGATAGCTTCCCGCACGATGTCGTGCCCAGAGTGCCACCCCGAAGGCGGCCAGTGCCGCGTCGAGGGGGTGCACCCTATGCATGTCACCGGGTACGGGACTGCGATGCGAGCGTGGCCCAATGAGGCCATCCGCTCGCAGCTCGATGGGCTGGCTGCTCCCCGCTCTGCCCGTCAACAGAGCCCCCAGGGGCGGCTCAGGGCGATGGCAAAGGAAGTGGGCCGAGAAGAGCGCACAGGCCCTCCTGGCCATGCTGAGGCGGTTCGGATGGCGATCGAGGGTATCACCAGCTCCGCCGAGACAGCAGGAGCGCTCTGGCGGTCTCAGGCTGTGGACTTCGTGATGGCTTACGCCAAGACCCATGCCGAGGTCTTCTGCGATGACCTTTGGTCAGCGGGCCTGCCGCCGTCCGACTCCGACCGCGCCCTGGGCTGGGTCTTGCGACACTTGTCCCGTAGTGGCGTGCTCGTCAACTCCGGGGTTACCCGTCCGTCCCAGCGCTCCAACAACTCATCCGCCAAGGTCGTGTGGCGGAGCGCGATCTTCGAGGGGGAACGTGCAGCCGATCCCGCCCAGTGAGGTGCCCTTCCAGCTCGCCTACAAGGCGTGGGCGTTGGTCCAAGCGGCGCATCAGCAGGTGAGTCAGCACATCACCGATCCTCGCAAGGTCACTGCCGGTCCCTGGTGGCCCGAGGGTGAGTCCTGGGAGCCCGACGACGATCCCCGAGAGAACATGCGCATGGCCATCCGGCTGATGGAGGAACAACTCACCTTGATCGAGACCAACTACAGCGAGCTGGGAGACCATCTGTGAGCATCCTCGCGCAAGGCCATCTCCGCTGGGATGCTGGCGCACAGCGCCTACAAGCTGGGTATGACGGCCCGCAATCGGGTGCGGAACCTCATGCACTACTCCTTCGAGATCCACGAGGGGGACCGGATGTTCGTTGCTGTCCAAGAGGCCCTGATCGCGGTCCTGCCGGTCAAGCAACGCCGGACTGTGGAGGTGGCCAGCTCCAGTCGCCACTCGATCGAGCCAGACGGGGTGGGGCGGACGGGGGAGTCCCCGTTGTCCCTTCGCTTTTCGGGGAGTGTTCGCCAGAAGTTCCGGTTCGAGGGCCATTGGATCAACGCCGAGACGACGCTGGCCGACCATTTTGGGGGAGGAGAGGGCAACTATCGCTCCCGACTCAAGCTCGTCCGGCTCTCCGTTTACGGCGAGGACGCCCGGGACGCATGCCTGAGGTGGCTCGACGGGATTCATCGGGAGCTTCAGCGGGGCGCCAGAGCGAAGCCGGGGTATTGGACTCCGGGTCACTGGAGCGGGTTCGGAAGGACGATGGACCTGCCCGTCCGCCCTTTCAGCTCCGTGGTCCTGCGTGACCCTGCCGCGGCGGATGTTCTCCGGAGCGACATCGCGTCCTTCTATGCCTCGGAGGCGTCGTACGCGACGATGGGCATCCCCTGGCACCGGGGGTACATGCTCTCCGGCCCGCCTGGGTGCGGGAAGACCTCCTTCGTGGCCGCCCTTGCCAGCGATCTCGGTCGGGATCTGTACTACGTCCCACTGACCCGGTTGGGGAGCGATCAGGAGATCACCCGGCTGTTCCAGGAGGTGTCCCAGAGGTCCTTCTTGCTTCTGGAGGACATCGACGTGCTGGCAGCAGCCCAGGATCGCTCCGAAGGACACAACCTGTCGGACAACCCCACCAAGCTCTCGCTGAGCGGCCTCCTCAATGCCCTCGACGGGATCGGCACGCCTCATGGGCTGGTGCTGTTCCTGACCACCAACAGACCCGAGGTTCTGGACCGCGCTGTCTACAGGCCCGGTCGCATCGACATCCACCTGCCGTTCGTGGAGGCCGACGACGAGCAGGTGCGTCGGATGACGGCGCTCTATCTGTCTCCCGTCCACGCCGAGCGCCTCAGGCCTATGGAGGGCACGATTCCGCCCGCCAGCGTCGTCGGGGCCTTCAAGCGGTACATCACAGACCGCGATGCTGCTCTGGCCGAGCTGGAGCGGGTGATCGCAGAACGTGGGGTTGACGAGTCATTCCTGGATGATGTACGGTGATGGGGACCGCAGTGCCGAGGGCACTCGCTCCCTGAAGGAGGGAAGACGATGCGTGCAGCAGCAGCAGCCAACTTGCGACCGTGCCGACTTCCATCCTTGCCATGCCTGCGACCCTGAACGGGTTCATGCAGGCATTTCAACGGGTTGTAGCGCAGCGGTAGCGCATCCGCTTTGGGAGCGGAGGGCCGTGGGTTCAATCCCCACCAACCCGACTGGTGGAGTCCGCCATGGTCTCGCGATGACCGAACACACCCCTGGCCTCCACCTCTGATCGAGCCCAAGAAAGGAGCGGCAGCTCAATAGCGCCTCGGCTTGATCACCACGAGAGGTAGCCCAACGGCAGAGGCAGCAGGATGAGAGCCTGCCCAGTGGGGGTTCGAGTCCCCCTCTCTCGACTGAGACCCTAGGCAGCGAACGAAGCCCAACCATTCCCCGGGTCTCAACACGGAGATGTACCCCAATCTGGCAGAGGGACACGGCTCAGGACCGTGCCAGTGTGAGTTCGAGTCTCACCATCTCCACCGTCGCTCCTCCATCGCTCCAACGCGAGCCCTTGGCTTGACCGGGGGGGGGCGACACCACGGGGACGTGGCCCAATTGAGGAAGAGGCGGCAGGCTCAAGCCCTGCTCAGGTGTGGGTTCGAGTCCCACCGTCCCCACCAGCTCCGAGCCCGAGCCCGCAACGCTCATCCATGCCTCGTCCGGCTCGGAGCGATAATCGAATGCGATGGTGCCGGAGGGTCTGGTACCGTCACCCAGGTACTCAATGCGATGTGGCGCAATGGCAGCGCGGCTCCCTGTTAAGGAGAAGGTTGGAGGTTCGAGCCCTCCCGTCGCAGCGGTTGGTTAGCTGAGACGGCGTAGCAGCGGAGTGAAGCCCCGCGGAGGCAGGTTCGAGCCCTGCACCAACCACCAACGAGGCGTAGCTCAATGGACAAGAGCAACGGTCTACGGAACCGTGCGTGGGGGTTCGACTCCCTCCGTCTCGACTGGATGCACCCACCCTTTATGGGGGCGTAGCTCAATTGGTAGAGCGCCTGCCTTGCAAGCAGGAGGTCGAGGGTTCGATTCCCTCCGTTTCCACGAGCCAGAAGACGGGGTTCAAATCCCCGCATCATTGCGGCTCCGCCTTCGCGAGGGCGGGCTGACCCTGGGGGTGCGCACCCCATTCAGGGGTTGATGGGGTGTGTGGGACAGCACGCTGGCTAGCAATCGCAACGGGGTGTAGCTCAGTAGCGTCAGAGCAACCGGCTTTTAACCGGACGGTCGTGGGTTCGAGTCCCACCGCCTCGACCAGGGTGCTCCATGGTCTTCTCGTTTGCTCAGAGTGAAGTCGGGTGCCCTGAAACTCGCTTGACACGTCAAGGATTCTTGGTGTAAGTTCTCGACCATGCACACGTTGGTCATCCTGTCTCGGACAACCGAGACGAAGGAGGAGCTGTTCTTCCTCCACCTGGAGTGGGACTCCGAGTCCGCCATGTGGATGGGCATGCCTGAGGCGCTGGAAGCACTGAGTGCCATCTCTCCTGACGGTACTGGCACCGTCGCCGTGCTGGGGTTGGAGAGGCCGTTGCTGGAGGTGAGCGGGCTCGTCAAGGACGGCGAGACCTACTCGATCGTCAGCGTCGAGGACTTCCTCAAGATTCCGTTCGAGTTGCTGGACGTGTGATCAAGGAGAGAGATGCCCCAACGGTGGGGCACCTGACTGTAAATCAGGCGTCGCGAGAGCGGCACGGCAGGTTCGATCCCTGTCTCTCTCACCAGACTCGGGCCGACCCAGTTGCGCCACCCATCTCGCTCCCGCCCGAGTCCAACACTGAGATGTAGCTCATCTGGTTAGAGCGTCGGTCTGATAAACCGGAGGCAGGTGGTTCGAGTCCACTCATCTCAACCGAGGGTCCCAAGCCGCCGCGGAAATCCATCACCCCTTCGATCCTCGATCATGTACGTTGCCCTCGGAGATGTAGCTCAGCAGGTCAGAGCCGCCGCCTCTTAAGCGGAAGGTCGTGGGTTCGATCCCCGCCGTCTCCACTGCCCCTCCCCATAGCAGCACCGGAAGGACCAGTGCGTACCCGGGAGGGGTGACATACGATGGCCTCAGGCTCAAGGGTGGACCTCAAGCTCTTGGTACAGCGGGGCGCAATGGCGTCGTGGGGACCCCAAGGTCCGGGCAGCCCCAGGGCCATCTAAGCTAGAGGCGGGAGTCATGACCCGCCTCTAGCTACAGATCCAAGGGGTGGTCGTCTAGTGGCCTAGGACAGCGGATTCCAAACCCGCCAGCGAGGGTTCAAATCCTTCCCGCCCTGCCAAGCGCTCCCAGAAGGCACGCGCATAACCCACGTTGATGCCGGAGCGCTCATTCGAGATGTGGCTCAGAGGAGAGAGCGCCAGCCGCCGAAGCTGGAGACCGGGGGTTCGAGTCCCTCCATCTCGACCATTGACTTGTCAAGGATTCTTGGAGTAGCATCCAGGGCGCTATGGATGCTCACAAGCGGCTGAAGCTCCTGGAGATCGACTACGAGGTCCAGGCCTGTCAGCTCTGCCACTACTTCGTCGGAGAATCCGACCCGATGTTCGGGTCCTGCTCCAGGTACACCTACCGGCACATCAAAGGGCCTGGCTATAGGGGGCGCAGCCAAGCTGCACCCGGCTACAACCGAGAACATCAACGCCATTGATGTCGCCATGCGGAAGCTGCTCGAACGGCACTACCTGAGCGCATGCGTGAACGATGTCCGTCGCGCTTGGGAGGCCGAGACCCTCACCTCCGTGCAGGCCAGGCAGATCGCCGAGATCCTCGGACTGGAACTCTCTTCCAGCCCTACCGAGGATTACTACGTGAAGTGGCGAGAGCGAAGTGCTCAAGGATTCTTGACGTAGCCGTCCTGATTCGGGTAATCTGGACTCGTGGGAGAGATCGGCTATCGGAAGTCCAGCTCGAAGACCTACGTCTCTATCGGTGGCGTCGAAGTCGGCTGGGTCACCAAGATCGGTCGAGAGTGGCTGTTCTTCGCTCCCGTGAGCGATTCGCTCCAGGGCGAGCGCATGAGTGCCGCCAACACCCGATGGGAGGCCGTCTACTACGGGCTGTCTCGCCTGAAGAGCTTCTACCTCGGCCGGGTCGTTGGTGCCGACGGTGAGCCCGTTTGGGTGTCGGAGGAGGCTCTCAAGTCCGTCATGGATGGTCTCCTGATGGAGCACTACGGTGCCGCCTGAGGCGATGGTGAGCAAGGGATCGAGAGTCCGTATCCAGCGGGGCTCGCTCATCACGGGGACTCACCCTCAAGGCGACCGACGTGCCGGGCGGTCGTACGTGGTGGAGGTCCACGACGTGACTGCTGGGTACGACTACACCGATCGTCGGGGCGAGCGTCTCCACAAACCGCCCCAGGTGTGCTGGGTCGGCGCTGGTGGCTACTGGCACTACACCGACCTGGAGAATGTCGAGGTGGTTACCACATGATCTCGGGGGCTCGGTCTAAATCACAACCGTGCTCCGGAACGCCACCGGCCGAGCCCCCAGAAATTGCTCCCACCCCCATCACCTTCTCGGTGTAACCTGCGTCTGTTCGAGGTGGGAGCAACAAACGGCGCGTAGCTCAGTTGGTAGAGCCGAGGTCTTACAAACCTCTGGTCGGGGGTTCGAGTCCCTCTGCGCCGACCAGCATCACTCCATAAGATCGGCGAATAGCCAGTAGAGCGACGAGTGGTGCGTTTAACATGGGGTGCGTAGTGCTAACGGTTCAGCACGGCAGGTTGTGGCCCTGCAAGAGGTGGGTTCGACTCCCCCCGCTCCCTCCAGCCCCTCCCCCAAGATAGGTACGGTCTCCGAACCTCGCCCGGGGAGGGGCCAACAAACGCCTGGGTAGCTCAACCTGGTAGAGCAGTCGCCTTGTAAGCGAACGGTTGCGGGTTCAACTCCTGTCCTAGGCTCCATGATCACAACCAGAGAATCTGGTTGACGCCAGCGTGTGGTCGCGGGTAAGGTGCTCTCCATGCGTGCGATGAGCTTCCTTCGAGAACGAGAGTCCGATCTCGGGTCGGGCAGTTCATCGCGGCAATCCCAGCCTTCGGGGCTGGGCTCTTGTCGAGGTTGCTGACCCGACTCTCCTGAGTCCGGCCCCTACCCAATGGGCTGTCGACTAACTGGTGAAGTCACCTGACTTTGGATCAGGGGTATGGGGTTCGAGACCTCACAGCCCAGCTCCTCTCTTGGAGAGGTGCCGTAACTGGTAGCGGAGCGCCGCTAATATCACTCTCGTGAGTGCGAATAGCGAAGCGGTGGCTCGGTTCAGAGAACGAAGACGAGCTGAGGCGAAAGCCTTTCTCGGCGGACAGTGTGTTAGGTGTGGCTCAAGGGAGAACCTTCAGTTCGATCACATTGATCCCTCGACCAAGCTGTTCTCCATCTTTGATGGGTTGCAGAAGAGGCGTGATGTGTTCTTCGCTGAGGTTGCAAAGTGTCAGTTACTTTGCTTCTGGTGTCACGTAATCAAGAGCAGAGAGAATGGGGATGGCAACAAGCTGACTCCCCCCGAGGTGGAGATGATCAAGACAGAAGCATCGGCTGGCATTCGGAAACAACGCGAGATTGGTGATCGTTTCGGGGTGTCTCAGACAACGGTGAGCGCCATCAAATGTGGGCGTACCTGGAAGGACTTGAGCGGGATCGACCCACTTCTGGAGGGCTAAGGCGTCCATCCTCTGTGATGTGCAGGTTCGAGTCCTGTCCTCTCCGCCAAGGAAGGTGCCGCTCAATGGTGGGCAACTGGCCTCGAAACCCAGGGTGGCTGCAAGGCCAGGCGTTCGATTCGTCCACCTTCCGCCA
>JACCDG011932358.1_pt1 | contig 11662 bp, 9 predicted proteins | sample 7442471 | NCBI WGS metagenome assembly JACCDG01 (sample SAMN15323444, study PRJNA562643) | freshwater metagenome | isolation source: river surface water | place: USA:Blue River Watershed | collected 2017-08-17
ACCCATGATGTTAGGCGTGTCGTTTAATGGAAGTAAGAGTACTGGTGAGGAAATAAGAAATGGAATAATTTCTGAATGCGGTAGGTAATCTATTTTTTCAGTATAATTGTCCAGTCCGTTTTCATTAATGGATTGAAATACTGCAAAATCGGTTTTTCCAATTAATCTGATCTTTAATACGTTTTTCAATTGCGGTTCTATTTCTATACATTTTTTCAATGCGCTCCAAAATGCTACTGGGTTACGATCCTTATTTATTGAACCAAAATGATGGAATGCAAATTCAGGTTTAATAGTAATATCCTGCCTTATAAAATCTTCCTCATCGTAACCATTTGTTATAACATCCACATCTTTGGCGCAAATCCTTTTTAGATCATTTGCCCAATTCCAACTTACGGTTACAACTTTGTCAGCACTGGAAAGTACTTCTTTTTCCATTTTCTTGTGTTTAGAATCAGCGCGACCAGATAGAAATAGTTGATCATAAAAATCAATGTTTGTCCAAGGATCTCTAAAATCTGCTATCCATGGTAAATTCGTTTTTTTCTTTAATCCTAATGCAATCATGTGGGTAGAATGCGGTGGCCCGGTAGAAATGATAGCGTCAACAGGGTTTTGAAGGATGTATTTAGAAAGGTATGTAATAGAAGGTTTTATCCAGAACATTCGAGCATCTGGAATGAAGAAATTCCCCCTTAACCAGATAGAAAGTCTATTGGCAAGTTTCTGTAAGCCAGTTTGCTTTTTTGTACTTAGAAAACCATGCTCAATTTTACTATTTTTCTTTTGTCCTGTGAATTTTTTATAAAGAGAATAGGGTTCCCAAATAGGTTGTTTTAATACAATAGCTTCTTTCGGCACGTCGTTATACAAACTTTCATCAAGAACGGGATATTCACCATTTTCACAAGTATAAATAACAGGTATCCAGCCAAATTGAGGTAAGTACTTGGAAAATTTAAGCCAGCGTTGCACACCAGCGCCACCACTAGGTGGCCAATAGTAGGTTATTATAAGAATTTTTTTCAAATTGGAGAATATAGTTTTAATTGCTGAGATATTTAAACCAACCTTTAGTGGCCTCAGCAATTGATGCAGGTTCCCATAAAGGAGCATCTTTCCAATAATCTATATTGGCTAACATTATTTTAACTCCTTCTTCAAAACTAATTTTTGGATGCCAGCCTAACAGTTTCTTAATCTTGGTTGTATCAGCAAAGGTGCAATCGGGTTCACCTGGCCGTTTAGGTATATAAGTTATTTCCCCGCCTAAGAGCTGAACTAACTTATTTATGCTATAGGTATTTTCACTACCAACATTAATACACTCTCCTGCAATAGCATAATTATCAGATGCTGTAACACAGGCATCAACTATGTCGGTTACATAAGTAAAATCCCGGGTCTGACAACCGTCTCCTACAACAGTAAAGGGTTTATTACTTAATTTTTGAGCAAGAAAAACACCAAAAACAGCACCATATGTTCCACTTGTTCTTGCTCTTGGCCCATATACATTAAAGAAACGCATAGATGTAATATTCATTTTGTATACTTTTTCCCAATACATACAATACTCTTCTCCTAAATATTTTGTAACTGCATATGGGTACTGACAAGATATTTTTGAAGTTTCAGGAGTAGGGAATGTTTCTGGTAGGCCATAACATGACGAAGAAGCTGCATATATAATACGCCGTACATTATGTTTACGACAAGCTTCGAGTACATTAATTGTGCCGTTAACATTACTATTGTGATATTCTTTGGGATGCTCAATGGAAGGAACAATATCGGCTAAAGCCGCAAGATGAAAAACTTTGTCAATTCCAGTAAAGTACCCCTGAATTCTGGAAAATTTTGTGATAGATTCAATAACTAACTTAAGGTTGGAGTTTTCTCTGTGATGCTCAAGGTTTCTAATATTTCCAGATGAAAGATTATCAATTACAGTAACCTCATGGCCATCAGTTAACAACCGATCAACCATGTGACTTCCAATAAAACCACAACCACCGGTAACAATTATTTTCATAGAGATTAAATTTTAGTTCCTTTTATGTTTACTGTAAATACCTTGTCCGGCAAATACGGAACAGGGTATTGTGCGGTAAGTCTTTGTTTTGTAAAAATGGCACAAAGCGTATTACTCACCCTATATATGTTCTTATGTGTTTCAACCGGCATACCATCTAATATACCATGAACTACTGGCCAATTCAAGGTTTCATAAGATTTACCATAGTCATGCCAGATAATCACACTATTATCATCTTTCATTAATTCATAGGCATTCTGGGTATCTGTTTTGACTCCAGGGTATTCATGATCAGCATCAACGAACACAACATCAAACTTTCCTTTTAAATCTTTAAAATTGTAGGTTTGACTATTATGTTCAATTCTGCTTATCCCTGCGGCTTTATCTGTAAAAAAATTACTGGCATTGATCGCATGTTCATTAAAACCCAATTTCCGCATCTGTTCTTTTGACAGGGTAATAGAGTAACATTCCCTTGTGTGTTCCTTAATATTTATTAAACTTTCCCCCCGCCATGATCCAAACTCGATATAATTAACATTTTTTCTGGATTTTATTAGATGTTTTATAAAAGCAATATCAATTGCTTTTGATGTGCTGTCGAGATAACTATAGTTAATTACAGTTTCACAAAAGTTCGGAAACAAGTCTAGTAAATTTACAGTAGGAAGGCCGTTGGGTAAATTATACTTTTTTATTACCTCACTTTTAGACCATAAATCCTTTATTGAACGAAAAATTGCTTTCGAGAATTCATTTCTGAGTGAAAAAAATAGCCCGATCCCCTTACACAGCGCCTGATATTTATTCATATGTTTTTTTGTTAAAAATTCCTTGTGTAAGCGCATCTATATCTTCCAATAGAAATCTTTTCTTTTGATTCATGTTCCTTTTACCTGAGTTAATAAATCTGTCAATATTTTTACGCCATATTTTTGGTATGCCGTGTAAGTGCTTATTGTGTTCTATAAAAGCTCTGTATTCCAGGGTGAAATTATGGCTTATTAACTTTTTGTCTATATCAATAGCACCAATGGTTTTGTACATATAATTCAAATCGCGGATATATAGGGCTCCACCTGGTTTAAGCATTCGTTGAAACTGCTGAAAGAGATAAATAATGAGCCGTTTACTTAACTCAGGTAATACTTGTACGCAAATAATCAGATCTAAACTGTTAGCAGGAACAAGGTCTAATCGCCATGTAGGGAGATGATACAGATTGGATCCTTCTTTATTTATTTTAAAACTATCAGGTTGATCGATGTAGTCCTTAAAGTCAGAATGAATGGCTTTATAATAATAATATTGTAAGCCATATGATAATGGAATTGCATCTATGGCAATGAAATTTCCGTGTCCTTTAACATGTGGCCACCAAAGATTAGCTTGTCTGCCATATCCTGCGCCAAAGTCAAGTACATTTTTAATTTCAAATTCTTTTGGAACAGGGTAACAATGTGGGATGAAGAAATCATGTGCATTATTAAGCCCGACATTTTTGTAATTACTAAAATTATATTCTATTCCTAATTTTTTTAGGATAGCAATATCGGTTTGCTTTGCTTTTTCGTATAATGGAAGAATAAGCTCATCATTATAAAAACTCGGATATTCTCCGGAGAACCAATTAATCCAATTAACAATAGAAGCAGGGTTTTTAAAGTCATAAAAATCCTCAGGCAGGCCAGACGAATATTTCTTGTTACGCTTTTTTCTTTTTTCCTGATAGTCCCAGGAGATAATATACGATTTTACATAATCGTGCTTGTCTTTTTGGAGAGCAGCATCAAATTTTTGTTGAAGCGTAAGTGTCATGCAGTTATTTTTTGTAGAACGAATTTATTTTTTCTACTACGTACTCAACCTGCTCATTACTAAGTTGTGGGTAAACCGGAAGGCTTAAAATATTTTCACATTGTTTTTCGGTAACTGGAAAGTCCCCTTTCTTATAACCGAGGTAAGCAGCTGCTTTTTGAAGATGTATTGGAATAGGGTAGTGAATTTTCGTGTCTATTGCCTGCCCTTTCAAATAGTTCATTAAACTATCTCGTTTGTCTGTTTGAATTATGAATGTATGATATACTGAGTACTCATATTCCCTATCCTTGGGCACATATATAGGTAAATGATTTAGTCCTGCGAAGTATTTTTCTGCTATTTCCCGTCTTCTGTTATTCCATTTCTCCAGTTCATTAAATTTCACATTTAAAATTGCAGCTTGTAAATTATCCAACCGGGTATTAAAACTCCAGAAATCGACTTCATCTCTATTTTTATGGCCATGCGTACGGGCTTTGGAGAGGTATTCAAATAATTCGGCGTTATTGGTTGTTACCATACCACCATCACCACACGCTCCCAGGTTTTTGAGGGGATGTAGACTAAAAGATCCAGTAATCCCAAAGGAACCAACAGATTTATTCTTAAAGCGGGCTCCTACTGCCTGGGCACAATCTTCTATTACATATAAACTGTGCTTTTTTGCAATTGCCATTATGGCATCCATATCGGCTGGTCTTCCGGTAAGGTGGACGGGGATTATAGCCTTTGTTTTTTTTGTAATTACTTGTTCGACCTGATTCGGATCAATGTTATAGTCATCTCGTACATCAGCAAAAACAGGTGTGGCGTTAACTAAAGCAATACTGGATGCAGAGGCCAGATAAGAATTGGGTGCTGTAATAACTTCATCGCCTGCGCCAATATTTAAAGCACGCATGCTTAATATAAGTGTATCGGTACCGTTACCTAAACCAAGGGCATATTCCGTGTTGCATAATTTGGAAAATTGCTTCTCAAATGTGGAAGTTTCCTCGCCTAAAATGTAATTGCCACTATCAAGTAATAATTCAATTCGCTTAAGTATTTCTTCTTTAATAGTTGCATGCTGCTGACCCAGGTGTATGTAAGGAACTTGCATTTATGGTTATTTTAAAGCAATTTTTTGCATCAGTTTAACATTAAAGTACTTTTCCCCATGAAGTGAATCAGGAATAGCTCCTCTTTCAAATGCGTTTTTTAAGTCCCTGACAGCATCTTCTATGGTATGACTGGCAATAAAGCCAATATCCGCTTTAATTTTCCCGGAGGAAATATGATACGAACGCAAATCGTTTGTTGGAGTGGTAACTATATTAACATGAGGGCCGATCACGTTTTTTACCATTTGGGCAATTTCAGCTATGGTGTGGTTTTCATAACCTGCATTCCATATTTTGCCCGCAATTTTCTCCTTCGGAATTTCGAGCAACTGACAATATAAATTCGTCATGTCTTCGATGTGAATATTAGGGCGTTTTTGTGTTCCGCCAAAAACAGTTATTTCACCCTTATTTATTGCCAGGTTTGTTAATATATTCACCGATAAATCTAAACGCAAGCGTTTACCATAGCCACATACAGTAGCCGGTCTTATCGTACAGGTAGTGAAATTTTCACTTTGATAGGGTTTTAAAATTTCCTCACACTCAGCTTTAAACCTAGAATAATCGGTAAGAGGCTCTAGTTTCATTCCCTCATGGACATCTGATTCTTCTTTAATACCATATACACTCGAAGAAGATGCATAAATGAAACGCTTAACACCTGAGCTTTTTGATATTTGAACCAATGGATCAAAAGCATCAAGGTTGATTGATTTACCCAAATCGGGATTCAATTCAAAACTGGGATCATTACTAATACAGGCAAGGTGTATTACAATATCATGCTTAGGAATTGTGGCCTTTAGAAGCTCTTGATCGCGAATGTCGCCTTTAATAATTTTTAAATTTGGATGCCTGGGTAAAACATCTTCCCCATAAATCATTAAATCGATAACTGAAACACTATAACCTTTGCTCAATAATTTTGGAATCAGAACTGAACCAACATATCCGGCACCTCCTGTAACATAAACACTACTATTCATTTTTTGATAGATATTAATTATTCTATTCTCCTTGCGGGATTTCCGACTACTTTGGTAAATGGCGATACATTCCGAATGATGACAGTTCCAGCTCCGGCAACAACACCTTTTCCGATTTCAATATCAGGAATAACGGTACAACCAGCTCCTAAGAAGGTATTTTGCCTAATACATACCCGTCCGGCTGTATGTACACCAGGCCCTATATTTACACCATCTTCAATAATATTATCATGGTCTATTGTGGTGCCGGTGTGGATATTAACACAATTCCCAATTCGTGTACCAGATATAATAATAACACCCTGTCCTATGTAATTTCCTTTACCTATTTGTACATCACCATCAATAATTACTGATGGATGAATAGCATTAATAAGTTCTAATCCATAAGTTTCAATCTTATTGGCTAATTCACGACGTTGTGTATTATTACCAATGGCAACAATACCACTATTAATGCCAAACTTAGTTTTTAATATTGGAATATCTGTCATCTGACCTAATACCGGCAATCCTCCAATTATTACTTCTTTTTTAGAAGGGTCATCATCAATAAAACCAACTACATCAACATGCTTAGAGGCCAAATACACATGCAGTACAACTTTAGCATGGCCATCGGCTCTGGCTCCTACTATAATAGCTTTGTGTCTCATCGGATTTTGAGGCATAAAAATAGGAAATTAACTGAAGTTTCGGTAACATGAAAAACTAAATAATTATCACCATTCTCTGTTTCCCTGAAGTTATAAGCTGATTTTTAATTGGTTGCAATCTTGGCCTTTAAAATTTTGTAAACAATACTATAAAATGAAAATAGGCATCAAACGTAAAAAATACAGTCGCTATAACCTGACCAGAAAGCTGATAGCGAATTTTTAGAAGAATTGTTTGTTATTATTTCAATCTTACGCCATCTTGAAATTTAACCACAAAACCATTGTGCCCCTTGGCTATCAGGCTCTGTTTGTGTTTGGTAGCCTCTTCGTATGTTTTAAAATTACCCGAATACACTTTAAATACTCCGCCTTCCTGTTTAATATCCACACTCATTCCTGCATATTTCGATTTACCGGGATTGTTGCTGAATGAACCCAATTGAACTTTAAATACCAGACCGGGTACAGCAGCGCTTGTAGCGGGCGGGGTAGTGGTTTTGGTTTCGGTAGCTTTAGTGGTGGGTTCCGTATGTTTGGGTTCGGTATGCACCGGTTTTATTTCTGTGGCCTTAGGCGTTTCGCTGGCAGTAGTGGTGGTATTCGTTTCCTGCTTTTGTGTGCCGGTAGGATTTACAGTTTCCACCTGTACTGTTTTTACTGCTTCGGTATTTCCAGATGAAGCATTAGCGACAAGCGCATTAGTATTTACAGTTTCTACCGGTTTTGTTTCCGTCGCCTTATTTTCTGTCGGTTTCGTTGTTTCTATGGGTTTTGTTTCCGTCACTTTATTTTCTGTTGGCTTAACTGTTTCCACACTTTTGTGTTCGGTTATTTTCACTTCATTTACCATTTCCTCTGCGGTCTTCGAGTGTTCGATTACAGGTGGGGTAGTAGGTGTTTCGGGTTTGGCTTCCGTTTTTGGCGAATGATTGTTGTCTGCGGCAGCCACATTGTTAGCGGCAGTTTCCTGAATGTGTAACTCATACTGGGGCATTTCGCATTCCTTTTTTACATTGTTCAGGATGTAATTGAACTTAGCGGTCATGATATACACACTGAAAGCGCTGGCCGGAACCCGAAGGCGGAGTTTAAAGGAAAAGGCATCGGTGCCTGGCATAGATACCCATACAATTTTAGCCTTATCGTTTTCATACGTAAAGGTTCCGCCTTTAATATCCACTTCTTCCACTCCAAAACCCGAAGGAATATCTAATTGGATCTTTGCAAATCCAACTATAGAGCCTTTATTAATGGTTATTTCCCAGTCAAAGCTTTGTCCGGTATTCAGGGTTGCCGGAAGGTTATGACTAATCTTCACTTCCTGTGCCCATCCTGATAAACCTGCCACTAAAAACAGCAGCAAATATGTTAATTTACGCATAAACGAATAATTTGTTGTACAAATATTAAAATTTTTCAACATCGTATTCAGTAGAAGTTAACATTTTATTAACAAGATTTTTTGAAGAATTGTTAGTTTTATCTTGTGGGAAAACTAAAAACAGATTATTACCTGCAGCCGGATGTGGTGATGCTGGCTAAGGATATGTTGGGTAAAGTGTTACTGACCCGCATAAACAATAAGCTTACTTCAGGCATTATTACTGAAACCGAAGCTTATGCGGGTGTTACAGACAAGGCCTCGCATGCATTTGGTGGCAGAAGAACCAGGCGAACGGAAATAATGTATGCCCGGGGTGGGGTAAGCTATGTATACCTCTGTTATGGTATTCATCACCTATTTAATGTTGTTACTAATGTGAAGGATATTCCGCATGCTGTGCTAATCAGAGGGATAAAACCCCTGAAAGGTATTCCATTTATATTGCAAAGGAGAAAGCAAAGCCGGATTACACCTAAAACGGCAGCCGGACCCGGTACAGTGTCTCAGGCACTTGGCATTAATACCGCTCATAGTGGACTGAATCTTAGTGGCAGTAAAATATGGCTGGAAGATGATAAACTTAAAATTGCTGATGAGGCGATTTACTGTGGCTCACGCATTGGGGTTGATTATGCCGGGGAAGATGCTCTGTTGCCTTATCGTTTTTTTATAAAATCAGGATATCTGTAAACCCTGCTGCGTGTATTGAAAAGGGGGTAAGTAACTCCAAAATAAAAGCATTAACTGTAAATCCCCATAAGGAAAATCAAGTCATTTGCTAAAGTCTTTTTCAGCCAAATGATTTGAATTCCGCAGGTTCATTTGCAAAATATACTGGTATAGAATTGGTGTTCATTCACTACTATTGCTGAAACAATACTTTTTTTGTTTCTACCCGACCGTTTACTAATAATTTGAAATAATAAACGCCATCGGCATAGAGATGTGTGTCCAAAGTCACTAACGTTTCTTCTTTGGCTATAGATTTCGATAATAAAACCCTTCCCATTGCATCCGATACTTCTAATTTTGCATCAGTGGGGAGTTGTAGCTGAATATTTACCTGACCTTGGGCAGGAATGGGATAGGCGTTGAAAAGACTTACCGCTGTTGTTGCCTCTTCAATGGCGTTAGTCTGAAAAGGTATTGTTTTTTTATTTCTAAGTCCTTTGGCATCGGTAACCACAAAAGTAACATTCCATGCAAGGGGAGAGGACAACGGTGTTCCGCTAAAAACACCGGTTTCAGACAAATTCATTCCTTCCGGATACGAAGGCCGGGAAAGTTTAACTTTGTAGTTTTGAGGCAGTAGGCTGGAGTTTGTTGCCGGGCCGAAATTTTGTTTGTAAATGCCCCACATTAAGCTCGAATTAAACGGAATGCCGGAAGCCACGTTGCCATAATACACCTCTATTTCGCCATTCGGGAATAATTTCAGGGCAAAATTAGCCTCCTGGGTATTAAAAACAAACGAGTGTATTTTCCACCTGAAAATGGCATAAGAATTATTCCCCTCATACCAGATACCATCATTGGAAGAATTACTGGCAATCATGTCGCCAACAAAAAGACAAATTTTATTATTGGCAATGGAAAAATCCGATTCCGTAAAATTCAGATAACCGTTCGCACTTACCAGAACCTTATTGTATTTCCTCCCATAAAATGGAAAATCAAAATCCAGTGTTAATTGATGCGTACCTTCATCCTCATCAGTTAAGGCAAGTTTATTTGCAGTAATATTAGGAAAAGAGGCAGAGGGTACACTGTTACCATAATTTAGTTCCATAGACCACTTATAAGGAGGGGTGCCACCATTAGCTGTAAGCGTTTGCAAATAAGACTGGTTTGGGATGGCTGCCGGAAGCGATGTTGTAGTGATTTGGGGGATGTTGAAGGTTACGGTTTGTGTTAAAGATAATCGTGTTGTACTTCCGGATACAATGTTCACATTGCTTTGACTGCACGCTGTTTCAATTACGGAAGCCCCTGTATAGTCCATTAACGAAAAAGATTGTACTTTTCCTGTTCCGCCTGTCGATTCAACATTCAGAAAGAATTTGGCGCTTGTTCCACTTTGTATATGATTTAATAGTTCAGTCACATCAAGTCCTATTTCAATAGCTGTATTCGAACCGTCTCCACGCATGTCCTTATTTCCACCCTGAAAGTTAAAAGCGTAAAAACTTTGTGTAAAGGCAGGTGTAACATCGTTGGTGTTCTGCGATACGCCTGCTGTAATTCTGATTTTGTTCCTTGCGTTGTGCTGTATAAGCAATTTATAAGCAATTGTAGGTTTATAGCTTGCTCTGGCTTTCATTATATAAACGGTATTTTCATTAATACCACCGTCAATATTTAGTTTTCCCGCCATGGCATTGTACATAATATAGGTAAAACCACTATTGCACCAGTTCTGACCTGCGGAATTTGCGAGAATAAAGCCGCCTTTTTCCCAGTCTTTCATATTCACGATGCCATCGTTGTTTATATCGATGTTATTGGTGTATTTTCCATCACCATTATAATCCCATCGGATGGAATCGTTGTAGCCAACCAGCGTCATTGCATGCTGACTGACGTGTTGATTTTCAGTTACCACATATTTCCCGGCTTCTTCTGTTCCGGCTGGCAGATTTTTTGTGGTCAATGCGTTTCCTCCCCCAAACACGCATACTCCGCCGTCTGCCGATCCATTCGCATGATCGTACATCCATTGTTTAAGGGTATTAAGTCCCTGTTCCTCTCCGATATGGATGCAATAAAAGTCTTCAACCCTGTTTTGCATAGCGTTATAATAGGCCGCATATCCACTCATCCAATTGTATAAACCGTTTCCGGAGAGCGAACCGCCATAATTGGAAAGGGTAGGGATTCCGTTTGATTTAGCCACTTCTAATCCCTCAAAAGAAATGGAACCATTATCTGCACCATTGTTAAGGAGGTTGTAGGTGTAGTGTGAAGGATATTGGTTGGCAGAAATATTCCCGGCCAGATTACGTGCCCAGTTTATTTCGTAAGTAAACATATATGCTATGGCTGAGGCCTGGGCACAACAGCCACTGGATTGGTTGAAAATGGGACGAAAATATTTTTTTTCGGAATTATTTACCTTATAAGGTAAGGCACTCACCTTCTGGCTTTTAGGGATATGAAATTCAGGAACTGTCTGGTTTCCGGGAAGTTTCGTGGAACTGCCCGAAAAGCCCGAATAAGAAAGGAGGCAGAAACAGATAAGAAGCGATAAATAATGAGGGATTGATTTTTTCATGTGTACGTGTTTTGTTTTTTGACTGATTTAGAACATGTTTATATATTCCCTTTTGGGCAATGTGTAGATTAATGATGCCATTAGCTGCTTTGTTCTTAGGTGTTCTGTATACTTTAACTTTCACACCAGGCAATGCCAATAAACAATGCCCCAAACAGAGTACCCGTTATACGCAAAAGACGATGATCAATCCATACTATTTTTGTTTTTGTTAGCTTTAACTACAAAACCCCGGCTTTATTTCCGGTAGTTTAAATCCTGTTATACCAATGTTATATTTTATTTGATCCAATCCAAATAAAATATTTACAGTGGTAAATGCCGTTGCTATTAATGTTATGGTGCAATGTAGTGAAACGGAATTGAACCATTATATTAATGCAAACGG
>JACCDG010502608.1_pt1 | contig 11660 bp, 11 predicted proteins | sample 7442471 | NCBI WGS metagenome assembly JACCDG01 (sample SAMN15323444, study PRJNA562643) | freshwater metagenome | isolation source: river surface water | place: USA:Blue River Watershed | collected 2017-08-17
CTGGGGACGAGATTTTGCGAATCTACGAGCGTACCTACTCCAAAACCGAGTAGAGGCGGGGGGATTTGTGCCTTACCAACCGCGAGGTAGGCCAAGGAAAGCGCCTCAATAACCGCCTCAGTAACTCCGAAGGTCGGGGCCATAGCTCGGCGTCCGCGGCCATAGCTCGCCGGCGGAAGCCCGTATCTGCTTCACCGCCCAGAATTAGCTCGCGCGCTCGGCTAGCGGCCGCCAGGCCCGCCAGATTCCAGCCAGGTTCCAAGCCAACCCCCGGCCTCGTCTCGCACGAGGACCAAACGCCAGACACGAGGCCCTAGCCAACCCCTGGCCCCACCGGCCGAACCCCAACCGGGCCTGCCCACTCCCGCCCAGCAAAATCCGCTCCCCTACCCCTTCGCGCGAAACCGGGCTTTCTTTTTCTTCGGCGGCAAAATCGGATTTTCCACCGCGTCCACCGGACATACCGGCGCGCAGAGCAAGCAATCCGTGCAGGTATCGGTATCCACCACGAACACGCGCGCGCCCTTATAAATGCTGCGCGTAGGACATGCCGGCAAACAAGCCCCGCACTGGTTGCACTTATCGTTGATCAGGGAAGCCACTACTTCTTCGCTCCGGCCGCGGCCACTTTCTCGCCGCCCATTTTTTTCAGGGATTCCTCTAATGCTTCGATTTTCTCGAAGAAGCCCTCCACCGTTTCGGGCTGGCGGCGCTTGCCGAGGATATCGGCAATCTGGCCCTCCAGGAGCTTTACTTTATCCTTGAGCTCTGCGTTTTCGGCGCGCAGGGTATTTAGCGCGGAGGGGTCCGCTTGTTTGATTTGCGCCTCTAGCGCCGCCACTTGCTGCGCGCGCGCTTCGAGCTGCGTGGCCAGTTCCGCGGCGCTTTCGCCACCCTCGTCGCCCTCTAGGGCGCTGAGGTCTTTCATGTACTCGATCGCCTTGGCCACGCTCGGCAGGATCGCCACGATCGGCGGCTTGGCGAAGGTGCTTACCTTAGATTTAAGCTCCGCGGATTCGGAGGCGATCACGATTTTACCGGAAAGTTCGCGCGCGAATACGTCGAGGATCGCGAGCTCGCGGATCACGTCGGCGGAAAGATCGTTGGGGGAAGAAACAAGGTGCAGAACGATTTTGTTTTTGCCGTTCTGGAAAAGCTTCGTGAGGCCCGCCTTGAGCACGGCGAAGTTTTTCGCGTCTACGCTGCCTTGGATCTCTAGGACCGAGCAGTTTTCTTCCTGCCGCAGCGCCAGTTTCATCAACTAACCTTCGCGCGGTAGAAGAGCACCTTCATCACGTCGCGGCGGGAGATGATGCCCACGAGACGTCCGCTCTGGTCGAGCACGGGGAGACGGCGAACCTTCGCGGTGATGAAACGTTCGAGCACGTCTTCCAGGGTGGTGTCTTCGCGAACCGCATCTACAGTTTTTGTGTATGGCAAGGCGCCCTGGAAAGAGGCGGGATCCACCTTCTTATCCCTCCCCACTTTCACGATGATGTCGTATTCCGAAATGATGCCTACCATCTCGCCCTTGGCATTCACCACGGGCAACCCGGTTACCTTATTGTTCACGAGGAGCTTGAGCGCTTCCTCCAAATTCATTTCTTCCTTGGCCACGATGAGCCGGCTCGACATGATATCTTTCGCGGTGGTGCTCTTCATTCTCTTAGGATAGAGCCGGGAGCTATTTGACTTCAAGTGGAGAGAACACCTATCCTGATAGAAATGAACGCGTTCTCGTTTCAGGAGACCAATCTCTTTCTCCCGATGCGTCTCGGCCGCACCGCGCGCGAGACTTTGCAGGAATTTATCGACATCGATGTTTCGGCTAGCGACCTCGTGCGCATCCTCAATGAGAATCAAGCCTACCGCGACCTTTTCTTCCGCTTCGTGAACCAAAAAACAGCGAAACCGGTAAAAGCCAAGGCGCCCGTGGTGGCCAAAGACGGCGAGGCCAAGGTGGTGGCGGAGCCCGAGGAGCCGCAGAGCCCCACCCACCGCCTCATCAGCCTGCTCGGCATGCTGGGCTCGCGCAACCTCATCCTCGCCTTGCGCATCCACCGTCTCGCCGCCGGGCGCTTTCCGATTACGCTCGAGGGCGAAGTGGATATTCAGGCGTCGGATTACCTCAAGCAAGCGCTGGAGGCCGAGGATCTGCTCAATCGCAATAAGCTTCCTTATTCCGAAACGGCCTACGCCGCTGGCGTGTATTTCGATCTTTGCCGCCGTGTGTACGATAAAGACGACCAGCTTAAAAAGCTCGAAGACTACTTTAAGAAAACTTGGCAACGCGCGGTGCGCGTGGGCACCATCGCTTATTTTCTCGCCGAGCGCGTGGAGGGCTATACGCCAAAAACCGCCCTCGCGGCCGGCATGCTCAGCCAGGGCGGCAAACTTCACTTGGCGGTTTGGAAAAGCGCGGAGAACTACGCGGAGTTCGAAGAAAAGCTCGATTCGATCCCCGAGCTCACTCCGATTTCCCGCATGCTGCTCGAGCGCGAAAAATTCGGGGTGAATTTTGAGGACGTAGGCGCCCATACCCTGCGCTACTTCGATGTGTTCAAGGGCCTCGCCTCCGTGGTCGAGAACTTCCGCGAGCCCTACTGCCTGCGGGGCAACGATCCGGCGGGCCACGGTTTGTGCATCCTACTCTGGCTAGCCGACGCCATGGCCCGCACCTGGAAAATTCCGGCCGACGAGAAAGATCCCGTGTTCGCCCAGTGGACTTACCCGGGCCTCGGCGCCCTGCGGATCCGCAAATCCATGCTCATCGACGTGATGAAGCGGGCGATGACGTTGAAGTGAAACTCGGCCACGCGAGTGAAGCTCCAGGGATTTTATGGCGTGAGCCGCGGATCTCCCCACGGGCGCTGGTTACTATGTCTCGCGAGTGACGGTGAAACCTCTTCGCGTGGTGCCGGCGGGAGATTTGCTGGAGGCCTTGCGCGCACGGGGGCGCGGAGGTTCGGTTTCTGGAGAATTTTTGGAAACTTCGGAATGGCGTGATCGCTTCCACGCTGGAGTTTTCGGTGATTCGGGCCTGTTGAAAAAGGGCCATTCGGTTTCGGACTGCGCAAGTGCAACTCTTCACGGGAAGAGTGTTTTGAGCGCTACGCTCGGATAATATCCACCACCGTGCCTCCCGAATGCCTTCTAGCGCAGATCACTGGCCGATTTTCGTAAACGGCGCGAGCCAACCTCTGAAAGCCGTCGAATCTTCCCCTCCGCGGGGGCAAACGCAGGCGGGGTTCTCTGCCCTTAAACAGCCAAACTACAGATCCGCCAATTGCTTCCACAGATTCGGGCTCAGGGTATCCGAAGCGATCATGAGCACGGGCTCCGTATCGCGGCTCGAATGCTTTTGCTTGTGGGGCTCGGAAGGCACGCTACCCGTGCCGCCAAATTCCTTGAACCAGGCGCGGCGAATCGCGAGAGAGTTCGAGATCAAAACTTTCTCCGCGCCCTTCACCTTATCGCGTTTAGAGCCGTACTCGAAGGTGCTCATCACCTGGAAATGTTGGTTCGTGTTTACCGTATCGAGCGATTGGTAGCCGAGCGTACGCACATTTTGGTATTTCTTCTTTCCCGGCTCGCGCGAGGTGAACACCACGTCGAGCTCACCGCGGCTAAAAAGCTCCTCTAAACGATCGAGGTCGAAAACGTCGATCTCCACGAGATGCACGCCGGCCTTCTCCAGCAGAAAGTGGGTGAACGGGAGCGCCACCGTCATGAGGCCCTCCAAGGTACCAATCTGGAGTTGCCGCGCCTGGGTGGAGCCGATCAGCGCTTCGAGCTCGCGATCGATCACGCGCATTTTCTTGGAGAAAAATTCGGCGAGACGGTAGGCGGTGGGAGTCCAGGTAGCGTTGCGTTTCGCGGAACGATCGAGCAGAACCACGGAGAAGGTTTCCTCTAGGCGTTTCACGATCCGCGAAAGCTGCGGCTGGCTCACGCCCACGTGCAGGGCCGCCCCCGAGAGATTTTTGTAGGCCACCGCCCGCGCGAGGACGGAAAGTTCATGCGTGACTCGTTCCATGGAGGGGTATGTATGCCATGAATAATAAAAAGTCTAATCGCTTTTCGCGCAGGGGCCCCCTTTCGCGCAGGACACCCCAAAAAGCAAAAACCCCGGGCTTCTAGGCCGCGGGGTTTCGGGAAGAAACAAAAGCGCGAACTACTCGTTTTCGGGGTCCACGCTCGGGGGAGGCAGATCGTCCTTCTGCTCATGGGGCGTATCCATCATGCCCGAGCCTTGGGTGGGGTAATGGGTCTTCGCCGCGGCCTTCGCTTTTTTCGCTCGGTGATGAGCTTTGGCCTTTTTCATTTTGCCCTTCGCTCTGGCCTTCGCCTTTTTGCCCTTATTCTTCTTCTTGGCCGAAGCCGGGGTGCGCGCGTGGGTAGCGTGCCCCTCGTTCGCTTGCGCGATCGGCGCCGCGAGAAGAGAGAGCCCCAATATTCCTGCCGCCATCCATTTCCACATAGACATCATCCTTAACCTCGTCGAATCCCTACCGAGAATCGTAATTAGATCGTTGCAGCCCCTCGCTGCGTTTCGTTTGTGGGAACTATCGTAGCTTTTTTTCCCTAGGCGTTGGAAGGAATTTATGGTCCTATGGCGGCCTCCCGGAGGTTCTATGGCCGCAAACCGTGTTGTATCTATCCACTATACTTTGACCGACGATAAAGGCGCGGTGATCGATTCCTCGCGCGGCTCGGAGCCTCTGCAATACCTGGAAGGCGCGGGCAATATTATTCCCGGCCTCGAAAAAGAAGTGGCGAAAATGGCCACGGGCGACAAAAAGAAAGTAAAAATTCCCGCCGCCGATGCTTACGGCGAGAAGCGCGCCGATATGGTGCTCGACGTTCCGCGCTCCCAGTTTCCGGCCGATATGTCGCCCAAAGTGGGTGATCGATTCCGCGGCGGCCCCGACGACCACTCGCCGATCTTTACCGTATTGGCGGTGGAAGACGATAAAGTGAAGCTCGATGGCAACCACCCTTTGGCTGGCCAGGATCTGAACTTCGACGTGGAAGTTACCGAAATGCGCGCCGCCACGGCGGACGAAATTTCCCACGGCCACGCGCACGGCCCCGATGGTCACCACCACCACTAGGCTTAAGTAAAGCCTTCGGTGCCCGAAGAAGAGAATCCGGCTAAGAAAATCCGGCCATAAGATAAATTACGACAGGATTCCCTCTTTGTTTTTGGGCCGCCATGAAACCTTCTCCCTTAGCCCTAGCCGTTCTCGCCTATGCCTGGTGGGGACTCGTGCCCGCCTACTGGAAACAAGTCCCGAGCTTCACCGCCGAGGAACTGATTCTCTACCGCGTAGTGCTTTCCTTCCTCTCGCTCGTGCCGGTAGTAATCTACCGGAAGGAATTTTCCCGCATTCTCGCCATCTTTCGCTCTCCTTCTTCAAGCTTTGGTTGCCTAATCGCTAGCGTGCTCATTGGCTTCAACTGGTACCTCTATATCTGGGCGATCGCTCACAACCGGGTGGTGGAATCGAGCCTCGGATATTTTCTAAATCCCCTGGTGAATATGGCGCTTGGCACTCTACTCTTAAGGGAAAAGATGAACCGGGCCCAAAAAATTGCCTGCGCCTTCGCCGCGCTCGGCACTTCTCTCCTCGCCTGGCAATCGGGCCAGGTGCCCTGGGTGGCGCTGCTGCTCGCGCTCTCCTTTGGGCTCTACGGATTCACCCGCAAGGTGATGCAATTCCCCACCCTCGCCGCCACCTTCACCGAAACGATCGTTCTCCTCCCCGCCACTTTCGTGGGCCTCTACTGGCTCGGCAGCCGGGGCGGCTTACACGGTAGCACCGCGCCCACCCGGGAAATCGCCTGGGCGCTCCTGAGCGGGCTCGTCACCACCATCCCCCTGCTCGCCTTCGCCGAAGCGGCCAAGCACCTGCCCCTCTCCTTCCTCGGGTTCCTCCAGTTCTTCACCCCCTCGGTGCAGTTTATGCTCGGCGTATTCGTTTACCGGGAGCCTTTCGGCGCCGAGCGCTGGGTGCCCTTCGGCGTGATTTGGGCGGGCCTCCTCCTCTTTCTCTACGACAGCGGGCGGCGCGCCGGAATAAATGCTCGTATTTTCCGCCGGGCGCGGAAATAATTCTCTGATGAGCGAAAAGTTCGACCTCGTAGTGATTGGGTCCGGCCCGGGCGGCATGCGCGCCGCCGTGCAAGCGGCCAAGATCGGCAAAAGCGTGGCCGTGGTGGATAAAAACGGCGCGGGCGGCGGCTGCGTGTTTTTCGGCACCGTGCCGAGCAAGAGCCTCCGCGAAGCCGCGCTCGATGCGGGCAGCAAAGCCTTCGCCGCCTCCGTGGCGCGCATGCGCAAAGTGGTGCACGCGGAATCGGCGGTGGTGGCCGCACAGCTAGAGAGAAACGGCGTAAAATTTTTCCGCGGCACCGCCCACTTCACCTCCCCGCACGAGATCGAAGTAAGGGGCTCAAAGGGCGCGCGGCGCCTCGAAGGCCAAGCCTTCGTGCTCGCCACCGGCACGAGCCCAATCCAGCGCCCCGAATTCTCGCTCCGGGGTGCCCCCGTGTACGATAGCGATACGATCCTCGGCCTGAAAAAACTGCCCAAAAAACTGCTCGTGATCGGCGCCGGCGTGATCGGCTGCGAGTACGCCTCCATTTTCGCCCGGCTCGGCGCGGAGGTTACCCTCGCCGACCGCCGCGAGGAGCTCCTCCGCTCGGTGGACCAGGAAGCGGTGGACGCGCTCCAGAAAGAATTCAAAGCCACCGGAATCAAACTGCACCTCGGCGCCGCCCTCGGCGAGCTCAAAAAAGTGGCTCGCGGATCCGCAAAGTTATCGATCAACGTGGGCAAGAAAAAATGGCAAGGCGACTGCATCCTCGTGTGCATGGGCCGCGCCGCCAATACCGCGGGCCTCGGCCTAGAAAAAATCGGCGTGGCGATGGACGCGCGCGGGCAAATCCAGGTGAACCCCGAAAACTTCTGCACCAATCTGCCCCACATCACCGCCGTGGGCGACGTGATCGGCCCACCCGCGCTCGCCGCGGCGAGCGCCGAACAGGGACGGATCGCCGTTTCGCGCCTCTATAAGCTTGAATGCGAACCTTTCCCGCTCGCCTTCCCGGCCGGTATCTATACGATTCCCGAAATATCTTCCTACGGAATGCTGGAGAACGAGCTGCGCGAAAAGCACGTGCCCTTCGTGGTGGGACGGGCTTATTTCCGCGAGCTCGCGCGTGGGCTGATCGTGGGCGAGAGCACGGGCTTCGTCAAGGTGCTCGTGCACCGGGACACGCGCAAGATCCTCGGCGTGAACGCGATGGGAATGGGGGCCAGTGAGCTCATCCACATCGGGCAAGTAACGCACGCGAGCGGGCAGCCCGTGGAGTTCCTGGTGCAGAACGTATTCAACTACCCCACCTTTGCCGAAGCTTATAAAGTGGCGGCCCTCAACGCCCTCAATCAAATCCGAAATCTTAAACAAACTTAAAGTTAGGTCGTGGCGTTTCGCCCCGGAACCGTTTACACTTTAAGCGAGCCATCAAGTGCACAAGGAGGGAGCGCTATGGATTCCAAGTTTTTGCATAACCCGCAATGGAACGGGAAGATCAGCTGGACCAATACTTCGTTCGTCGTGATCACGCCGCTACTCACCCTGCTCCTGCTTCCCTACATGATCTTCTACTACGGCCTCCACTGGAGCGATTTCGTGGCGTGGTCGATCATGATCTTCACCACGGGAGTTTCGATCACCGTGGGCTACCACCGCCTCTTCTCGCACCAAACCTTCGACGCCCACCCCATCGTGCGCGGGTTACTGCTCTTCTTCGGCGCGGGTTGCATCGAAAATTCGGCGCTCAAGTGGAGCTCCGACCACCGCTACCACCACCGTTTCGTGGATAAAGAGGGCGATCCCTACAATATCAACCGTGGCTTCTTCTACGCGCACATGGGCTGGATTTTTTTCCGGGATCCTCCCGGGCGCACCCTCGATAATGCCCCCGATTTGAAAAAAGACTGGATGGTGCAATTCCAGCCCGACCACTACCCCTTTCTCTCGATGTTCGTGGGTTTCGTGATCCCCACCCTGATCGGCTGGGCCTTTGGCCGCCCGCTCGCGGGCTTTTTCTGGGGCGGGCTCTTCCGTGTGGTTTTCCTCCACCACATGAGCTTCCTCACCAATTCCGCCTGCCACACCTTCGGCTCCCGTCCCTATTCCACGAAAGTTACGGCGCGCGATTGCTGGTGGCTTTCTTTCCTCACCAACGGGGAGAGCTACCACAATTTCCACCACGCCTTCGGCAGCGACTACCGCAACGGCGTGCGCTGGTACCATTGGGATCCTTCCAAATGGTTTATCCGCGCGCTCGAAATGGTGGGTTTGGCGAGCAACCTTACGCGCACCCCGGACGCCATCATCCTCAAAGCGCGCCTCGAAACCTCCTACGCGGATTTCCGCTCCTCCTGGACCGACGAGATTCCCGAGCCGCTCGAGCAAATGCGCGCGTCCCTAGACGCCAAGCTGCAGGAATTCCAGCTCAAGCTCCGTGAGTTTCAGACTTGGAAAGAAAATAAGGCGGCCGAGCACGCCCGCTTCCGCCGCACGCGCGCCCGTTACTGGAAGCGCCGTTTGCGCGGGGAGCGTTTGGCCCTGGAGGCTTCGATCGCCGAGTTCCGGCAGATTTTGCGGTCGATGGAGATGCACGGGACGCTGCCGAGCTTTGGTTAAGCCAGAGCCCAGGAACAGCCTGTTTCCCTGCTCTGCCGGCAATAAAAAAGGCGCCCCCACGGGCGCCTTTTTTACGGGTGATTTTCGAAACCTTAGCGCACGCGCTTCAGCGTGCCGCTATACACCGTATAAAACCTTCCCGAATACACGTACTGGAACTTGATTTGATCCGCGGAGGCATTGCTCACGTCAAGCTCTAAGCTATTGTCGTCGCAGGCGATCACGAGGCGAATTTTTCCGAATAGGTAGATCCCCCTTTGCGTATGGGCCGGGCCGCACCAGCCACGGCTGGCGGAATCCATGATCCTGCCGAAGCTAAGGTAGTAAGTATCATCGCCGATCACGCGGCTACTGATTTCGTCTCCGGGGCATTGGAAATCGAGAGAGAACACCACGCGCTGGCCGTCGCGCGCGATCTTGAACGTGGCCGGGCAATTTCTATCCCGTTTCGTCGCGTCGTCGTTATCCGAAGTAATATGAAGCTCGCCGCGGTAAAGCGTGGTGGTGGGCTGCGCCGCGAAGGCGGGGGTAATAAACAAAGACAATAGAATCGTCAGTAGCGACATCTGGGCTCCTTTTTTTGCGTGGCGGGCTTTATACCACCGCAAATAACGCATAGCAATATTTTCATGGCAACCACTCACAAGAGCTCGTTTTATTAGGATAAATATCCCGTCTCCTTTTCGTCGAGTAACCGAAGCCGAGCACCGCGGATAAATCTGAGCGCTACGAATTCTAGTTATGCCAAAAAGTAAGAAATTCCTTTAGCCTAATATACGTAATGCGTGGAGTGCCGTAGCGATACGCAGTTTACTCCGTCTAAATAAAATCATTGGAGGTTTGCCCGTGAAATTTTTGCTAAGCGTTTTCTTGGTTTTCCCCGTGTCGGCCCACGCCGCGGATTATAGCCATTGCGTAAAGTATTGGAACCAGAGCGGATCGGAATCCCTCACGAATTGGTTTTTTCGTCTTGATGCGGACGGCAAAATAAATACTTCGCGGATGCGCCCGGACGTCTCGAAGGAAAAAACCACCGACGGTTATAAATTTAAGTTGAACCTCGGCCTCAATGGCGCCGCGGTCGTAACGGCCAAAACTACCAAGGATAACCGCCCTACCCAAGTGGAGATGCAGTTTGTCTTCAATGAGGGAACGGTTGTCCGAGATGTTACCCGCACTACTTTTGCGGTGAAAAACGATGTTTGCTATCCCCAAAAGCTAGTTGTTAAGGACGAATCTGACAACGATAGAGATGGCTTCGGCTTCGATATGGGGCTTTGCCGGGAGCTGGTGGATTATTTGGCCAAAAACCCGGAAGCCAAAAAATGCCAGTGCGGCACGGATAAGAGCTCTCGCGAGATCACGAAAATTCTCGGAAAGTATAAGCACCTCACCTCTTTGCCCGAGAATTCTGACAAATATGTCATGGAAGCAAACGCGGAGCAGGTGCAAAAAATGGCCGACCAACCACTCACCCGGGCTTTTTCCGAAATCAATCGTTGCCGGGCTTTTCCGGGCCTGCAAGATGCCATGGGGGATAAGCGCCTCTGGGGAAGTAACGCTACGAACGAAGGCCAAGGTCCGGATGGGCACGGAAGCTCGACCCCGGCAAATTAGCTCTGGAATTCTTGGCGCTGCGTAGGCAAGCCCGAAAAGCCGCTTAACGCAGCCCCGCCGAGCGTCTCCTGTGCTAGAACTGGGGGGAATGGCAACGAAAACGGTGGTGATCGTGGGCGCGGGCTTTGCCGGTCTGCACGCGGCGAAGATTCTCGGGCGTAAAGGCCGGGATCTTTCGGTGGTGGTGATCGATCGGCGCAATTACCACCTCTTCCAGCCCCTCCTCTACCAAGTGGCCATGGCGGCGCTCAGCCCCGCCGATATCGCCTACCCGATCCGCGGCCTGCTCTCCCAATACCGCAACGTGCGCGTGCTCCTCGGCGACGTAAAGAGCGTGCGGCTCCGGGAAAAAGAAATTCGCGGTGATTTTGGCTCCCTGAAATTCGATTACCTCCTCGTGGCCACGGGCGCGCAGCACTCTTACTTTGGCCACGAAGAATGGGAAGAGAATGCGCCCGGCCTCAAAACCTTGGAGCAAGCCACTGAAATCCGCCGCCGCGTGCTCACGGCGTTTGAGCTCGCCGAACGCGAGGCGGATCCCGAAAAAAGAAAAGCCTATCTCACCTTCGTGATCGTGGGCGGAGGCCCTACCGGCGTGGAGATTGCGGGCGCGCTCGGCGAGATCAGCCGCTATACTCTAGAGAAGGATTTCCGCAATATCGATCCGCGCTCTACCCGCGTGGTGGTGATCGAGGCCGCGCCGCGCGTGCTCGCCGCTTTTCACCCCGATTCCTCCGCCCACGCTTTGCGCGATCTGGAGAAATTAGGCGTGAGCGTTTGGACCAATACGCGCGTAACGGAAGTGAGTTTGAGCGGCGTGGCGATGGGCCAGGAATTCCTCCGCTCGCACACCGTGATCTGGGCCGCGGGAGTTCTGCCGAGCGCGCTCAATCAAACGTTCGGCACCGCGCTCGATAAGGCGGGCCGCGTGAAGGTAAAACCAGACCTCAGCGTGGAAGGTTACCCCGAAGTATTCGTGGCGGGCGACCAAGCCTCTTTTGAAGAAGATGGAAAAACCCTTCCCGGCCTGGCGCCCGTAGCGATGCAGGCCGGCCGCTGCGCCGGAGAAAATATTTTGCGGCTCGCGCGCGGCGAGAAAACGGAGTCCTTCCATTACGTAGACAAAGGCACCATGGCCACGATCGGCCGCTCGCGCGCCGTGGTGGAGATCGGCAAGCTCCGCTTTTTCGGGTTGCTCGCCTGGCTCACCTGGCTCTTTGTCCATATCTATTACCTGATCGGATTCAAGAACCGCCTCTTCGTGCTATTCCAGTGGACCTGGAGCTACCTCACTTTCGGCCGCGGGGCCCGCCTCATCGTGCATAA
>JACCDG012001393.1_pt1 | contig 11660 bp, 9 predicted proteins | sample 7442471 | NCBI WGS metagenome assembly JACCDG01 (sample SAMN15323444, study PRJNA562643) | freshwater metagenome | isolation source: river surface water | place: USA:Blue River Watershed | collected 2017-08-17
ATTTCATGCGCAAAATGACCTGGGCCGTGTCCGGCGCTGCGGTCGTTTCCGGCGTCGCGACCTATGTCATTTTGACCAGCAAGCCGCCTTTCGGGCCGGACGCTGGCACGATCACGGGCCTTTTGATAGTCAATCTTGTGATTTTGCTGCTTTTGGGATTGACCGTGGTGCGCGGGCTTTTAAGCCTGTGGCTGGCGCGTAAAAACAATCCTGCCGGATCCAAATTACACCGCAAGCTTGTGGTGCTGTTGTCGGTTTTGGCGGTTGTTCCCACAATCATTGTTGCCGTATTTTCGGCGGTTTTTTTCAATCTGGGCGTCGAAGCTTGGTTCAGCGAACGCGTCAATACCGCGATGCAAGAGGCGCGTTTCGTCGCCGAAGCCTATTTGCGCGAACACCAAGAGGTCATCCGCGCCGACATTCAAACCATGGCGACCGACATCAATCGCGAAGCGCCGGAATTGATCAGCAACCCAGCCTTGTTTGAAAAATTCATCGAAACCCACGCCTCGCTGCGCTCGCTGGCCGAAGCGATCGTTTTCGACAAGCAGGGGCAGATTTACGCCCGCTCGGCGCTGACTTTTTCCTTGGAGTTCGAACCTATACCGACGAATATTCTAGCCCAGGCGGAAAGAGGCGACGTCGCCATATATACCAGCGATAGCAGCGAGCGCGTGCGCGCCTTGATCCGTCTAGATCAAGTCCCCGGCGCGTTCCTTTATGTCGGGCGGTTGATCGACCAGACGGTTTTAAACCATATGGAAAACACCCACCAGGCGGTGCTGGCATTTGAAAAACTGTCGGGTCAAAGATCCGATCTGCAAATTCTTTTCGCGCTAGTTTATCTTGTCGTCGCCTTCTTGCTTTTGCTTGCCGCCATCAGCGTCGGCTTAAACATCGCCAATAAACTCGTCCGTCCCATCGGCGATTTGATCGACGCGTCGGGACGTGTCGCCGCAGGCGATTTGCAGGTGCAGGTGGATTCATCTGGCACAGGAGAGATCGGCCAGCTGGTGCGCGCCTTTAACCGCATGACCGGGCAGCTGGAATCGCAGCGTTGGGATTTGATTTCCGCCAACCAGCAGATCGATGAAAGGCGCAGATTTACAGAAATCGTGCTGTCCGGCGTCAGCGCCGGCGTCATTGGCCTTGATGCCGATGGAACCATCCAATATCCGAACCGCAGGGCGTCGGAATTGCTGGGTATTGAAATCGAAAGCCATATCGGCGAGCCGTTAAGCCGCGTGCTGCCGCTGTTCGACAATATCATTCATTCGGTCAATCAAAACCGCCGCGAAAAAATCCACGAGGCGCATTTGCAGCATGAATGGAAAGGCGTCGTCAAAAATCTTCATGTCCGCGCGGCCGCTGACATGAAAGGCGACGTCATGCGCGGGATCGTCTTGACTTTCGACGACGTGTCGCAGTTGATGCAGGCGCAGCGTACGGCGGCTTGGGCCGACGTGGCCCGCCGCCTGGCGCATGAAATCCGCAATCCTTTGACGCCGATCCAGCTTTCGGCGGAAAGGCTGAAGCGCAAATATTTAAAACAAATCAGCGACGATCCAGATACCTTTATCAACTGCACCGACACCATCGTGCGCCATGTCGGCGATTTGGGCCGGATGCTGGACGAATTTTCTTCCTTCGCCCGCATGCCCGCTCCGGTAATGCATGACGAAAATCCGGCAATGATCTGCCGCGAATCTATTCTATTGCAGCGCCATGCCCATCCTGAAATCGAATTCACCTTGCAGATCGCCGATAAAGCTTCCCGCCTTTTGCATTGCGATGCGCGTCTGATCCGCCAAGGCATGACCAATTTAATCAAGAATTCGGTCGAGGCTATCGAGGCGCTGAACCAAGGCGCTGAAAAACCCGTTCAAGGAAAAATTTCGATCGAGTTGACCCAGGACGAAGACGCAACGCGCATCATCGTCACTGACAACGGCAAGGGCTTTCCCAAAGAAGGCAGGGAAAGGCTGGTTGAACCTTATGTGACCACGCGCAGTAAAGGCACGGGGCTTGGTTTGGCCATTGTTAAAAAGATCATGGAAGACCATAAAGGTGATCTGATTTTAGAAGATTCTCCACAGGCTGAAGGTGGCGCGAAAGTTACGCTTGTGTTCTTTGCACAACAGGGTGTAATAATGGATAATCTGAGTCAACCTACTGCTGCTTAAATGATACAGGGTGGTAAATATGATGGCATCTAACAAGGACTTTTCCGCAGAAAACCATGATATTTTGATCGTCGACGACGAACAAGATATCCGTGAAATGATTAAAGGCGTGTTGGAAGACGAAAGCTTTACGACCCGCGCCGTTGGTACCGATACGGATGCCATTCAGGCAATCCGAGACAAAAGACCATCTTTGGTTATTTTAGATATCTGGCTGCAAGGCAGCAAGCTGGACGGTATCCAAATTTTAGAGCAAATCAAAAAAGAATATCCCGGCCTTCCCGCCGTTATGATCAGCGGCCACGGTTCCATCGAAGCCGCCGTCCGCGCCATTAAAATAGGCGCCTATGATTTCATCGAAAAGCCGTTCAAGGCCGAAAGGCTTTTGCTGGTCATCCGCCGCGCGATCGAGGCCGCGCAATTGGCCCGCGAAAACGAAGAATTGAAAACCCGCTTTGGCCGCGATATGGATTTGACAGGAAAATCCCAGGCCGTGCAAACCATGCGCCAATGTATCGAGCGCGTCGCCCCGACCAACAGCCGCGTTTTGATCACCGGCCCCGCAGGATCGGGCAAGGAAATCGTGGCGCGCATGATTCATAATACATCCAAGCGCGTGAATGGGCCTTTTGTGGCGCTGAACTGCGCCACCATGCGTCCCGACAGGCTGGAAATCGAGTTGTTCGGAACCGAAGTCCGCAAAGAAGCGATGTCGGACGGCGGCAATTGGCGCAAAGTTGGAACCCTGGAACAAGCCCACAACGGCACGCTGTTTTTGGACGAAGTCGCCGACATGCCGCTTGAAACCCAGGGCAAGATCGTGCGCGCTTTACAGGACCAAACCTTTCAACGGGTAGGGGGCAACACCCCGATCAAGGTCGATGTGCGGATTTTGGCGGCGTCAAACCGCAATTTGCAGGAATTGATGGCGCAAGGACGTTTCCGTCAGGATCTTTATTACCGCCTGAACGTCGTGCCGATCACCGTGCCCGCGCTTTCACAGCGGCGCGAAGACATCCCCGAACTCGCCAAGGTATTTATCGAACGCGCCGCCGAAACGGCGGGCATACCCGCCCGCCGCCTGACCGAGGACGCGGTTGCCGCCTTGCAGGCCTATGATTGGCCGGGCAATGTGCGCCAGCTGCGCAACGTGATCGAGTGGATTTTGATTATGGCAGCCGGATCCAGCGGGGAGCCTATCGGCGCGGATTTGCTGCCGCCGGATATTTCATCGGCGACGCCGGATATCATGCGCCATGACCGTTCGGCCGAAATCATGACCTTGCCGTTGCGCGACGCCCGCGAAGTGTTCGAGCGCGAGTATCTTTTGGCCCAGGTCACAAGGTTCGGAGGGAATATTTCCCGCACCGCAGCCTTTATTGGCATGGAACGGTCGGCGCTGCACCGCAAGCTGAAATCGCTTGGCGTGAACAGCCCGATGTCGTCTGCCAATGAATTGGCCGAAGCACCGTTGAAAACAGCATAAGTATCTTATAAAGATATTTTGGTGTTGTTTTTGAAGTTCTTGCGGGGCGATATTGGCTATTTACAAAACTTGCCTTATGCACTATCAAATTGCTGAAATGGCTGGCTCGCAAGCTTCGCCTTTTTTTGACGCAAAAATAAACAGGATAGAAAACGCAATAACGCGAAATATCTTATAATAAAAAGAGAATAAAAAAATGGCACTGGAAGCAAGCAAGGAAAAATCTAGCGAAAAACATTCCGAAAAAAGCCAAAACGTCCAAGATGTTTTTTTAAATAATATCAGAAAGCAAAAAGTCCCGGTCACGGTATTTCTTGTCAACGGCGTAAAGCTGCAAGGCATCGTCACCTGGTTCGACAATTTCTGCATTCTTCTGCGCCGCGATTCGATGTCGCAATTGGTGTACAAACATGCCATTTCGACCATCATGCCGGGCGGGCCTGTCAGCCTGTTTGACGCTCCGGGCAAAGACGGCGAAACGCCAGGGGAAACAGCCAATCAAGGCTAATCCGATCATCGTCCAGCCGATTTTTTTCGCGTGACAAAGGTTTACGTGATACAGCCGGTCGTCAAGTCGCAAAGGCTTTTGCTGGCCCGTGACGCAGAAGCCATGCTCGATGAAGCTGTGGGCCTCGCACGCGCAATCGACCTTGAAATTGCAGGGCGCGATATCACCATGCTGTCGCAAATAAGGCCGTCCACCTATATCGGAGGCGGATTGGCCGAGGAGTTGAAAGAAACAATCCAGCAAGACGGCATCAAGCTTTTATTCGTCAACACCGCGCTTAGCGCAGGCCAGCAGCGCAATCTTGAAAATATTTGCAAATGCAAGGTGATCGACCGCACCGGCATGATTTTGGAAATTTTCGGCGCTCGCGCCCATACCCACGAAGGCGCTTTGCAAGTAGAGCTTGCCTCGCTGCAATTCCAGCGCAGCCGCCTGGTGCGCTCCTGGACCCATTTGGAACGCCAGCGCGGCGGTTTCGGATTTTTGGGCGGCCCGGGGGAAAAGCAGCTGGAAATGGACCGGCGGCTTTTGGAAAAGCGGATCGAAAGAATCAAAAAAGAACTTTCAAACGTAACGCGCACCCGGCGCATGCAGCGTTCGGCAAGAAAGCGCAACGAGGTTCCGACCATCGCCCTTGTCGGCTATACCAATGCCGGAAAATCGACTTTGTTCAATCACCTGACCCAGGCCAATGTCATGGCCAAGGACATGCTGTTCGCGACTTTGGATCCGACCGTGCGGCCCTGCGCCTTGCCGTCCGGGCGCAAGATTCTGCTGTCCGATACCGTGGGATTTATCGCCGATTTGCCGACCCAGCTGATCGCCGCCTTTCGCGCGACGCTGGAAGAAGTGGAGCAGGCGGATATTTTGCTGCATGTGCGCGACATGGCGTCATCGGAAGCCGAGGAACAAAAAAAGGACGTCGAGCATGTGCTGGCCGAACTTGGCATCGACGATACGTTTTTACAAAAAAATTGCATCGAAATTTGGAACAAGACCGACTTGCTTCCGCCCGGCGCGCAAGAGGAATTGCGGCGATCCGCGCAATCCGTCGAAGACCGCCAGACGGTTTTGCTGTCCGCTAAAACCGGGCAGGGGATTGACGCGCTGCTGGCCTTGATCGAAGAAAAGCTGAATTCCGGCGTTAAAGAGCATATCCTGTCCCTGCCGCAAAGCGCAGGCGCCGCCATTGCCTGGCTGTACCGCAACGCCGTGGTTTTGGAACGGCGGGACGGGGCCGAATTCTGCCGCCTAAAGCTATTGATGAATCCATCGGCCCAAGCGCAATTTTCGGCGCAATTCGGCCAGTTTTTGCGTAAAAACAAGGGTAAAGCCGCGCAAAAAAACACAAAGCTTTAACGATAAATTACCATTTTCCTGTCACCATTAAGTTAATAAGCCTTTAATGGCGGTATAAAAAACCGCGCGGATTTTACGCGCTGAATTAGGCGGCAGGCAGGGAAATTATGCGGCAGAATTTACGCCAAAGCATCATACAGGAAATATTCGACTCTTTGCCCGGCGGCAAAAGCGGCATCAGGCCGTTCCCGTTGCCGGAGCCTGGATCGGTCGAAGTATACCGACAAGCCAAAAAAATGTTGGATCAAGTGGCCCATTCGCCGGACGCGCTTTTGGGCGTAATCAAAGCCAATTTTCAAAGACTAGAGGCGGGGGATATCGACATGATCTATCCCGACAGAAACGCCGCCGCCTGGCTGCGCGCCATGCATATGCTGACCGAGGTCGCAGCCCGGCTATACGAGCAAAATCCTTATGAGTTCAGCAAGCTTGAAAAAGTCGCCAATTCCTTGAACCTGATCGAGGAATACATCAAAACCAACCGGCACTGTCCGTCGGAATTAAGGCAGTAACTTACAGTTTGGATTTGTTGCTATCGGCTGCTGCGGCCACTGGCATTGACCTGCGCGGCAAAGGCATAAGACTGTTGTAATCCAAGAGATAGAAGAAGCTTTGACAACGCGCTTTTGGGGCGTTTGGCAAAGAAACCTTGACCCAGCACTTCCTCGGCGGTTTTCCGAATCTCGCTCAAAGAAAAATGTGTCTTATCCTGATAGCTTTGCAAACGCCGCTCGATCTCAATGAGTTGTGAAGTTGTCCAATGCGGCCGCCTACCACCTGTTCGCGGTCTAATCGCTTCGAGTCCGCCATTGGCGAATGATTTCTGCCATCGCGCGACCGTTTCCATAGATTTTCCGGCGTCGCGCGCAACCTTCCGTACATCTTCGCCGTTAAGCAGGGCCTTGACGGCTCGCAGACGGGTCAAGTATTGCGGGTCTTTTTCTGACCCAATCGCCTGATCTATAATAGATGGTTCTTCTTGCATATTTGCAGATTGGTTTTCTGAAAGGTCTATGTCATATCCGTTGCAGAGCAAATAGGATTTTAGAGCCAGGTTTTGCCGCAGTCAATTGGCTAAAGTCCCACCGCATATTTCTTCGCCTTCGCCCAGGCTTTTTCCATATCCTCAAGGCTGGCATCGGGCTGATTTTCCAATTCCTTTTGCATAAGGCGGAATCTAGCCCTGAATTTCTGCAAAGATTGCAACAAAACAAATTCAGGCGATAGTTTAAAATAGCCAGATAAATTACATAAAATAAACAATAAATCACCGATTTCATCGGCTATTTTTTGGCTGTCCTTTTGGGGCTTGTCCAGTTCGGCTTCGAGTTCCGCCATTTCTTCTTTTAACTTGGCCAGCGCACCACGGTAATCCGGCCATTTAAAGCCAATATCGGCGGCTTTATCCAATATTTTCGACGCTTGGAGCAGGGCAGGCATGTTGGCGGGAACCCCATCCAAAGCGCTTTGTTCCCTGCCCGGATTTTTGGCGGCTTTCTCTTGCGCTTTTTTTTCTTGCCAGATTCTTTGTACGTCTTCGTCGCTAAGCACTGTGGCATTTCCAAATATATGGGGATGGCGTGATTCCAACTTGTCGCATAAGGCCGCTGCGACGGCATTAAAGTCGAAATGCCTGGCTTCTTTGGCTATCTGAGCATGAAATACGACCTGGAGCAGCAAATCACCCAATTCTTCCTTAAGATCGGGAATATCGCGGCGGAGGATGGCATCGGCCACCTCATAGGCTTCTTCGATGGTATAGGGCGCTATGGTTTCAAATGTCTGTTTAATGTCCCAGGCGCAGCCGGTTTCCGGATCGCGCAGCCTTGCCATAATGCCCAATAAACGCTGTAATGAATCGCTCATAGGGGCGGTTATAGTAAGCGGTGGCCGGAAAGGCTAGCAAAACCTGCTGGCGCCTAAAATACCGAATCTTATATATAAGGTATATATATTATGGAAAATACGGTAAGAGGTCAGGCAACGTCTTTGGGTCGAAACAATGTTTTCCGCGCCACATTGTCTTGTTCGATCCGGACATTTTCTTCGCAATTGCTGCCAACGCTTGCGGTAATCCAACCGGGCGGGTCGCTTGCCGGAAAAGAATCCATTGATGACAATTCCACGGCATCAGGCTTGCTGTCAGTGCCCTGAAAAAAACCTTTAATGCGGCTTAACCAATTCATGGCGTGTCTCCTTAAACTTCAATAACCAGCCCATCATAGGCAGGTTCCGCATAAGGCGGCAATACGGATTTCAGTTTATCGTAATCCAGCCGGTTGCTGAGATGCGTCAAAATTGCCCTTTTCACCCCTAATTGCCGCGACCAATTCAGGGTTTTTTCTATGTGGGAGTGTGTATTGTGCGGCTCGTCGGTAAAGCAATCGACCACCCATGTGTCGATGCCGCGCAGCAATTCAAAGCTTTCCGGCTTGAATTCCACAACATCGGTGCAATAGGCGAAATTATTTATGCGGAACCCCAAAGAATCCGTATGCCCGTGGCTTTGTTCAATCGGAACGACAGTAAGGTGATTGATCTGGAAGCTGCCCTTGATTTCATTCGGCAATAACTGCGGGCGGTAAAATCCATGATCTTGCGGCAAGGTCTTGAACACATAACTAAAAGATTCCGCGATCGTGTCCAATGTCGTCCGGTCGCCGTAAATCGGCAAAGCGCGCTTTAGAATCTTATTGATCGAGCGCAAATCGTCGATGCCGTGCAAATGATCGGCATGGGCATGGGTGTACAGCACCGCGTCCAGCCGCCTGACCCGCGCATCCAAAAGTTGCTGGCGCATATCCGGCGAGGTGTCGACCAGGATGAAGGTGGTCTGGTCTTCGATCAATATCGACGGGCGCAGGCGGCGGTTTTTTGGGTTCAAGGGATTGCACCTGCCCCATTCATTGCCGATGGACGGCACGCCGGCCGAACTGCCGCAGCCAAGGATTGTGATTTTCATGAGCCGATTTTGGCCTTTCTAAATAATCTTTGAAAATTTTCGGTGGTCTGCTGCGCCATGGATTCCACGGAAACGCCTTTGACTTCCGCCAGCTTTTGCAAAGTGTGCGTCACATAGGCGGGAACATTGGATTTACCGCGAAAAGGTTCCGGCGCCAAATAGGGCGAGTCGGTTTCGACCAATATCCGGTCGATCGGCAAATCGCGGGCGATATCGCGCAAATCCTGCGCTTTTTTATAGGTCAATATGCCGGAAAATGACACATAGCCGCCAAGCGCAATACCTGTTTCGGCCAGCGCCTTGCCTGCCGTAAAACAATGCAGCAAAAAAGGGAAAGCGCCCTTTTCGCTTTCGTCTTTTAATATAGCCGCCGTATCATCATCCGCCTCGCGGGTGTGAATCACCAGCGGCAATCCGGTACTTCTTGCAACCGCGATATGTTCGCGGAACAGCGCGTGCTGCACGGATTTTGGCGCGAAATCGTAATGGTAATCCAGCCCTGCTTCGCCGATACCGACGATTTTCGGATGCGCGCAGCGTTTTACGATTGTATCCACCCCCGGCCAATGTTCTTCGGCCACATGATGCGGATGGATGCCGATGGTGCAGGATATTTCTGGATTCGCCTCGGCGATCGCCAGCACACCGTCGAATTTGGAAAGCTTGGTGCAAATGGTCAACATATGCACAACGCCGCCTTGTTTGGCCTGGCGCAAAACACCCGCCACATCTGCGGAAAGCGGCTCGTAATCCAAATGACAATGGCTGTCGATGATCCGCATGTTCCCTGCCCCTGCCTTTATGCGCTGCCGGTTTTGGCGATGGGCGCGGATTCTTCCTCGGAAAAGCGTGGAAATATCGGGCTTGGCAAGGTCAGCTCCCCGCCTTCGCGCAAGGCGCCCGCGATGCCGAGCGCGGCAAAGCCGCGATGATCCGCATCGACATTCAGCGCATCCAAAATCTTGTCGGATGCTTTCGGCATAAATGGCCTTGCCATGATGCCTAAATGGCGGATGGTTTCGAGCAATACATATAACGCCGTTTCCATGCGCGCCGGATCTGTTTTTTTCAACGTCCAGGGCGCTTGTTCGTCGATATAGCGGTTGGATTTAACCACCACATCCATCAGCGCCTCTAGCGCCTTGTGAATATTCTGGCGGTCGATTTCAACGCGCATCTTGTCCAGCAATTGATGCGCCAAGCCCAGCATCTCAAGGTCGATCGTGGTCAAAAGCCCCTGGCGCGGAATCTTGCCGCCGCAATTTTTTATGGCGAAGGAAACCACGCGCTGAACCAAATTTCCCAAATCGTTGGAAAGATCGGTATTGCCCCTGCGCACCATGGCGGCATGGGAAAAATCGCCATCCTGTCCGAACGGCACTTCGCGCAAAAGGAAATAACGCACCGTATCCAGCCCGTATTTTTCGACCAGTTTAACGGGGTCGATCACATTGCCCAGGGATTTCGATATTTTCTGGCCTTCATTGGTCCACCAGCCATGGGCGAAAACCCGCTTTGGCGGTTGCAATCCCGCCGCCATTAAAAAAGCGGGCCAATACACGGCGTGAAACCGCAAAATGTCCTTGCCCACCATGTGCAAATCGGCAGGCCAGAATTTACGGTAAGAATCGGATTCGACATCGGGATAGCCGACGGCGGTCATATAATTGGTCAACGCATCCAGCCAGACATACATGATATGCGCGGGGTCATTCGGAATCGGAACGCCCCATTTAAACGATGTGCGCGACACCGACAAATCCTGCAGCCCGCCTTTGACAAAGCTGATGACTTCGTTGCGGCGGGAATCCGGGCCGATGAAATCCGGATTTTCGTCGTAGAATTTTAAAAGCTTGTCTTGCCAGGCGGATAGTTTAAAAAAATAACTAGGCTCTTCCACCCATTCGACATCGGCCCCGGTCGGCGCCTTGCCGTTTACAAGCTCGCTTTCTGCGTAAAAGGCTTCGTCGCGCACCGCATACCATCCGTCATATTTCCCTAAATAAATTTCACCGCGAGAGATCAGTTCCTGCCATAAAGCTTGCGCCGCCTTGATATGGCGCGGTTCGGTGGTACGGATAAAATCGTCGTTGCTGAAATTCATTACGCCCATAAGGGCGCGGAAATTTTCGGAAACTTTATCGGTAAACGCTTGCGGAGCCATACCCGCCGTTTTCGCCGATTTTTCGACTTTCTGCCCATGCTCGTCCGTGCCGGTCAAGAAATGAACATTGAACCCATCCAAACGCTTAAAGCGCGCAATAGCGTCGCATGCCAGCGTGGTATAGGCGTGGCCGATATGCGGCACGTCGTTGACGTAATAAATGGGGGTCGTTATGTAATAGTTTTTGCTGCTCATAAAGGGTCCAAAGCGTTGCTAAGCCGCTATCATAGCTTATTTTGCCTAGGCCGCAACCTTTAATCCCGCGATTCTGGCAAAGAGGTTAAGCAACCCTTGCTGCCCGTCCAAATACAAATGCTCTTGGGCGGACGCGTTCGATACCGCCTCGTCATAAATATCCATCCAATATTGCAAAGGCTGGAGCGCGGCTATAGCGGCGGTTTCCGGCATGTCGCCCTTGACGATGGAGCGCAAAACCTTGATGGTCATCAAAGCGGCAAAGCCGGATTCCTTTTTGCCCCCCTCGCCCAAAAGATGCAGTTGCGGCCAGGGAAAGTTTTGCGGATTTTGGATAATCACGGATATATATTCTGTAATTTTACGGAATAGGGCTATGCCATCTTTGGCCAGAATATCCTTGGCCTCGCCGATGCAGCCTTCGGAAAGATTCGATAACAGCCGGATATCGTCTTCTTTGCCGCCGGGCAAAAGATTTTGCCGGATATAATCCTGCATTGCGGGCATGGCCAGCGGCCTGAATTGCAGAACGCTGCAGCGCGAGCGGATGGTGGCCGGAAAACGCGCGGTACTGGTCGCGATCAAAAACATCATGCCGTTTACAGGCGGCTCTTCCAGGATTTTCAAAAGCGCGTTGGCGGCGTTGCGGTTCATCCGTTCAGCGTCGTCGATCAAAACGATTTTGTACCCGCCTTGCGCCGATTTGGTGCTAAAAAACCCGGCGATTTCACGGATAGCTTCTACGCCCAAAGTTTCAGATTTCTTTTGCTCGTCTTTGCCGCTTTGGATAATCAGCACATCGG
>JACCDG011121243.1_pt1 | contig 11659 bp, 14 predicted proteins | sample 7442471 | NCBI WGS metagenome assembly JACCDG01 (sample SAMN15323444, study PRJNA562643) | freshwater metagenome | isolation source: river surface water | place: USA:Blue River Watershed | collected 2017-08-17
GGGGCGGATTTAAACCTTGCAATGTATCATGGAGCAACAGCTTTATTTATGGCCGCACAAGAGGGCCATAAAGATATAGTTGAGCTCTTGATTAAAGCTGGGGCGGATTTAAATCATTCTGCGAACAATGGGGCGACAGCCATAGATATCGCTGCGTGCATGGGTCATAAAGATATAGTCGACATAATCTCAGCTAGAATTAAATACCTATCCAGTACATCTTTGGACACCAACGATGCATCAGAAAGTGCAGAAGTTGTAATACCTCAAGGTATCACAACTTCTATGCTGGCCAATAAAGAACGAAGAAACCCTGCCATTCTTAATAGGAATGTAGCTTGAGGTTACACACAGACTGATTAGTGCAAGCTAAGAGTAAAAGATGCAAAGTAATGCCGAACTAGATTCAGCATTAAACAAGGCAATCACCACACTTAATCACTTATTCACTTGGAAGCCCCACATACGCTCCAGATCATATGTAGTACGGTTTTCAGGCTTAAATATATGCACCACTACATCAATAGCATCAATCAGCACCCATTCGCCACGCTCAGCGCCTTCAACATGCACATCATGAACACCAAAATCTTGTACGTGATCAACTAAATTATCAGCTATGGAGTTTATATGCCTCGAAGACCTACCAGATGCAATAACCATGTAATGCGCGAAATCAGCTTTGCCATCTAAATTTATCTCAACAATATCTTCGGCTTTATCATCTTTTAGAGATTTAATAACAATAGATTTCAACTGCTCAGCATGCGATAACTCAACTTTCTTTTTTCTCGTTTTAGTTCTTGTTACTTTCATTTCTCTCTCTAATTTCGGTTGACGATATATCAATTTTTTTCATCTTAATAAAATACCATTTAAACTTTTTCAAGTCCCCTTTAAAGCTTCGTTTTACAACTTTACCCTCATACTCATTAGCAACTTGCCCTGCAAGTGCTGCTTTAGTATATCCTGTACGGTCGTAGACACAAATCGGCATAATATCGAGTATCTCCTTCCAGCCTTGCCACTTTGGAAATTGCACCATATTATCCGCGCCCATAATCCAAACGAACTCTTTGTCTGGATACATCTTGGTAAGCTCTTTAACGGTGGTGATAGTATAAGAATTTTTAAAATTCTTTTCTATATCACTCACTTTAATATTTGTATTATTGGCGACCTTTATAGCATACTTTAACCTTTTTTCCAAGGTTTCCCTTACATTTTCGCTTTTCAGGGGGTTTTGGGGGGATACCAACCAAACAACACAATCCAAGCCAAAACTCTTCATAATTCGCAGACTTATGTATCTGTGCCCCTTATGCGCAGGGTTAAAAGACCCTCCGAGCAAACCGACCCGCTTAGCTCTACTAGGGATTAGAGTGGTCTTTTTCATTCACCCTATAGCTTAATTTTTTTTCTGATGAATGCAGGTATATCAAAGAAATCTGCATTAGCCTGCTGCTTTGAGATAGCTTCTTGTGGATCTTGCATCGCTCTCTTAGATGCCACAGCTTGCGACCTTAAACTCTGCATTCTTTCTTCCAAAGCTTCTTCATCATTATCATTCATAACTTCAGAAGGCGCTGCTTGTGGGGCAGTAATGTAGCTAGATGGCTCTGCAATGCGTGGTGGAATAAACGAGTCTGTCTCATCCTCTTCCGACTCCTCTTCCATTTCAAAGTTAAAATTATTGATATGTTTTGGACTTTCCATCTTAACTTGCACTGGAGCTTGTTGTGCTTGAGGTTTTTCCGCTGCTTGTGATTTAACATCTATACCAGTCGCCACAACTGATACTCTAATTTTACCATCCAAAGATTCATTGAATGCAGAACCGAAAATAATGTTTGCATTTGGATCTACTTCTTCACGAATTCTATTCGCAGCCGCATCAACTTGGAACAATGTCATGTCTGCACCACCTGTGATATTTATCAAGACGCCACGAGCACCTTTCATTGAAGAATTATCAAGCAATGGATTTGAAATCGCAGCTTCTGCAGCAAGCACCGCTCTATTTTCACCTTCTGCTTCGCCTGTACCCATCATCGCTTTACCCATTTCGCTCATAACAGTTCTAATATCAGCAAAATCTAGATTAACTAAACCAGGCATCGTGATCAAATCTGTTATTCCTCTCACGCCTGAATGCAGAACATTATCTGCCATTTTGAATGCATCAGCAAATGTCGTATTTTCATTAGCAATTCTGAATAGATTCTGGTTTGGAATAACGATCAAAGTATCAACATACTTATTCAACTCTTCCAAGCCAAGCTCACCTACTTTCATTCTTCTAGCACCCTCAAAGTGGAAAGGCTTTGTCACAACACCCACTGTCAGAATACCTCTTTCTTTCGCTGCTTTTGCAATAACTGGTGCAGCACCTGTACCTGTTCCACCACCCATACCTGCTGTGATGAAAACCATGTTAGTATTTTCAAGTATACCATTTAGGTCATCAATCGATTCTTCAGCAGCAGTTTTTCCAACTTCAGGATGCGAACCCGCGCCAAGTCCCTTTGTAGATTTAGAACCCAACTGAATTCTGTTACTCGTACGAGAAATTTCAAGAGCCTGTGCATCTGTATTTGCCACCCAAAATTCAACACCTTGAAGATTGGCAAGAATCATGTTGTTCACCGCATTTCCGCCAGCACCACCAACACCAAAGACTGTAATTTTTGGTTTCATATCAAGTTCATCTGGGAGACTAATTTTTATTGTCATCGTAAAATTTTGCTTATTTGTTTCCTAAACAAATACTAACAATTCTCATCTTAATTACAATGATATTTAGAAGTTTTTCTTAAGATAATTGAATCTTATCTTGATTCATAATCCTGCTTCTAATTGCATCAAGTTTTTTTATGCTTGAATAATTATCGATAAATTCAATAGCTCTATTCACAGACTTCTGCTGATATTTAAATAGTCGCTCAGGATACTTCATATAATCACGTAATGAATGAGCAATAAATTCTGGCTTCACTTCTCCTAATAACGCCCCAGAATTTGCAACAATCTCTGGAATACCACCTTTTTTAGTAGTAACAATCGCGCAACCATTTGCTAGAGATTCTAAAACAGTTCTACCGAATGGCTCATCCTGCTTAGAAGGCACAACTGATATAGCCGCCTCTTTCATCCAATTCAATGTTTCATGGTAAGGCTTTTTAGAGTAGTGAATTATTTGCTTTGGCAATGTCTCCACTGCTTTTCTGACGGCACTATTAGACCAATCAAATAAAGAGGATTCTGTTGGAGCTCCGATTATCAAAGCTTTCCAGTCCGGAAATTCTGGAAGAACTTCTACCAAGGAATTTGCAAGCTCTGCTACACCTTTTTCTTTTGAAATTTTCCCAACGTAAATAATCAATTTCTGTTTTCTGCTAAGATCAACCGCCTTCAATGGATATGTAATATTGTAAATGACCCTAACTTTTTTGCGCAGAGGCATATCTTCAATACCTTCCAGAAATCTTTTTCGCACAAATTTACTTACGCAGTAAATTATTTCGCAATCTTGAAGTAGCTTCAGCCTCTCTTTTACTGTTTTAGCATTTTGCATTTCAAGCGGATCGTTATGCAAAAACAAACAAATTCTAACTTTAGTTTTACGAACCAAGTACGGAACCCATGCTGGCCTATTATGTAACTCTATCAATTTGACTTTATTATTGGCTATGAATTCAACACAATGACGTAGGTAAGCTTTGCTTTTACTTTCTAGCAAGCGTCTTCTGAATTTGATGCAATGAAAGTTTGTGGTGAGTGGGTTATCTGTTTTTTTTCCACCCAGTATGTGAGTTTGCAACCCGAACCTACTAACTTGTATAATATCAGACACAGTCAGGGCTATTGCTCCGCACTGCTCTGCATCAAAGCTTTCTTTATAAGGCAAAATATTAACTATCATATAAACTTACAAAAAATTGGCGCATGGTCGGAAGCTTTCTGCTGCCCCCTAATTTCACTATATACCCCAGCTTCTAGAAGTCTATCACAAGATTGTGGGCATAGTAAAATTTGGTCTATACGCATTCCTTTGTTCTGCTCCCAAGCGCCACTTCTATAATCCCACCAGCTAAATTCCTGCTTGTTTGGGTGGATAATTCTAAATGAGTCTGCCATATCATTATTTATGAGCATTCGAAACTTTTTCCTTTCCTCTGGGTGGAAACAAACGGAGCCATTAAGGCCTTTAGGATTGTAAACGTCAATCTCCTCGGGCGCCACGTTATAATCTCCGCCTATCACCAGCCTTTCGTCAAGTTTGCGTAGGGTTTTAATGTGGTTGTTAAGCCTATCAAAAAAACGTAATTTATATTGGAATTTATCTGAACCCACTTCTTGGCCATTTGGCACGTAGACAGAAGCCACTCGCATGCCACAGGTAAATGCTTCAATATACCTTGCTTGTAAATCGTTATCATCCCCGGGGAGTTTTTTCATTACATCCTCTATCGGAGATTTACTCAGTATAGCTACACCATTATAAGTTTTTTCACCGCTTATAGCCAGATTATAGCCTTTATCTTCTATTTCCATTTTAGGGAATGCTTCTTCAAGGCACTTTAACTCTTGAAGCAATATTACATCTGGTGAATATTTATCTACAAACTCAAAGAAATTCTGTAAACGAGATTTTATAGAATTAACATTCCAACTGACTACTAAGCTCATAAATCTTTCTAAATAATTAATCACCGAAATGATATATCAAATTATTCAAAACTAAAGCGAAAGGTTACCTATTGCATTTTGTTAAAATAATGCCATCCTTAAACTGTGATTAAACAATTTAAGGCAGATATATGGAACATAATGCAATATCAAGCGGCGATTCATTAGAATTAACCCTCGCAGGCAAATTTACTTTTGCTGATAATAAAATCTTTAACAGCATAATGGACGAAATTGCGTCATACAAAAAGATAGTTATCGATCTTGCAAAAGTAGAATTCATCGACTCTGCAGCGCTTGGGATTTTATTACTTGTAAGAGATAAATGCGACAAAACATCTACAAATTTGTTATTAAGAAACCCTAAGGGTCAAGTTAAGCAAATGTTCGATATTTCGCGCTTTGGCGACCTATTTAGCATAGAAAACAAGTAGTCTTTACTATTTATTAACCTTTTTTTGGTAGTCTATACTTTCAAAGCAGCATGGGGTATGTATGGCCGTAAGTCGTAAACAATCTGAACAGACTAAAGAACAAGAACTTCAGATAATTCGTGAAATACACCTTATTGTCAGCATGGTAATAGACCCGCAAGTAAAGAGACATCTCTTAAGTCAATTACTAGCTTATGCAAAGTCACTTGGGATAGATTTGTCTGCGCTAGAGGAAATTAGCAGCGCAATTAATAATATCCCTCAAATGCCGAAGTATACTTCAGCTATTGATCAAGACTTAGTAATTCGTCCTGATCAAAAAACGCTCTATGAAGTAGGAAATGTTCTAGAAGCGGTATGTAATTTATTTCCAAACAAGGTGAGTGAAAAAACCAAGCAGTCGTACATATCTACAGGTATTGAATTCAATAGTAAAATTTTGAATAATGAAGGTATTAAACTTAACGAAATAAAAACATTAAGTGTATTGTCAGACCCTAAGGCTACTGTTGCCAAAAAGGATATTGAAGGACTAAATAAATTTTTGATAGGCGAAGATGGAAAATCGGCTTTAGCATCCGCAAAGGATTTTGACGCAGCCTGCACGAAATTTTCTAAAGAAGCGAGAACTACTACCGATGCTAAAGGCAAAGCAACAACTGCAACTTGGAAAGAGCTGGATGACACTGCAAAAACCGCTTTGAATGCCCTAGAGGCAACACGACATGATGCAGCAATACTAATTACAGCAGAAAAGAAAATTGGTGTAGTTACTGAAATCAAAGGAATCGGCGCTGCTATAAATGTTCAGGAAAAAAGTGGGGCAGATCAAGTAGCATTTGATATACTAAAAAACATTCGCGAATCGCGCCAAGTCAATATGTCCAGAGGCTCGGCTGTTGACAAGCTCAAACAACAACCTTCAACCCCATACGCAAGGTTAAAATAACTTCTGTATTGGCGTGCTAAACGCTGCATAAAGGCGTACCATCAAGGTCAGGCTGAACTTGCTTCGCTCCGCAGGCCTTCGGCTCATCATCAAGAAAAGGCAGATCCTGAAATAAATTCAGGATGACGAGACCCTAGAAATGTCATGCTGAACTTGTTTCAGCATCATTGCAAAAGTTAAAACATTCGATGACCGAAAGAAAATCTATAGAACAAAAAAAGACCGCTTAAAGCGGTCTTTTTAAATTAGATTTTCATCTAACAAACGTGCTTATGAAATAGTGTCACAAGCTGTTTTGAATGAATCATCTCCTGAAATAGCTCCTACAAGCCCTGGAGCACCGAATAAAATACCCATACCAACTGCAACAGCAATTGCCATACCCCAGCTAACTTTTCCTAAGAATAAACCTATAGCTAATGACAACACAACAAGCACCGCGATTCCTTTACCTGTGTTACCAGCAATAAATTTATTTGCTCTGCAAAGAATCTCTGCTGTCATACCACCTTGCTGCGTAGTGAAGCCGGCATTAGATTGATATGTTGGCGCTACTGTAAATAGAGTAAGCGACATAAAAACAATCGCTAGGGCTCTATACATAACATTTATAGAATTTTTTAAATACATACTTTTAAAACCTCAAATTATTTTGCAAGAACCTCAAGCGACCTTGAAATTCAAACCGTTACATAAAACCGTAGCATAAGTCATAAATATTACACAAGATTTTTTTTATACTACTACTCATAAAATCCTAAACCACAGATTCCACCGCTATTTGGCCAGCGCAGGAGCATTGCCTTTCCCGCCAAACAATCGAGCAAAGAACCCTTCTTGAACAGCTGGCGGTATTACTACTTGCGCAGCTGGCGCTGGTGGAACTTCTGGCGCCACTTCAGTCGCAGGGGTCACAGATTGCTCAACAACCTCTGGTACTGCAGCGACAACTGGAGCTGGTTTATTTTCAATTAATATTGCTCCAAATTTCGCAACAGCTTCTCTAACCTTTGCTAACTCTTTTGTACACAAGCTGTTAATTGTCTCTGGTTTAGTGATCTTTGCTTTGCGATCAATTTCTGTAACCTCTTCTGCAAACTTTTTAAGACCAGAAGCCATTTGAGCCCTAACTTGGGTGAAATTCGCCTTTGTGAAATGCCCAGGATCGTTCCTGCTATTTTCAACTCTATTTTGCAACTCCTTCAAAACATCTGTTAATTCATTAAAGCCAAGTGCATCAGGCCTTGATTCAGTTACTTCCACAACTTTATCTTTTCTTCTTTCAGCATGCTTCTCTTTTAATGCCTTTGCTTTATCAGAGATAGCTAGGATCATTGGATCACTAAGCTGTTCTCTAGGCTCCTCTGTCTCTTCTACTATCTTAATTTCTGGCAATGTCTTAATACGATCTTTTAACTTACCTATAGCCTCTTGTAACAACAATTCTACAGGTTTATCTTCCTTAACAAGCGCAGGGATCATTTTATTTTTTTCTAGTGTTGTCACCACAGAAAGAATCGAATCCTCTTTTAATTTTTGCTTTTGCGCTTTCAGCCTTTCTTTGTATGCTCCCACCATACGGTCTAGAATCTGAGACTGAGAAAGTAGCTCGGTAGGCAACATAATCTCTAATTCTTTATCTACTATTTTTATCTCTGTTTTATCGCCATGAGCTAATATATCTTCAACTTGCTCTCTTGCCATAACGAGGCTTAAAGCACTTCTTGCAAGTTCTAATTTCTTTTCTTTTGCTGCCTGCGCCTTTATTGCTTCTTTATCTCTTGCCAACTGTTTTGTAGGTGCTGGCGGTGGAGGTGGCGGCAATATAGCCAAAGGCGCTTGTACTTTTGCAACTGTAAATGACTCTGGTAAGAAACTTCTTACTAAAAATGATTTCACACTATTCAAAACCCAACCAACTGTAGACTTGACGACCCTGTGTTCATCTAAGTAATTACTGATAACCCCCTGAAGAGTAGAAACTTTTTCTGGATTGCTTCTTTGCAATCTTACTAATTGCCCTACCAAAGCTTTAAATACTGGATCAGTATTATACAGAGCAACTATCTCTTGCTTATCTGTGTCTTTCGCTAACATTTTACCCTCGTAAAAATTATACAAGTATCAACCATGCAAAATGCGTGCAAAAAATCAAAATATCTAAAAAAATTAATCTTTAAACAATAAACACCTATAATAATCCAGTTATTTATCATAGCGTCTCCATCAGGTAACTACGCATCCTCCGCTTGAGTTGAAGCCACAAAGAGTTGCCATCCTAGTGCTCGACACTAGGATCTGCTTTTAAGCTGGATCATCGGGTCAAGCTCGATGATGACATAAACATTAGTTAGCAAAGGATTCAGCAAGCGCTACTTCTAAAAACTACTTTTGTCTTGAAATAACATATTGCGCCAGAACTTTCAGCGTCTGCGCTTGTTCACGGAAAGGAGCAAGATGCTCCACCGCTTGTTCTGCTAACATTTTTGCGTGCGCGCGCGCCTGCTCAATACCCATTACCGAAACAAAAGTCTGCTTTCCTGCTGCTTGGTCTTTTTTAACAGTCTTACCTGTTGACTCACGAGTTCCTTCTGCATCAAGAAGATCATCTGTAATTTGGAATGCTAGACCTAAATTATTTGCATACGCTTTAAGTGAGTTGCGCAAATTTCTTGGTGCTTTACCCAAGATCGCCCCTACCTCACATGAAGTTGCAAACAGCGCCCCTGTCTTCATTCTTTGTAGCCTTACTATCTCGCTAAAATCCAAATTCTGATTCTCAGTCAGTATGTCAATAGTCTGCCCACCAACCATGCCAGCATAGCCTGCGGCTTTTGCAACGGCTTCAATTAGCTCAATTCGTACCAATGCATCCCGATGCGTACCCTCATCTGCCAAAGTTTGGAAAGCATAAGTTAACAGCGCATCACCCGCAAGTATAGCTGTCGCTTCACCATATTTCTTGTGGCAGCTCGGTTGACCACGTCTAAAATCATCGTTGTCCATTGATGGCAAATCATCGTGTATCAGAGAGTACACGTGTATAAATTCTATTGCAGCCGCAGTTTGTAGAGACGACTCCAAACTTACACCGAACAATTGCGAGGACATAACCGTTAAAAATGGCCTCAGCTTTTTGCCATGAGAGAGCGCTGAATAACGCATCGCTTCCATCAGCCGTTGTTCACGCGTACCTTCTGGAATCGGCAAAAAATCATCCATCTTTTGATAGAGCATCTCTCCAACTTCTTGTAACTGCTTCTCTAATGCAACAAAAGGCACTGGACTCTCTTGAATATAATTACTTAATGGAATGTACACCATATAGATGGTACGTACAAACATATTTTTATTGCCGCCTCATATGACTTGCAATATAATAACTCGGTCATAAATTTGGGGGCCAAATGGATATAAATATTAAGAATGTAAACACTTCAGCAGAAATAAATGAGTGCTTGGCTATAAGAAAAAAAGTGTTTGTAGAAGGTATGAATGTTCCAGAAGAACGAGATGTTGATGGACTAGATGATATATCCGATCATTTTCTGGTAAAACTTGGCACCGCACCAGTTGGTACGGCAAGAATTAGATACGTGGATGGTAAAGCGAAAATAGAACGCGTGGCAATTCTGCCAGATTATCAAAGCAAAGGGTATGGAAAAGTTTTAATCCTACACATGATAAATTTTATAAAGCATGAGAAGAAGATGACTAAAATTATCTTGGCTGCACAAATGGAAGCAATTAATTTCTATACAAGACTAGGTTTCGAAGCTGAGGGAGAGGCATTTGAAGATGCTGGGATTATGCACAAGTATATGAATTTGACAGTTGCTTAAATTTCACCACAAAAAAACCCCAGCATAAGCCGAGGTTTTTAAGACAAACTAGGAGGTTGTTCCGATTATCTCTTAGAGAACTGGAATCTACGGCGCGCTTTCTTGAAGCCGTATTTCTTACGCTCTACTTTTCTTCCGTCACGTGTTAAGAAACCACCTTGACGTAATACTCCATGTAACTCAGGATTTTCAATATCCAAAGCTCTACTAATTCCATGTCTAATTGCTCCAGCTTGACCAGAAGTACCACTTCCTTCAACTGTACACCACACATCGTATATGCCTACTGAATTAGTAGCAACGAATGGCTGGTTCACAATCATTCTTAGCACTGGACGCACTAAATATTTTTCAATTTCTTTACCATTGATAAAGATTCTTCCTTTTCCTTTCGCCAGCCAAACTCTCGCTGCAGCAGATTTTCTTCTGCCTGTAGCATATTTGCGCGCCTTAACAGGCATAACTTTTGAAATTTCTGTTAAAACTTGTTGTTTAGCCATTTGTTTTCTTGCCTCTTGTATTCTTGATATTTATTTTTGCGATATCGAATTTCGCTGGTTTTTGCGCTTCATGCGGATGCTCAGCAGCACCATACACATGCAAGCACTTCATTTGTTTGCGAGCCAAAGGACTATCTTTTGGCATCATTCTTTCAACGGCTTTAATAAGAACTCTCTCTGGGTGCTTACTAGAAAGCCTTTCACCAATTGTTCTTTCTTTAATTCCACCTGGATGGCCTGTATGCCAGAAGAACACTCTGTCTTCCTTCTTATTTCCAGTTACCTGAACTTTTGCGGCATTGATAATGACAACATGATCACCTGTGTCTAAGCTTGGAGAATAGCGAGCTTTATGCTTACCTCTCAATCGCTTAGCGACTTCAGCTGCTAACCTACCAAGAACAATATTCTCAGCATCAATCACAAGCCAATTCTTTGTGACTTCTCCACGTTTTGCGGTGTATGTACCTGCGGTATACGACATATATTCAATCAAATTTATTTCTTTAAGGTGACTGATTATGTATTGTGAATGCCAATTTGTCAATAAGGTATTTAAATTCTACCATTACTATTTACTAAATGGCTTTTTAGGGGTATTAATTCCTATATAGTATAGATGATTTACAAGCAAATGTATCTACGTAAAAAAGTTATTTTCTGGCTGAAGGCCTTCTCATTATTTGAACTAGCTATGGGGTTTTACCTTACTTTTAAATATATGTTAAAAAGGAAGGTAACATTAAACTACCCCTATGAAAAAGGGATGCTAAGCCCAAGATTTAGGGGTGAACACGCGCTGCGCCGCTATTCTAATGGCGAAGAACGTTGTATAGCCTGCAAGCTTTGCGAGGCCATATGCCCTGCACAAGCTATCACTATCGAAGCTGAAGAAAGAGAGGATGGGAGCAGACGCACCACACGCTATGATATAGACATGACAAAATGTATATATTGCGGCCTCTGCCAAGAAGCTTGCCCCGTTGACGCTATAGTCGAGACCTCAAACTTCGAATACGCCACCGAAACACATGAAGAGCTGCTTTATAATAAAGCGAAGCTTTTGGAAAATGGCGAGCGGTATGAACGCATGATTGCCAACAACATCCAAAAAGACGCAGAGTATAGGTAGAATTGATTTTATCCTTAGAAACATAGATAAATGATCCTACTCTGGACTGGGGGGAGTAGGTCAAAAATTTTTAAGTTATAACTTCCCTGCTTTTTTAGCTTCTGCTTCAAGTA
>JACCDG010951850.1_pt1 | contig 11658 bp, 18 predicted proteins | sample 7442471 | NCBI WGS metagenome assembly JACCDG01 (sample SAMN15323444, study PRJNA562643) | freshwater metagenome | isolation source: river surface water | place: USA:Blue River Watershed | collected 2017-08-17
CAGTGCACCTACCGCACTCATCACTGGATTTTGAAAGACAGACACATTCACTGGACTAGTTGGATCCTCTGGCTGAGCAGAACGACGAAGAGGCGCACGAGGACGCATGGGAGTTGTGTAGCCACGGCCGAGTCCAATCGAAGTCTGGTGCTGTGCCATAATTGCATCCATCTCGCGGTTCGGCGCATCAAAGGCTGCACGCATTACGGGCACTTCGTCACGTAGTAGATTTGCAATCGGGTGGTCATTATAGACTGCTTCATTGATCCGCCCTGCAAATGCATTCACTTCATTGAGCAACATGTTTCGAGCCTCTGCACTAAGTCGATGGATATCGCGAAGGCGACCTAGAATCGAACTGCAGGTGTACCGCAGATCTGTGAGTTCAATCTCTAGATCACGATTGAGAAGTGGTCGCCATGCAATTTGTGGCTCAATCGCATCAAGGGCTGGCAGGCCGACTGCAGTAATTCGCACTTGGTCAACAGACGCAGTTGGTACCTTCAAGATGAGCAATGTCTTACTTCCTGAATACTGATCTCCTAGTTCCACCTTTCCACCCACAAGTTTGTAGGGTCCTGAAATACTACTACCAGATGGAAGGTGAAGCGTCGTCATCTGTGCGCAACAACTTAGGAGTCCACCTAGAATATCCCCAAATGCAAATGCAGCCGAGTCAATGCTGTCGACAATCACATACTTACCCTGTGTATCTTCTGCAACTTGACGAAGTAGATCTGCATTATGATCAACTCCATATGCAATACAGCCTACAGAAAGCATTACATAACGCTCTTTGAGTACACGAAACATGTCACGGAGATTGTCAGAATTGTGAACTCCACGATTCGCATGACCATCCGTGAGCAAGAACAGGCCAGACTTCTCACCCTGACGTAGAACCTGACTTACTGCCGCAAGACCAGCCGAGAGATTCGTCGCGCCATCCTCTTGTAGAAGTGCAACCGCAGTGCGAATTTGCTCCTTCGTAGAATCCACACATGCAGTTCGATTTAGAACAATGCGACTCTCAGAACCGAAGGTGATCAGGCTCACAGTATCGACTGGCTTCAGGAAGTTGAGAAGGATCGCTAGACAGCGCTTCACATTCTCGAGTTTCGAATCCACAACCATACTCTCACTAATGTCAATCAGAAGTACATAATGCGTTGGAGTATGATCAACTGCATCAGGTGTACTGATGCGCAGTGCACACGAAGACAGACCTGGTACAACCTCAGAAAGAGTTAGACCTTCAACCTGCATGATTTCTACCGAAAAATTGGTGCCATCGTGGCGTCAATTTTTTGGTATACTATGTCGGCACAGGACGGCTTTGATGCAATCGTCATGGCTTGGGAGGCTGATCTGTCCTATAATGAAGTCTATCATATGATTCTTGACTGGCTAGAAGAGAATCTGGACACAATCAAACATCAAAGCCTTGCAAAGGGGATTCTAAATCGAATGTACAATCCTGATGAAGAACTCAATGACATTGTTGAAGACTTCTTTGTCGCAGATGAATATGAAGCTCTGCGAAATGAATTTGGATTTACGTCATAATAAGTTGGCCAACTTCCATCCACTTTAGAATCTCACTGCGTATTTCCAAAGTAAACATATTCAGTTCTAGTAGTTTCGAATACCAGAACCAGATCCGCTTACTACATTCACCAACGGGCAATGCCTCTTTGCGAAGTGCAGATCGCTGTGCCTTCAGGAATGCTTTGAAAGCTCCATATTCATCATCAGAAAGGCAACGACTTTTTGTGTCCATATAGACAAGATATTTCCCATCATCATCCTCTTCCACTTTGAATAGTTCAAAAAATTGCCAACTGACGAGCGTGTGATTCTTGAGAACTTTTAGCTCTTCGTACTCCCCAAGGAAGTCCATTCTACTACCTTTCTACACGCCAACCTTATATGGTCTAGAACCAACGGCTTTTTTTACGAAGTTCCTCAACCATTGACCGTTGAATGTCACGCTGATTAGCTGCAAATAAAGTAAGCAGGAGTAGCATTCCAGTTTGTGCAAACTGCAATACAACCTTCACAACTTCCATTCTGTCTACAACCCAACCGAGCCAACACTCTAAGTAGCATCAGCAGCATCACTGAGGTTTCACTTTGATGTATCTAGATGGCCGATGAAACCACTCTTTCACCTTTTGCACACATGTTTTTGTCGCAATATCGAGAACCTCGTGTCTTGGGCAAGGCGTGAAGTACTTTGAAATTACACTCAAATGGCCATTCTTACAAACTCTACCCATACATCCAGAACACGGCTTCGCCATTTCAAAACATTCTGGACAGGTGCCACGACCAACTGTCCAAAAAAAGGTGGGTGGTCCAGAACTACCGCACCCTTGAACAACAATCATTTTATATGGAACTAGAACAGCAACTTTAGGTTTCAAAGCTCACAAGCCTTCTTCACATCTAACATCGTGGCCAGAGGGTACTGCATTGATTCGATCCAACGCAAATCCACCTCCTCTGGCTCATTCCCAGTTTCATATTGAACTGGCTTTGGGAAGCCATTGAATTCGCTCGCCGTCGCGACCGAATACGCCCCCATTTCAGGGAAAAAGAGCCAATCACCCACTTCAAGTTCTTCCATCTCCACGCTCTTTCCCAAAATATCAAGACTATCACACGTTCTTCCAAAGACCAACGCCCGCGTCTTCTTGCGAGGCCGATCGTCCATTGCCAACCGAGCTAGACGCGGTGTCGCATGGTCAAACGGCACACAACTGAATTGTCCGTACACGCTCTCGTCAATCGTATAGCGCCATCCATCTCCATCTGCCATCGGCTTCTTTCCAATAACACGCACATACAAGTGATGCAACGGTGCACAAAAGAAGCGTCCAGGTTCTGCAATGACCCTTTTAGCCCGTTCGCCGTACGAAAGTGCATTACTCACACACGATCCAGCCGCAGCAAAGTCTTCAGCCTTGGGTGACCAGCCACCGCCAATGTCCAACATCTCCAAATCACCGACGAGACCACCACGCTTCAGATCTGCCCACAAATCCTTCGAAGTCTCAATGGCCTGCTTGTACGACAACGGGTTCTTGGATCCAGACCCCACGTGAAAACACAGGCCAACGACAGGAATCTTCAAGCTGTGCGCTGCAAATGCAATCTCACCAGCCTTCTCTGGCGCCACACCAAACTTTTGACCAAATGGGCACGATGCACTTGGATCGTCCACAGCCAGGCGCAACAGAATGTTTGGCTTATAGTTCATTTCATCCATTTTTAACAATTCCTCGCAACTATCTGCTGTTACAAGTGGTACCTTCAAATGGCGACCAGTCAAAATGTCATTGGGTGTCTTGCAAGGATTTGCAAAGATGACCTTGTCTGGTTGCCACACTTTCAGTGCCGCCTGTACTGCAAACATCTCGCGACTGCTTGCACAATCAAAGCCACCACCGCGATCATGAATCCATCGGAGGATGGTCGGATCAGGATTGGACTTGACTGCGTAATAGGGTGTCACGTTAGGGAGATATCTGTTCCAAAGCCCCCATTGTTTCATAAATCGTCTGTGCGAAACCGTGTAGAAAGCCCCAAGCGTTGGATTCGTTTTGGCGAACTGCGTCAGGAAATTCTTCAGTGTTAGTCTTGATGCTTACATCGCAGAAAATAGTTTAGGCGTTTTATTCGTACATTGTAATCTCCAATAGAAGTGTCATATCACGTCCATTCAGGTTCAAAAGCCGGTAGTATTGATCGCGCAAACTGACTTGCAGTGACCGGATGCGGCTAATCGGAGCAGGTCCAGGGTAAATACTGTTATTCCAGACGTCTTTACTTAGATACTTTATAGAACCAGGTGGACTTGAATCATCACAATAAAAAATACCACTTGGTTCTTTGCGACCGAGGCCACGCTTGATACTTGTTAAATCCATTGTAGCGTCAAAATTCAAATATAAATAGATTCGCCGCAACATTGAGTCAAGGTCTGGTGGAAATGGGGCATCAATTTGCCCAGATGGATTGCTAAATGCATCTTTACTGTTAAATCCAAGAATACGACCAGGATTATTCACGGACACGAGGCCAAACCGATCATTGCGATTCACGGCCGAGTCAGGCATCGGCAAGTCAAATTCGTCACCAAACTGACCTGTTCCAAACAGGAATCCAAAGGACGACACAGTAGAACTTGTGTGTGTAATGCGAATCTTACCAAGTTGAGGATCAGGAATTGTAACTGAATAAATATTTAATCCAGACGTCAACTGGGTTTGGAGTTCAGAAAGAAGCGCAGAAAGTGTATATTGGCCAGGAGTGAGTGTTACAGTTCTCCTAGTTCCGTCTTCAATGAAGATAAACTGATTCCAGCCCTTATCAATATTGTACATCGGCACGGGCAAGGATCCTTCCACAATATCAATGCGCACCACATCTTTCAAAGGCACTGGGAAGTTCCATTGAAATGTATTCGCCTCTGGAAACATGGAAAAATTACGATCTTGACTATTCACTTCAACAAGGACAACCTTCTTCGCACGCTTTGGTGGCGCTTGCAAGGCAGCAGCAGACCCGAGAGTCCCATAGGACGCCGCAGCGAGCCGTGTTTCTTGCATTCTACTAGTCCCGCTGTTACTTCTTTACATCTTTCTTGGCCTTCCATTTACGATAGCCATTTGTCTTCGCCATGAAGTAACAAGATCCTAGCTTTTCTTGGGCAAGTTCTTGTAGCCGACGCTCGACAGGAGTCAGACTCGCCAGGTACTCTGCCTCGTCACTTGGCCTTGCATGAGGGGCAAGTTTCTCCATGGTATACGAACCAAGGCGCAAAGAAATGCCTCAATTTTACCGAGCAACAAATAGGCGAAATGACTCCAGCAACTCCAGAACAAATGATAGCCTACTTACAAAAGAACGGTCGTCCACTCTCTCAATTCAAACAAGGAGATGAGATTGAAGTAAAGAACAAAATGGAATCGAACTACAAATACACACTCGTAGCATCTCCTGGAAAGGACTTTGATCCTGAGTTCAAGCCAGCCCTCTCGCCAGGGGAGATCCTAAAACTCGGTGCATTTGAGGGAAAGTATTTGAATGATTGTATGTCAGAGTTTCCAGCAGAATGGTTCATAGAGGCACTTGCAAGAGATAAACTAAGACCTGGAAAACCCGATATCTCAGTCAATGCATTCAATATCTTAAGTCGTCAACCCCTCTCGACATGGCGCAAGAATAACTGGGCACCGCACAAAGGTGGTAAAGCACCTCTGGGCGATCCAAAGACAAATCCTGATGAGCGTGGGTGGTTTCAATGGTACTGTCGGTATTGGATGGGCAGACGAATCCCAGACTTGGATAAGATTCAAATTGGCCGCTGGAAGGCATTTACGCGCCATCTTGGTGCAGTCAAGAAGAACTGTTCTGCAGGAGATCTTACATGTAGACCACGGCAACGTCAAGCATTGCTACATTGGGCATATGATCCATTTGTCTAGGCCTTCAAGAACTTCATTGCTTGAAAGACAATTACAAAGAGGACACCGCCCCACAGTGCATCTGCAACCGCAATCCAGAGGGGATAGTCGGAGAATGCAACATAGACTGTAAAGTCATAGACAACATAGGTCGCTAAACCAGTTAAGAATGCAGACGTAGTATCTTTTGCTTGAAGGACAAGATATGCTAATGCGAGATAGACGGGCAATGCAGCCGAAAGACGAAAGTAGGGTTTCTTGCCACACTGAATTGTGGAGATGACATTCTGTTGCGCTCCAGCCGTTGCTGTGAGCCAAGGAATGTCCACGATTAGTAATAAAACTGCTGCAATTAAGAACTTCTTGGTTGCATCAGAAAGCATCTATACAATCTCTACTAGGATTATCTGGAAGGTGGTGGCGGAGGCGGCACCCAGTTTTCAAAGGGAGCATTCCAATTCACTGTGTTGTTATTGCACGGCAACGGTCTCGAAAATCTGTTGTATTTGCGTGAGACTTTGAGTTGATGATCTGCAAGCCACAAAATTCGAGACCGAAAATCTCTTGGAATATGCGTATACAGGGGCTTGGCTAACTCACGCTCAACATCCCCCATCGTTGCAGCCTCATCTAGAATTGCATACGTAGCATCTTTAATAACCTTTTGATAAATTTTGTTCTGGACTGCTCTTTGCAGTTCAATGTCATTCCTGTATCGTACGCTCGCACCATGATACCCATATTTATAGGTTTCATATGCCTGCAAGACAGCCTCTTCTGTTAAATTTGCATCTTGAGGAAGAAGTAAGCTAACTTCCATATTTACACTTGGTTTGATTGCATTCAAGATTCCGCGATATGCAGAGTTCTGTGCAACCTTTTTGTTCTTTGCGCGATTGTTTCGTGTTCGAGTCGGATAGTTATTGTTATTCAAATTCCAAGGATTTGTTTCAGAAAATCGTACGCGCCGTGTTGGAGGCGGCATCCTATTCTTAGTTCTTTTTCCAAGCCCAATACTTTGTAAGGTCTGGATACGCTTCCACTAAAACAGCATACAATTCTTCTTTCTTGGAATCTGATACGGGAAGGTAGTCTAGATGCATTAGTACAGTATAGGGTAACTTGTCCCATTCAGATTCAGGTGCATTTAAACGAGGTCGTAACCGTTTCGCAAGCATATCAAAAATTAGCACATTATCGGTTGAATCATTTATTGGAAGGCCTGTACTTGTTGGTAGACCACTAGGTGTCTTATGTTGGCCAATCTTATCAATCCTTCGCACTTGAACTGTATTGGCAAATCCAACAACGCGATTAGTAGGTCTTTTATTACTGTTGCCTTTCAATGGCTTTGTATGATTATTATTACGCCGTGTCTTATTCTTGCGAATGCGAATCTTACCATTTTCATCAAGTGAAAGGGGTGCAGCATTCGGAAAGAGGTTTGCAAATTGATTCCAATGATTGTTCATCTACCCTAAAGACATACTTCGACCAGTGCTCAGATGGCGAGTACAGTTGCACTAGAGGCATTTGAACATAGTACACGAGGACGCCGCATTGTCTGGATTCTTCCCACGAACTCACTGGAATTGCCCGCGGGATTTCATGAATTTGTTACAACAGAAGCCCCAAAGATGCAGAGGAAAGTACTTTTGTGCTCTCCACAAACAAATGAGGCATGGCGCCATCTTGAACTCTGGGATAGTATCCTGTCTCTCCAGTCCTCTCAAGATTGGAGCCTCGCCCTTACTCATTGCCTATACCAGCCTCAACCCTCCTTGATTGTGATTGCCCCAGACGTGAAAGTTCCTCTTGCATTCTATCAAAAGATTGGCCAAGCAAAAGACAGACCAACAGTTGTCCAGATGCACCCTCTTCAAACACCCTTTGATCGCGCACATTTAGCTGCAGACATCATCATCTTTCCAGCCCTCACAAATCCATCCGATTCTGAAGTTGATACACTCTTTGCGATTCTACAACAAACTGGTACAGAACAAGCAAAACAAAGCAAACAGATTTTTAGAGATATTCTACGAGACACACGCGCTGCTGGTGCGTCTGTTCTCGTATCTACTCTTGGTGAACAACTAGGGCGCGCAAGCCTCTATTGGTATTATGCTACACCTCTAGTGAGGTCAACACGCGCACAAACACTCTTGCCCGTGTTCAAAGCACTCTTAGATCGCCTTTGATTTACAGCATTCCAAACTTCTCGCTCATGACGCCGCTGGCATCTGCCATCATAACACCGCTCGCATCCTCAAAGAAGCCACCACGCTTCTTCTTGAAGAGCTGGAACTTACCCTTCTTGGCCGTGTAGCCGAGCTTGCGGAGACGGGCGATTGCCTTCTGGCCAGCAGCGTGCTTCTTCTTAGACACAATGCGACCCTTCTTGGTCTTCATCAAGTCCTTCTTGTACAGACCACCGGAAGTGTGCTTGGCCGTTCCGTGGTAAACCTCCGCCTTCGTACCAACGGCCTTCTTTGCGCCACCGAGCAAACCGCAACCCATGCGGCGGCTCTTACGATTCTTACGGCTGTTGCGCGTGTTGCGGCGATTCTTACGAGTGTTGGCCATTTCTTATACTCTATGCGCAGAAAATATACGCCTCTAGGCAATCACTTTGTTTTCCATAGAAAGTCGAGGAGTCTCACCCTTCAAGATTCTATCAATCAACTGATTCATCAAGCTATGATCATAGACACCTGCAAAATGCACCACGAAATCTCCTGGCTGCCAAAGTCGCTTTCCAGGAAGACCCTTTAAGAATGCATTAAAAATATAAGCATCCCCCGTAAGTTCAACTCGCGCAGCATCACTCGGTACAGTTTGAAAGAGATGCACCATTGCCATCTGTTCCCACCAAATGTGATACATAAATTGTGTCTGTTCCCACACACGCGAAAAGAAGTCAACCGCCCAAGATCCACATCGTAGCAGCATATTTCCTGAATTGGGAGTACCACAACTGTCCCAACACATCAATAGATCTTTTCCATCGGGTAGTCTAGGCAGAATCCAGTCCTCCAACTTCTTGTCCATGTTTGTTATAAGAACATCTGCATCACTAATCCAGAGAAAGTCATAGTTGCCAGAGCCAGCCAACTCTTTCCAAATTGGTACTTTCGACCACGCAATAGGGCGATCACGATTCCATTTCTCTTCATGATATTCCAAGTAAGTATATCCGTGTTTCTCGCAGTACTCTTTTTTGCTAGCTAAAGCCCTTGCAAGGCTTTTACGATAATCTGCCCCTATTGCTAGAGTAACAACTGCAATACGGGTTTCCACCATTCTTTCAACGTATCCCCTTACCCGTTTAGCCCGTCGCCTCAGCCGAAAAATTGGAACTCGCCGCCCAGCCGTGTGACCTCAACGAAGACAGAATGCCCCTTGTGTATTTCAAGAATGAACAGAATATGTTCATTTGCCCTAAGTGCAAGTTCTCAACAGAACATCAGAATACGATGCACTATCATCTAAAGAAGCATCAGGGTGTGTATGATCATGAATGTCCTCATTGTGATAAGAAGTTCATGAATAAGCAGAATCTAGATCTTCATATTGCAGCCAAGCATGAAGAAACGGAACGCTCCTTTGAATGTGCACACAAAGGATGCGCATTCAAAGCACTGACACAGGGAAATTGCCGCATTCACTGGATGCGAATGCATTGTAAGGAGAAGTGCAAAGAGATTCTATCGCAGAGGGATTCAGGATACTCTTGTAACAAGTGTTCAAAGGATTTCAAGGGACTGACAAGTTTCTACTATCATGCATATGAATGCCTTGAACTGAAAGAGTCATTTCTCAAGGCCTAGTTTGCAGACTTCTGCTTGAAGACAGTATAGGCTGCCATTTCATAGAGGTGATATCCACCTGCTGCAAATGCAAACAATAGCAAGACCTCAAATGCATATCGAGGAGTGTTTTGTTTTTCGTATCCAATAAACATTAAAAGTGGCCCCAAATACAGGGCGTGGATCAAATTTACCCAGATCATAGAAGAACCAGCAGCATAGCGCATTGCAGCCTTATATCCATGGTACAGCGTTACAACAACACCGAGGCCGAGTAAAACCGGAAAGATTACATCAGGAATATCAATTCGTTGTGTTCCTACATATAAGAAGAAGGGTACAACGAGTAAGATGTGAAATAGGTTTACAAGTGTATGTGCGTCCATTCTATCATGGGACTACATCTAGAACGGGATTGTGGAAACGATTGAATTTAGACCACATGGCTGCAAAATCCTTAGGACCAAACAACTTGACTGCAGCAGGTGCAGGTGTCAGCCTCACAGGAGCAGGTGCTGGTGGTGCAACAGCAGGTGGAGGAACTATGCATCTTTTTGTAATTGAACCTTCCACGTAGAACTTTGGTCTTGCAGAACTTGGCCTTGAAGGATCCCCACAACGCACACGATTTTGATCAATAGGTAATCCATCATTGCAAATATTGAAAAATCCAGGTCTCTCACTGTTGAACTGAATCTTATTACAGCGCACATCACGATCGCATGCTTCCTTTGCCTGCTGCAAAGAGGAATAGTTGGTTTTATTAGATGACCTCACAACACAGGAGTCATAGATAGTTCCATCGAATTCTGTATAGGACTTCGTTGCAGGGGCGCGAGTCTCAATTGTAATTGTATCACCAACACGGAATAAATCGGTGGTTGTTGCAAAGAGTCCTTGCAACGTAAAAGAGGTTGTACCATACGAAAGATTGATTATAGGAATTGTTCGCAGCAAGGTTGAATCGGTGATTCTCAGATTTACGGGAATCTTGTCATTCAAAGAGTCACGAATCCAGTTTAAGAATGGAACAGTTGTTTGACCTGTTGTATCAAGGCGGGGCAATGTGAGGGCGAACCGATTCGATCTGCCACTATCATCGCGCGCTTGACCATTTGCAAGTGTAGTATTTTTAGTCACTGTAAATTGTAGTTTCAAATACACTTGACTGTAATCAACAAAGGGTTCTCTGTGATTCAGCATGACCAAAATTCCTGCTCCAACGAGCATAAGTGCAATCATTTTAACACCCAGTTCGAACTCCATCTCTTTATTGGTATGAAATTAGCGTGTAGGGCAGACACCACCCACTGGCTTTGTAAATAAGATGTAACTCAATGCATACATTACAACAACTCCAATATTTGCATTTAACCAGTCAGGTTGATTCTTTAGAAGCATCGCTGCAATTGCACTTCCCACCATTAAGAGACTGTCTCCAGCAATGATTTTCGCCCCACCTTCAGAGTACTCTTTAAAGATGTCAATCATTTGATTGTGTCCCTCGGGAATTGGTAGAATCACGCCGAGATAGAAAAGTATGTCGTGCGCAATTTGAATAAAGATCAGCAGGCCGAGGAAAATGATTGGATTCCATTGGAACTCCTTTTCAAAGTATTTTGTATAGACATAACGGGCAATTAAGAATCCTATCACTATAATTCCAACATCTCCTATAACAGCCCATCCTCCAAACGCGTCGTACCAGCGATTTAGTGCGCAACCAAAGATGCCTGGGTAGAAACGAGTCAAAAAGATGACAATCGTGTCGATTAAGAGTGTACCAAGGATAATATACCCTATATCTTTCATATCGCGATAATCACTGATATCTGCCCATGGTTGGTCTGGCATTCTAGTAATACAATATAAACAAGAAGTCAACCAACAATCCTAGATGTCTCAACAGCTTGTTGCTACGATTTCTACAAAGCTCCCTGAAGTGATACGGCTGCAAAGTTCAGGGTTTGTGAGTTCTTTGATTATGGGGTGTGGATTTGCCTATGCGCAACAAAAGGAAAAGTACTGGCATTTTCCAATTGTATTTGTAGCACCTTCTGTATATGCGGGGTATCATATGTTTAAAAATATGATACCTGCTCTTATAAAAAACCAACAACAGCCTATCATCATTTCACCTAAGGTATAACATCCATTGCCGCATCACGCCAACCAGGTGGGTGAAGGATTGACCACATAGAAATCTCATCGAGCATATCATAGGAGTCTTTGAGTGCATGTTCTTCTGCTGGTTTATCGACAACGGGAGGAGTTGGAACTGGTTGGGGAGGAGGCGGTGGTGGTGGTGGAGGTGGAACTGGTCGAGGAGGCGGTGGGGGTGGTGGAGGAGGTGGTGGTGGCGGCCTTGCTGGGGGTGGAGG
>JACCDG011585937.1_pt1 | contig 11658 bp, 4 predicted proteins | sample 7442471 | NCBI WGS metagenome assembly JACCDG01 (sample SAMN15323444, study PRJNA562643) | freshwater metagenome | isolation source: river surface water | place: USA:Blue River Watershed | collected 2017-08-17
AAGCACACCTGCATCTAATCTTAGACCTCTTGGCAGTCTTCCAGCTATCAAACTGAATGTTACTGGTCCAACATTAGAAGTGGCCTGTAGAGGTATATTAAGAATAACACGCTCGGTTACTATTCCTAATCTACCTGCAGGAGTTTGCCAAGTTATCATAATACTCCTTAGATAGCGCCTAGGTCAACGTTAAATGGTCCAGGCAATAAAAAAGTTCCAAAGTCTACGTTAGCAGCCGCAGATAAAATTTGTATAGTAGAAGTATACTGAGAAGTGATTGGGCCAAAGTCAAATCCTAAAAGCACAGCATTAAGATCTATGTTTGTATCTACAGTAAGATATTGGCCGCTGCCACTAGTTGTGATATTACTGCCACCCTGTATGGTTATGGCAGTATTATTTGAAGCCAATACAGATCCGCTATTACCATCAATTCTAACAAACGCATCAGGTTGCGTACAATTGAATTGTATGCTGTCGTTAAATTCTGTGACAGCCATTTTAGTACCAGACACAAGATTACGAAAATAAAGCACATTGTTTACCTGTTCTTTGTAAACTCGTGCTCCAGATTCTTGTGCATTTATACCTGTTAGATTAAATGCAGATTGAAGTGCAGCAAAATTAGCGTTGACTTTTTGAAATGCTGTTCTTAAATCGTCACCTAGACCATCGTTAACTAGGTTACCTATATTAATTGTTTGTACTGTAGCTGTCATAGATCGCTCTCTTTTTAATATTTACCGTTATAGTCCATAGGTAGCTTTGGTAGCATTGTAGTTGCTTAGTACTTGCTGTGCTGTCAGCGCAGTTGCGTAGCAATAAACTTCAGCTATGCGACCATTGAGCAGGTTACCTCCGGGCGCAAAACAAGCCAAGTTAGTAGACCCGTCGCCGCCGTGGCCACCCGAACTATATGTGATGTCAACATCGTCGAGTACACCATTTACATAGAGATATATCTGTGGATCTGTAAACACTACAGTAGCGCAATACCAAGTACCATAATTAAAAGAAGTCACGCTGCCAAAAGCACCACCGCCAGAGTAGGGTGGATTGTTGGAATTGCCTGCCCACAGAGTAGACGAGTTATTGAAATACATGAAATGTCCACCAGCATCACTACTGACAATATTGTTGTCTCCAGGGGCAGTGATCTGGAACCACACCATCTTGGTATAGGTATTGGGTGCTAACACAAGAGTCGATCCTGTGCTGTATTGTGTAAATCCATCAAATGAAAAATAACTAGGTGTGCCCGTTGTGTATGTTGGTGAGCCTACTAGTGTCTGATGTGCGTCGTTACCTGAAAGATCGTACCAAGTTGATCCGGAACCTGAATAACTAGCAGGATTGTTAGCGTCAAGGTGCATGGTCAATCCTAAAGAAACTACACCATTATTTGTAGTTCTTCGACGACCAAATTTAAAAGAACCTGTAAACGAACTGAACACTTTAAAATCCTGTTAGTTGTCCAAGCACAGTATATGTGCCTGAGTTGTTGATAATACTAAATGTAACCACATCTGTTCTATTATTACTAGGAGTAGGCGTGGTATTACCCTGCCAGTTCAAAGTCTGACCCACTCCACCAATTTGGACTGCTGATGGATAGTAGCCAGTCCCTCCTTGGACAATAATCAGTGTCACTGCTGTAGCGTACCCTGATGATAAATTTAGGTTAGTGAAATTAGCAGTCCAGTTAGCATCTGGTGAGGTATGATAGAATATTTGCCCTAAAGCACAGTTATGTTGAACTGTACCAGTAGCGTCTGTTTTGGCCTGGAACCTTTCCTGTACCCCGTCATCTATCCTGAGAACATTTAGTGTTGGGTCAGTGGTAAATGCTGTAGTCTGTACTGATGCATCTGGGAATGTTAAACTACCATCGAAACCAAATGTCCAATCTTTATTCACAGTGGCATTGAATGTTCTTAATCTTATGGTACCAGGATCACCACTGCCAATGGTGTCTCCCGCAGTAAGGTTTATTGCGCCGCCATTGCCACTGGTCGCACTTCCACCGTTAAGGTTTACATTTCCTCCATCGCCTGTCACTGTGCCTTTGGCTGTGATATTGATATTACCTGCGGTGCCTGTGACAGCCTCACCTGATTCAATTGTTACACTACCACCATCACCAGTGACTGTATCTCCTGCTGTTATTTCTACAGGACCACCGTTGCCTGTTGTTGTTGAACCGGCTGTGACATAGGCCTGACCACCCGTGCCTGCGGTTGTATTTCCACCAAGGAGTTCAGCATAACCACCATTGCCGGTGACTGTGCTACCTGCTCGCAGAACTGCCCAACCACTGTTTCTTGGTGTACCCACAGAACCTATGGTATCGCCACCTCTGAGAATTAGATTTCCACCAACTTGAGTTTCGCTGTCCCCTGCTCTTACTGTGAGCGGATTACCAGCGGTAGACGTAGATTCTTTAGCGTGAATTGTGTCGCCGCCATAGATCAAGTTACCAGGAATAGTAAAGTCACCATCCTCACCAAAACTCCATCTACGCAGAGTTGAATCTGACAAGTTAATCTCAATGCTAATGTCGCCTTCACTGGCGATGATATTGCTATGAGTGATTTCTTTGGTGCTGCTATTATAAGCCAATAAACTTGTACCTGTGGTATTTCTAACAGGACTTATGTAGAATCCGGCCGCCGCAGCGGTCACAGCGGTGCCGGTGGCATTTAACACTATGCTGCCGGCTGTTTGATTACTATTAACTGCTGATCTACCTATAGCGATAGCATTAGCACCTTGACCACTACTAGCTGCAGAATAGCCTATAGCAATAGCATAAGTACCTTGATTAGTTTGTCCAGCACTAGTGCCTAGGGCTATCGCTTCAGTTCCTTGGTTAGCATTTGCACAGTCCTGACCCATAGCGATAGCAAACGCACCTTGATTAGCTGCTCCTGCTGCTGTACCTATGGCTATGCCTCGTTGTCCTTGACTAACATAAGCAGCTTGATGGCCGATAGCAATGCCTCTCAGTCCTTGATCGGTTTGTCCAGCAAGTCTACCTATAGCGATCGCCTGTGTACCCTGATTAGTTTCAGCTGCACCCTCGCCCAAAGCTATTGCAGCGGCATCTGTTCTTAGTGTTGATGTATAAACAGGACCAACGATTCTACCTGCTACTCCATCAACTAATATAGTGCTGTCGTCTCCAAACACTGAACCTTTAAGGTCAGCATCTAGGCCGTTATTCAATACTGAATTGGTAAGGAACCCTGAATCGTTGGTAAGTTGGCTTGTCAATGTGGGTAAGGTAACATTCACCCAAGCACCACCACTCCAAACAATAGTGTCTCCAGCATTGGGACTGTTGGCATTTACGTCTGTTAGACTATCTAAGGTAATATATTCACCACCAGCGTGAGCAATTCGACTACCATTCCATACAAGTTCACCTTCGTTGTCTAACCCTAATGCATTGCCGCCAATGTAGATAGTTGAATTACTTACATATAGACTATGCCAAGGATTACTAGCACTACCTAAATTGCCACCATTGGCAGTTTGTGGCAGCAGGTCACCGCCTACATTTACATTGCTGTTTAGATTTACTGCCTGATCAATAGTGATAGAACTGCTATCTGTGGTAGCGATTACACTACCTGCTATTTCTATATTACCAAATTCTGCTGTAGTCGAAACCAGCTTGTTGTCAACGGCGTTTACCATTACACTACTATCATCTGCAAATACAGAGCCGCGAATATCTCCAACTAGGTTACCCGTTACATTACCTGTTACGTTTCCTGTTAAGTTGCCAGTTACATTTCCAGTTACGTTTCCTGTTACGTTTCCTGTTACATTTGAAAACACAGGACCAACAATCTTACCTGCTACAGCATCAACAAGTAATGTTGAATCGTCTGCAAATATAGAACCTACTATGTCTCTTACTGACGGTTCGTTAAATATGGCGTTGTATAGTTCAGTAAAATTTGAATTTACTTTGGTAAATGCGCTGCGTATACTGTCGCCAGTTCTGTCATTGGATGTTGTACCAACATTGATTACTTGCTTTGCCATTTATCGCTCCGTTAGTTCAGTGCTGCTATTCTAGCTTTAAAATCCGCAAAGTCTGTGCTTGCTGCCACAACAGTTTTTAATTCTGCTAGATTTATAACTCTGCTACCTTGTACACTTAATCGTTGTGTCACTGTCAAATCATTTTCAACTAATACGTCGGCATTAAATGTTGTCAACACATCGACAGTAATTCCACTTGAATCAGTAGTTGAAATTGTACTGTTAATAAATTCTAATGTTGAAGTGTAAAATAATTCTTTGGTTGTTGTGTCGTAGACAATAGGTCTAGCTGAGCTGGTTGTTGACCTAATAGGATTAATATAAAGTCCGGCAGCAGATCCGTTTAATGCAAGACCACCACCGTTGATTATAACGCTACCTGCTGCTTGATTTAGATAACCTGCTCGGTAACCTATCGCAATAGATTGTATGCCTTGTCCACTGTTTGCAGCTTCAAAACCAATCGCTATGGAAGATCCGCCCTGATTTGTGTATCCGCTGTCTCTGCCTATGGCTACTGCATATGAACCTTGATTAGATCTACCTGCCTGTAAGCCTAGAGCAACAGCAGCATCTCCTTGATTAGTTTTACCAGATTCGTAGCCAATGCCTATACCGTAGTTCCCTGCCCCAGCACCATTACCTAAAATAATTTTTTCTTCTGATGTTCTAATTTGAGGACTATTTATATTTCCCACTATTGTGGCAGAGGTTCCGTCTACCAACATTGTTGAATTATCTGCAAACACAGAACCTACCAAATGTCCTGTAAGATTACCTTGAAATCCAGCTGCTGCTGTTATAGTCTGTCCAGAAACGTTACCGCTGGTACTGTCAACAATCAACGAACTATCAATGCCAAACACACTTCCTTTGATATCAATAGTATTATTGACTGTAAATGTAATTGTGTCGGTGCTAGGATCTGTTGTTATCAACATTCCGTAGCCGCTGGTAAAGTTTAAAATATCGTTAAAGTTACCTGGGTCAGCCTGCACTTGGTTAATAAAGTCCCCGTCAACTCTCACAGTACGGAATGTGGGACTGGCAGGACTTGTGTTTTCAATTGTAATTGTTCCTGTGCCTCCGCCTGGAGTAACACTGATACCTGAACCTGCTATGACTCTTTTTACACCTAGGTTAGTAATTGTGACATTGCCTGTTGCCGCACTTACACCAATTCCTCCAGTTTCTCCTGTCAAACTGAGTACACCCAAATTGGTCAGTGTAGTCACACCACTTACTGTGCTTGCACCAATTTGACTGGCTGTGCCTAATACACTTAACACACCACTGTTAGAAATCGTAACAGTATCTGTAGTTGAGTTGGTTGTAATTGTGATACCAGCATTGCCACTGGCCAGGGTTAAGGTATCTGTGTATGCATCAGCATCAATTGTGCTTTGTCCACTGACTGCCACACTCTTAAAACTTGCTTCTGCAGGATTACGGATAAGTTCGCCGTTGACTGTTGAACCTGCTGGTAAGTTAACCACGCCTGCACCGTCAGCGGTAATGATTGCACTACCAAGATAAAGACTGTTACCTGCTAGGTAAAGATCTCTCCATCGATATGTTGGACTGCCAAGGTCGTAGGTTTCTGTTGCGCTAGGACTTACGTTTGAACTAAGACTAGTGAAGTCAACAACGCTGCCCAGTGCTCCTCCAATGGTGGCATATATTTCGTCAAAGTTTGCATTTATTTTAGTAAACGCATCTTCTACTGTGCTCCAAACAATTGGAGGACTTCCTGAGTTTATTGTTTGCTGTGCCATTAGTTTCTTCCCACGGCTACTTCAATTAAGCCGATATGATCTGAATCGTAATCCTGTAGTGCTTTACCAATTACAGTACCAGTCTTTGCTTCAGTGCCTGCTGAAACCGCAGTTCCTAATGCTACGCCAGTGACCAGCAAGTCGCCTTTTCTAATCCTACCAACTACGCGACAAGGCACACGACCTTGTAGTGCAACTTGATTTTTCAGTCCAGGACAGCCACCGTTCATTGAATAAGCAGCATTATCACTTACTACTCCCGCTACTCTAGTATCTGCAAATCTATTACTGATTGTTACTTCTTTGTCCCCACCAAACACTAGCACAGTACCTACTGGGTATTCTTTGTCGCCTTCATAGAATTCAGCTAGGTCAGCTGCGTAGGTAGCTTGGAATCTACTTGATCCAACCAAGGTCCATCGTCCAGTTACAGTACCTGCGGTTGCTTCAGCACCTGTGCTGATGGCTGTACAGTTTAGTAATGACGCAACACTAATACCCGATGAATCAATAGTAGCAAATGTTGAAGCACCGTCCTGACTACGGAATACGTGCTTGCCGTTGTTGTGATAACTGATCTTGTCAGTGCCTGCGACCGAACCGTCGCCAATTAAAATTCCTTCCTGACCAAGATATCCGTAGTATTTTATAAATCCTCCGGTACCCACTGCGGCTGTGTCTATTGCTACCTTACTATCAACTTGTAGCTGAGCTATATCTAAATTTCTAGCGGCAAAGTCACCGTTGGTATCTCTGTAAACTAGAGTATTACCTGTAGCTGCTGTAGCATGATCAACAATACCAAAGTGAGCATCAGCTGTGTAATTGCCCACGCCACTGTTTGTTCTACGCAGATAACCTGTGCCTGTATTATACTGTTCTTTCTTTACAGCAAGACCTTCGTCTATGACTGTGGCAAAAGTAACTTCTGCTACGTTGGCTGTGGACGATGAACTGTTACCTAGTACTCTATCAGCACCAATTTGAGGTAGCTTACTTAGAGCTATGCCATTAGATTTAAGCTGTACCCATCCGCTACCGGGTGGTGTGATTGAAAATTCAGCGTCATTAAAGCTGGCCAATCCTCTGTCTGCTTGTGTAATGCCTGTAGCATTTACTCTTGTGCTCGCGGCAACCATTGACAGTTTACTTTGATCGATAGCTGCTGCTGCGTTTATATTGGCGTTGTCAATTACTCCATCGCTTACTACTGTTCTTATAACGTTGGTTGTACTATCACCAGTTTGTATTTCAAACGTAACTTCACCGGTTGGAGTTACATTTATAATTGTATTACCAGTACCGTCAAGTGCTAATAACTGACTAGCTTGGATTGAGGTAAAGCTGAATAAATCGGAACCGTCGTTGTCTTTTAGGTTACTGATCTTTATGTCTTGTAAACGTGCAGCATCTGTTCCGAACGTTGGGGTAGCAAGGTTAGCAATCTTATAGTTGTTCATGTCCATACTGGATGGACCCAACCATTGTAGACTTCCGTCTAGAGCCATGAAACCTTTGTTGACTGGAATACGTTCTGATGCTGCTACCACAGCACCTGAATAGTCTAAACCAAGTCTACGACTAATGTAGGTACGAATCGCTGCTTCGGTAGGAACTGCGTCAACACGACCTTCGTCCATTGCTGTTGAGAATTCAGAAATTGTAGTGCCTCTCTTGAATCCTAAACCGTCCAACTGGCTAAGTGCAATACTGGCTGAGAATGTTACCGTACCAGTACCTTGGTCAACTCTAAAGAACGGACCTACTGAGAAGTTACCAAACTGGTCAGTTGTTACAAAGAATGTACGACCTGAACCACGTTCCTGCATCTGCGATCTAAGTACTAGTTCTCCAGTTTCATTATCAGCCTGTGTAGAATAGGTAGGTACAGAAGCTATTGAATTAACCGGTGGCCCATAAATTTCATTTGGGTAGTTAGTGTCTGCGTAAGAACCAGTACCAATTTCCAGTAGGTCATGTGAAGTTACACGAGTTAGGGAAATTCTAATTGTTAGTGTTCCCTTGGATAAGTTTGAAGGAGCTGGTACAGCACCTTTTAGTGTTCTTGGATTGTTGAATCTAGTTACTGGAACCTGAAACGCTGGATTGACTGTAATTCTTGCATAGTCTGTGCCCAGTGATTCTGGAGTTTCGTAATTGGTTATTTCGTACTCAGTACCTTCATATACAAATTTATAATTTAAACTTTGACTGATACCATTTGTTATTCTTTCAGCGTCTGCCTGTCCAAGGCCGCCAATGGCTAACTGAGTATCACCTCGTTCACCTAGGCAACGTCTTACCGTAATTGTACTGCCACCTGCGGTAGTGACCACAGCACCTTCTGCATGAAACACTATTGTTCCTGCGGTTGGTGTCAGTGCAGATGTTATTACAATACTACCTGTGGCAACACTCTTACTGTAAATTGTAGTATTGGCCGCTAAAGCACCTGTAGCTACCACTGCTATAGTACCACCAGTAGTCGTTCCGCCAGTGGTTGTGTTTGCTACGGTTACAGTAGTATTAGTGCAACTAATAACTGTAAATGTTCCATTATATCCTGCGGTGGCAAAGCCACTTACCGTAATTCTTTGTTCTGGCAGATAAGGAGGTATCGCCTGCCCTGTGAATGTATAGGTACAATTTGTACCGTTGCCAGCAACTGTTACTCCAGTTATATTTGGTCTAGCATAAATTCGTTGACCAATTTCTAGTGTTTCCACACAGGCAATGTTACTAATAGTAGCAAAGAAAGGTCCAGCTCCAGTTATACTACCAATGCTTGGGCCTGCGGCAAATGCCAAACTTGTTGTAACACCTATCAGTGTGCTATCAATATGATGCGTTGCACTGACACTAAATGTAGTTGATCCTAAATTAGCATCGGTTACGTAATAGACATCTGAAGTGGTTATATTTGATGGAAAACTTGAAGCACTAAATCTAACAGGGGTACCTGCTGTAAATCCGTGTGATGCAGATGTTGTAAAGGTATTTCCTGCTAAGCCTGTGACAGTGAATGTAGTGCCAGTAGCTGGTGGCGGTTCGTATGAAACCAATTCAATGTAATCATAGTTTTCACGTAGCTGAGTTAGTGCTAGTCCGTATGGACTTACAGTTGGTACACCGCTAAATGAACCTGTAAAGGTTAAATTAGCACCTGTACTTGTTGCACTTATATTGAATGTTGTAGGAGAACCAACAGCACTAACATAGTATATGCTTCCGTCCTCTACACTGGGACCAGCAACGATTTCATTAGGTAGTACAGAACCTACAGGCTCAATAAATCTTACCTGATAACCTACCTGTTGTCTATGAGGAATATCTGTAGTAATTACACCTGTGCCTAAGTTTATATTAGTAATTGTGTAAGTTTCAGCTTCGTAACCGTCTGTGTACTCAGTAAATTCCAGTACGCGATAAACAAAGTTACTGTCATTTAAAATCAAAGCTGTTGACGGACGAGTAGCAACATTGAGCGTATCGCCAAATAAAACATGAAAACTATTGTTTCTAATAGTGACAGGCTGGCCATGCGGAACTGCGGCAACTAAACCTCCCGATGTAGAAATGTTCAATCTAGCACGTTTAGTTGCTACATCATCTATGACTACTGTTGTAACAGAATATCTATTAATTGCGTTGCCGTGATTAATTTCCAGTTCGCTTCCCGGTAGTGGCAAATAATCTGAATAGTTTACATAAACGCCAACATCTCCTCTTTCATTTACTGTAGAAGTAGATGCGGCGTATATTGTGGCTGTCTGCCCCATGTCGGTATAAAAACCGGTTGGTGTTGGTACTTCTAAAGGATCTGATCCTTCTGCAACAAGAGCAAAGTTACCGTGCGAACTTGATCCACCAACTGAACGAATCTGACCACCGTTTAGGGAGTAATAGGAAATTTGACAGTAGTAGGTAAACATAGATACCGCTTCTGTCAAACCGCCGTTGGTCACTAACAAACCGTATCCTAGGTCAGCAACCTGTGTAAAGTCGTTGCTTAACATAGAACGGTTACCAGGCATCAGAACTTCGTAAATTCTTACGAAGCTATTTGTTCCGGTTCCGTTGCCTGTGAAATCTAACACCGTCGTACTGCCTGAGGTGTCTGTAATCTTAAAGGTTGTTACAGTAAAACCAGAAAGTAAAACGTAATATTCCTGACCAGCTGTTATGCCTGTTGGCAATGTGCCAGTTGTGGCAAATTTTATAATAGCACCAACTTGTAGCCCGTGCCCACCGGCTACTGTTATGACATCGGTTGTGCCATTAAATGTACAGGTAATTGAACCAGGTGTGGCTGTAAACGGTGTTAATTCGTCTAAAATAAATTGAGCTGTGCTGTAACCACCTGTTGTTGGAGTTGAAAGACCAACTCCAAATGTGTAACCGCGAATATAGTTGACTCTGTATATTTCGTCATTGACAATAAACGAACATGGTGTCTGTGGAGGTCTCAACAGACCTGAAACACGTAACAGCGTATTGCTGTCTTTACTATCAATAACAAATTGCTGATTTCCAGTGAAGCCGTCAACAAACATACCACCAGAAAAAGTTTTAGCATTAATGCTTCTACTAAATGCCGCCGATTCTTGGCAGTATGGCGATTTAGCTAAAACCTGACCTTCTGGATCAAGCACCATAGAAAAGCCACCGTGACCTTGATAAGTCATGGCACGAAGAATCACAGCGTCGTTACATAAGAAAACATCCATGTCGCCGTTGTCTTTGGGATAGTTAACTGTACCGCTGTTGCTGATAACATCTACTACGGCATCAACCAATAGGTCAAATACTGTTTCTGATCCTGCTTCTGCAACAATACCTTCGTCAAAAATTTGAGGTTCATTTGGATTTGCAGTTACTTGTCCTGCCAGTGTATAAGTTGTAGTTACTGCTATGTTATCTAATACATCTTCTATTAACACTTTTAGTCTTTGAATACCTGCTACGGTTTGACTAAGTTGTGCTCCGATAGCTAGTGCGGGATCACCGAATTCTGTAGCTGCTCCTTTATATTTTAAAGCAGCAGAGATGGTACGATTTTGTCCACCCCATTTAAGGTCAAACACCATTGAATCTAACAAAAGGCCTATGTCACGATAACAAATTTCCTGATTGTATTCAAATGATGTTGAAAAAGGTGCAATATTGTTAGCTATTTGGTAATTTTGCCAACCTACTACTTGTTCCTGTAAAAAACTTCTATTATTTGAAATCAGTGTTGCAGCACTTCGATAGTTGCCTTTGTTATTGATTAACGGATATACCGGCTGTGTCGAATCTGTCAAATAATGATAACCATACAGTTGAGATGTAACAGTTAAGCCGTCTATTATTGGATCACGTCTAAAATGCAAGAATGCCCAAGGGCTTGAGCTTTCAAAGCCAATCTTTGGTCTAATAATAGTTCTACGGAATTCATCGCCAATTATGGCCACATTTTGCGGAACTCTCAAAGGATAGTTTTCCTCATAGATACCACTTTCAACAAATACACTAATTTGTATATTTTTTGTGATATCACCAAAGCTTATTGGTTCGCCAATTTCAAAGGCGCCGCTGATGATGTCAACATCAAATTCTTCGTTGCCATCACTGTCTAATGTTCCGTTATGGGCTAGAATCTGTGCCAATGCACCCGAGTTCTCTCCTCTTAGATACAGACCTTCTCTGATATCTTTTTGTGCGTTGGCAGCAGGACTTGATTCTGCTGGATTGCCTGTAAAGTCTGTTCTATAGTTTGCTGTGTATAGTCTAAATCTAGGCAAGCTTACCAACACGCTTGGCAACGATGTAAATCCGCTACCGCCACTGG
>JACCDG010556150.1_pt1 | contig 11651 bp, 8 predicted proteins | sample 7442471 | NCBI WGS metagenome assembly JACCDG01 (sample SAMN15323444, study PRJNA562643) | freshwater metagenome | isolation source: river surface water | place: USA:Blue River Watershed | collected 2017-08-17
ATACCTAAACAGCACTTTAATTTGTTCTTGAAAGAGTGTGAGTGGCGGTTTAATATTGGTTCACCTAAACTTCTTCTAATCGATCTGAAAAAGTTGCTAAAAGAATTTTATTAGGTGTCAGCCCCTTGATTTTTTCTTTCATAAAAGACCTGCAATAAATTTAGCTTGCGCATAAATAAACTTTTTCTTTTTTTGAGTCAATTCATTTGTTAAGAATTTTTTATTAATGTAATGAAAGCGATAGTTCCGTTCCTAGAAAAAATTCATTTCGTGGAGCTTTAAAGAAATTACTTTGCATAAAAGTTCTGGATCGCCACGCTGCGCTCGAGGTGACAAGAGATATGCTAAACCAAGTTCAGCATGACGAAAAGTGGTATGCTTTCATCTCAAATTATGTGCGCCGAATTTGCTTTAAGGCCGCGTTCGCGGGCAAATTCGTCCCCTACCGCACATAATTTATTCTTCAAGTCTCGGCACTACACCAGTCTTAACTTAACGCGCTTTGTGCCAAAGCCCTTTTTATTATCAACCAAACCTTTACTCGTAAAAATCAGCAACTAATTGGTTAAGTAATCTCACACCAAAACCTGTAGCGCCTTTTGGAGCTAAATCAGAACCTGTTTTATCCCAAGCCATACCTGCAATGTCTAAATGCGCCCAAGGATATTTATTCACAAAGCGCTGCAAGAATTGTGCTGCTGTAATACTGCCAGCGCCACGACCATTGCCTGTATTCTTAACATCGGCGATCTCAGAATTGATTTGTTTATCATAAGAATCTTTTAGCGGCATTCTCCATAACCCTTCGCCAACTTTTGCAGAAGTTTTAAGTAATTTGTCTGCAAGAGCATCATTATTTGAAAACAACCCAGCATTGATATTCTCACCAAGTGCAATGACTATTGCTCCTGTAAGAGTAGCAAGATTAATCATGAACTCTGGCTTATATTTACTTTGTGTATACCATAATACATCTGCAAGCACTAAGCGGCCTTCAGCATCTGTATTATCAATCTCTATAGTTTGGCCAGACATTGAAACTACAACGTCCGCAGGCCTCTGCGCACTGCCAGATGGCATATTTTCAACAAGCCCTATTGCCCCAATAACATTTGCTTTAGCTTTACGGGAAGCAAGTGTATGCATTAATCCTGTAACAGTTCCAGCACCACCCATATCATATTTCATATCCGCCATATTTGCAGATGGTTTTATAGAAATACCGCCAGAATCAAATGTTACACCTTTACCTATAAATGCGATAGGTTTTTGGCTTTTTGAACCGCCTTTCCATTCCATGATAACGGTATAAGGCTCACGAATACTTCCCTGCCCTACACCAAGTAGCGCATTCATACCCAACTTTTTCATTTCTTTTTGATCAAGAACGGAAACCTTCACACCTAACTTAGACAGCTTTTTGCACTCTTCAACAAATGTTGCAGGGTATAAAACATTCGGTGGTTGAGAAACTAAATCACGAGTTACAAACACACCACCAGCCACAGAATCAATATGGTGCATATGATTTTTCATCTTAGCAACAGCATTTGTAAGAACTGTTACTTTCTTGACGTTTTGTTTATGCTCAGATTTTTTATCGACAAAATATCTATTGAAATTATAGCTTCTGAGTTTTGCACCCAACGCTATATTGCATGCCATTTCATCAGCAGCAATTTTCCAAGATTTATTATCTTCTAAGACAACTGTTCCATTTTCACACTCCAGAGTGTTAAGAAGCATATAGATCTTTCCACCAACTGATTGCATGGATATTGCATCTACATCTGCCTTTTTCCCCACACCTACTAATGAAATTCTGTCTAACTTAGATCCATTTGGAGAAAGCAAATTCAAAATTTGACCTTTCTTTCCTTGAAAGCTTTTAGAAGCTTTTATCCCTCTTGTAAGATCATCTTTAAAAGGCGCTTTTTCTAGCAAAGAGCTCAATTTAAGATCCTCATCAATTAAAAATACAGCAGTTCCATTTTTTGGCATTTCGAGTTTTGCGAAAGATACTTCCATTATTCATTCCTTTTGTTAACATGATGTAAACACTAACATATATAGCTATTTTGGCAAACTTATTGTTGAGATAAATTCACTTTCCAAATATAATGTAGATCGGGAAACAGAATATAAAGGTAATCATAATGGGAGCTAGTTCTTCAAAGCCACAAAAACACTCAAAACGAGTTAAACCTTCTTCTATTACTAAAGTTTCATCTCCACAACCAAATATTGCTGCAAAAATTATTGAAGCGTTACGTGCGGCTTCAATAGACAGTAAATCACTTGAGGATCTCGTTCAAATTGAACAGAGCCAGTCTTTAAGAAGACTAAGTGATAAAACAGTTAGAATAGAACTAGATAAAATTGCTAAAAAAAATGGTTTAAATATATGTATTGAAGACGGACAAGTTACGCTTTTAAAAGGTAACCGCTCACTCTCACGTTAAAAAAACATTTATTTTTCTAAAATACTGACTTACTCTGGCATTAGAGGCACTGTTGATCATTATAAATGGTAGAAGGAAGCATAGTAGGCTTAGGATGTATAGCGTATATTATCGCTACAACTTTGCTTGGTTATTGGATTACAAAAAACATTCACACAGCCAAAGGCTTTATTTTAGCTAACAGGTCCTTGCCAATTCACATAACTGCTGCCACCGTTTTTGCAACCTGGTTTGGTTCTGAATCCATCTTAGGCATACCAGGAGCATTTGCTGAGCATGGCATTATTGGAGTTATATCTGATCCAATAGGCGCTGCTGCATGCTTAATATTTATAGCAGTTTTTCTAGGTAGAAAATTTTACCAAATGAATGTTCTCACTTTAGCAGATTACCTAAGACATCGTTATGACAAAAGCACAGAAATTACATTGGGTATTGCAATATCAGTTTCATATCTTGGCTGGATAGCAGCGCAATTTTTAGCATTTGGCTTTGTAATTAATCATTTATTCCCTGAGTACATATCTGTTGAAATAGGTAAAATCATTGGTGCAATTGTAGTTTTAGCCTTCACTTATCGTGGGGGGATGATGTCTGTCGCTATTAACGACTTTATCCAAACATTTATGATCATTGTAGGTCTATTGTTCACTTACACTATAATCTATTTTGAAGGCATGGATTTCTCTACCTTATTTCAATACGCACACGATAAAGATTATTTAAGATGGGATTATAACGAACATTACCCAAACATCTGGAGCATAGTAGTTGTGTTATTTGCCATGATTCTGGGATCAATTCCACAACAAGATACATATCAAAGAATTACTTCATCAAGAAGCGAAAACACTGCAATTATTGGAACTATCATAGGTGCTTTTGTATATTTATTTATAACATTCATCCCAATACTAATGGTCATGGCGGCTCTAAAATCAGGCTTCTTACCAGAAGATGATAATTTTGAACTTGTTGTTATAAAATACATAGTCGCCAAAACACCGATAATTATACAGATATTATTCTTCGGAGCGCTTATGGCCGCCATACTATCCACTATATCAGGCACTACACTTGCTGCATCAGTAGTGTTCAGTGAAAATGTTATTGGCGCCCTCACCCACTACGGTAAGGACATGCGATCACTTAGGATAAGTTTAGTACTGTGTACTTTTGTAGTATTGGTCATTTCCTTTCTGACTTCGCAATCTATACATGGTCTCGTTGAAAGCTCAGGTAAAATAACAATGATTATGGTGTTTTGCCCCCTTATCCTTGGATTATACTGGAAAAAAGCGACCGCAAAAGCTGCTCTGTACTCAAGCTTAGGTGCGATTACTACATGGCTTTGTCTAGAAGCATTAAATTTCAGTTATGATCAAGAAATAGTAGCTGTACCCGAGCTTGTGGCTTTTGGCACATCACTCAGCTTGATGATTGGCATATCTTTGTTTGAGAAAAAACATAAAAGGGTATGATTCTTTGCTGCTCTTGTGTATTATTTAGCTAACAATATAAACTTACGTAATATGAAATTGAATAAGGAAATAATTGAAGTAGTAGCACCAAGCAGCGCTGGGAAAGATCCATCTCATTTAGAAAACTCGATTAAATACTATTCCGATTTGGGTTTTGAAATCAGATATCCCAAAGATATGCTAGATTTTTCCAATACTTTCCACGCTAATACTGACGAATTCAGATCAAAAACACTAATTGATGCTCTCAACAGCTCTTCAAAAATAATATGGTCATGGAAAGGTGGATATGGCGCCTCTAAGCTCATACCAAGCCTACTACGATTACCACAACCCAAAACAGAAAAGTTTTTTATAGGTTTTAGCGATATTACCGCATTACACATATTCCTAAATCAACACTGGGGATGGAAAACTATTCACGGTGCATCTTTCTCCAACCCTGTGAGGCATGAATTTGACTTACAAAACACAGTAGATGTACTTGATATAATCTCTGGAAAGAAAAAAGAAATTGTTATCAACGACCTAGTAAATTTGGCGAATCCTGCAAACGAAATTACTGGAGAAATTACGGGGGGTAATTTAAGCATGCTTGAGCAAAGTCTTGGTACTGCTTGGCAAGTTGATATGACAGACAAAATCGTAATTCTCGAGGATGTAGATGAGCGCGGTTATAGAATTGATAGGATACTTGATCATTTACTCCAAGCTGGAATATTAGACAAAGCAAAAGCAGTGATATTTGGCCAATTCACTGGCTCACAAGAGAAAGATGGTACAGACCATATTCCCATTGCAATAGATTCATTCTGCAAAAAAGTTTCATACCCTGTATTTAGAACAAATTTAATCGGTCATGACAGAAGAAACGTCCCGTTTGTATATGGCGCAATTGGCTCAATTACCGGTAACTCTCTTACTATGGTTTGGTGAAAGTTTAGCGCTAACTCTAATCCGCCAAACACATTTCCGTTTGTTCTGCAGCAAGATAGACTTTATTCCTATGCGCAGCTAATTCAGCTGGAGTAAAAGTCTCTATGAATTTTTCATAGGGTGATAATTCACCACCATTCTCCAACTTCGCTTTATTACTATCCACATATTGCTCGCAACCCATTGCTTTATAATTTGCAATCATCTGCTCTTCAGTCAAAAGTTCAACTCTATCCAAAGCAGATTCAATGTAGTGTTCGTTTTGTATCACTTGACCTGTACCAACAATAGTAATTGATTTTATTGCCTCAACTGGAATTGTCGAAAGAGTTGTAATTTCTGACTCATGAGTATTTCTACCACAAACGAACTTAGTTTCAGGACCAATTTTAATTTGCATGATAACACCGCCACCATTTGCGACTTGTGAGATGCCGCCACTTGCAAAGTTCTTTGCCATATCTTTCGAAAAACTTGCGTAAATACCCGCGAATTCCCAAGAATATCCAACTTTCTGGTTTTTGGACCATGGTTCTTGAGCATGGAATCCAAAATTATGCACACCTGATATTAGAAGTGCTTTATGTCCATGCACAAAATTATGCGCGATAAATCCAGATATATCTGATAATTTCAAACCTCTATATACAAAGTGCTCTTCTGTGAGTGGCACTAGATTAAGCTTATTAATTGCCAGTACTTCCAAAGCTAAATCTTCTTCAATTCGTTTTACCACTTTGTCCATAGTTGTAGTGTACTGCGAGTACTCATTTATAGACGTATGCTCAACTCCTAAATTAGCTAGATACTGATCAACTAATTGGTTTAAGAATTGATCACTCAATATCATTTCCAGTTCTTTGGTTGACTCATAATCCTGTGGATCATTTATATATTTATACAAGAAGCTTGGTAGCTGAATGGCATATTTATTAAATATAGCAATCAAAGATTGGTATTTATTAATCTCTAAAGATGCAGAGATTCCTAACTTGATAGATTTTACTAAATCACTTTTCAAATCGTAAGCAAAATGTGCGCCTTGCTTGTAGTAGCTATCAGCTCGAAGTACCTCACCATTTTGTAATAGAAGGTTAGTTATTTTAGGAATACTCTTCCATTCTGGTAGCAAGTTATTATCTATTAACTGTATTAGAGGCTTACCATCATACCATTTTTGCCCTTGGTTATTTACGGCATTATGATCTATTTGATGTTTACTAAATACTTTTAGTAAATCTATGTCTTGCGTAAGATGTAGCAACGTATTTCCGTTGTTATCTACTACATCAGTTTTAGCACCATTTGCAATTAGGTACTCTACCACGCCTAATTTTTGAGCATAGAAGATTGGAGTTTTACCTAAGGAATCTTTTTGGTTTAGATCGATCCCTCCTCGTTTTATCATCAAATAATTAAAATTATTCATCGAATCAGTTCGTACCAAAATGTGAAGGAAGGATACAGTAGTTACCCCTATTAATTTAGGATGAAAAGTATAAAAAACGGGATAACTATCTTTATTAGGCAGATCTATCAATTGATTAAAATCAACTTCATTAAAGTATTTTTCATAATCTCCGAATCGATCATTCTCCATAGGAAAAAGAGCATCGAGTAAGTGCGGCTTACCTCCTTTTTCATAGAATGAATCAATATTAAAACCAGAGTTTATTCCATACATAAGATGTAATGTAGCTATTGAATATCCTTCTTTAGTTAGCACAGTTGTATCAGCACCATTTTCAATAAGAACGTCTACTGCATCACCTTTCTTGATTTCTTTCCAACCAGCACCACTATAATGATTTAAATCATCAATCTCAAAACTTAATGTAATAGCTGCTTGAATTGGGAATAATCCTGCAACTTTAATGCCTTCTACATCTGGCAAATCTTCACTAAATTTTCTATTTAATTCTATACCATTATCTAGAGCATATTTAATAAGTGGTTTTGAATTAATTCGTAACATTGCACAAAATGCACTTTCATCAAGTTCATAGCCATGCTTTTCTTTTAAAGTTTCTAATATATTTATCTTCTCATCAACTTTATCCCAGTTATAAATGATCATTTCGTTAAGAAAACTCTCACGCTCTTTAGGGGTAAGACTTTCAAATGCTCCATTCTTAATGAGATAATCTACAATCTGAGAATTACGTTGAAATGCAACAAGCAAAGGTTTGCCATCAATCTTTCTGTCGAGCGAAAGCAAGTTTTCTTTAAGCAGCGCAAGAATCAATTCGGTTTTAATCCCCCCTTGCAACATTTCAAGTATGACTTCATCAGAACTAGCATTCAGAGTGCCATTCTTAAATAAAGGAACCACACCTTCTGAGGAGAATAATTGTATTATTGCTTTATAAACCTCTGAACCATTATGTAATTTATCATGCACACTCAGACCCTTTTCAAGAAGCAAATCTAATAACTCTTTTGACTTAAACTTGTCAGCGACAGAATAACGTACATTCAACATGCCTGCTATAACATCTTTAGGCGTAATGATCCCCTTATCTATCAAAGATCCTATTGAACTTATTGCCAAGTAGTTACTAGTTAAAATGAATTCTAAATTATTAAGTTGAGAGCCATCTACAAGCTTCAGTCCATTCTTCATTAACGCATCTAAATTCTCTATAAAAACCTTAAAAGTATCATCTTTATATCCATGCCAAAAAGTTAAAATTTGCATTACTATACTTGAAGCATCAGCTCCTTTTTCTAGAAGAATTTTCACTAATTCCTGACTACCTTTTTCAAGCGCCCACTTCAATATGCGTAGATTATTATTGCCATGATCACTAAATGTTAGATTTACATCGAGCAAATCCTTAGAAATTAAATCTATTAAAACTTCTTCTTTAAGATCTATTAGCAGTCGATTATTGTTTGGGATAGTGAAGTTCAAACCCATCTCTGCCAGTACCATTATATTCTCTTGGTAAAACAGAGTTTGCTCATGCATGATTGTATATTCTAAAGCGTAATCGCTATCAAACTTAAAGCCTTTCTTAGCCATCGCCAGGAAAGCTTGCTTCATTTGGCCATTTATTATGAAGTTTATAAGACTTTTTTCTTCTGCTACAGCATCCCAACCCCTTACCTCAATATACTTGAATTCAGGTTTTATAATATCTTGTTCTATTAACTCACTAAGCTTATCATCCGCTATACTATACCTTAGCTTGTAAAAATTCTTTTCTAAGTTAAAACCAGCGTTAATTAAATCCGGAATGTGAGCTAAAAACTTTTGACCATGATACGTATGCGCCTCAATTTCATCTGCCCTTGCCCCTTTCTCAAGCAACCATTTTACTGTGTTAGACATATCTCTATCCAAAACAAATGAAAGTAAAGAACTCCCATCAGTTAGAACGGTATTCACATCAATATTTTTATTAGTAATTATATTAACTAAAAGAGCATCTAGCTGCTTTCTAACATCATGTTCATCTGACTCGTGTAGGTGTCCAATATCCAAAAGCCTTCCGATAATATCAAAGCCATTTTTATCTAGTTGCGGTAGATACTTTAAAAACCTCTTCCAAGGTACACTATGTAAAGATATTTTGCTGGCATCTGCCCCCATTTCAAGAACCAAATCCACCATTTCATCTGATCCTTTCCTCCAAACAGAATCCAATAGTGTCGCTTGATAGTAGTTAAATCTACCAAAAAAATTGTCCCAAACTTCAAATTTAAAAACCTGATTAACATCATATTTCTCTTCGGTAAAAATAGCTTTAACTTCAGCTACATCATTAAGCTCAATAGCACTTTTCAAACTGGAAGAAGCATAAATAGTGTCAGACATAAACAACCCAATCTTATAAAATAAAAAGGCATTGTACTATAAAATCGCAAATTATTCAATAAAAACAAGGTATTATAGCTTAAAATCTTACAAAAACAGGGGATCAGGCTGAATGACCAGCCACATACCCAGAAGACCATGCCCATTGGAAGTTATATCCTCCAAGCCAGCCGGTAACATCGACACACTCCCCTATAAAGTACAAATTCGGCACTTTTTTACTTTCCATGGTCTTTGATGAAAGCTCTTTTGTATCGATTCCACCCGCAGTTACTTCGGCTTTTAAATACCCTTCATTTCCTTGCACCGACACTTTAAAATCATTCAGTTCAGCACCTATTTGTTCGAGGTATTTATTCGAACAGTCAGTAAGTTTCTTGGACTCAATTTTATTCACCCCCCAAACATCTATGAATCTATTTGGAAAAAATTCCTTTAAAAAATTTGCCAATAACATTTTAGAATTCTTGTCCTTTTTAAAAACCTCTATCAAACTTTGATCTGGCAACAGATTCATTGAAATCACTTCATTTTCCGAATTCAAATAAGATGAAATCTGCAATATCGCAGGACCACTCAATCCACGATGTGTAAACAATATACTCTCCCTGAAAGAAACTTTATTGTATGAGACGATGGAATCCATTGAAATTCCACTTAAGCTTTTAAAAATCTCCAAATCAGTCCCTCCAACAGTAAGAGGAACCAACGCTGGCTTTGGCTGCACTATTTGAATGCCAAACTGTTGTGCAATTTTATAGGCAAAATCTGTAGCCCCCAACTTGGGAATCGACAGGCCGCCTGTTGCAACAATAAGCGAGGTGCAATCAAAATCCCCTAAAGTAGTACTGATAGTGAATCGGTCACCCTTTCCAACATTTACCACCTTGCAACCTAGCTTTATATAAACGTTAGCTTTTTCACATTCAGAAGTTAACATATTTATGATTTGAGATGACGAACCGTCACAAAACAATTGACCTAATGTCTTCTCGTGGAAAGCAATCTTATAACTTTCAACAAGCTTGATAAAATCATGTTGAGTATACCTAGAGAGCGCTGAAATCGCGAAGTGAGGATTTTGAGAAATATAGTTTTTGGGAGATGCACCCAAATTTGTAAAATTACATCTACCACCACCAGATATCCTGATCTTCTCACCAATTTTATCGGAATGATCCAACAACAAAGTTTTTAAACCCCTTTGCCCTGCTTGCGATGCTGCCATCAAACCAGCAGCCCCAGCACCTATCACTACGACATCAAAGAATTCTTTTGGCATTTACTCTTCTTTATCATCATACAAGGATTCGATTACTTTATTTGCATTCTCAGAAACAAACCCAGTAAAATAATCATTCCAAAACTGAGGATTTGAAGTAACTGGGTATCTCCAGACGAATTCCATAAAGCTATTATTAGCTTCAACTTCGCCATCCGAAGCATTAATCACAACCGATTGTCCTCGCGTCGAAGATTGGGCGATACCCTGATGCGCCCCGCCTTTTACCTCACCTTCAAGAGAATTTAATTCCGCATAATTCAAATTTTTAATATACGAATTGAAATCCCATAAATCCGTGTATTGCTTTTCAAAAGTTATATTCACTCCAAAATGATTTACTTTCCTACCAAACAGCAAAACCCACGCAAGCAACTGGTTATGCTCTTTTACAACACTATATTCCGATACCGTAGGAGTCGGCCAAGCCCTGCCTAAAAGAAACTTCTTTATTAGCAAATTGGCATTTTCTTCATCTCCACTTGCAATAAACTCATCCAATTTCTTAAAATTAAATTCAGGCGCTTGCTCGATATACTTATTCACAATCTCTTGGATATTTTTAGGGAGTAAATCCATCCTAAAATCTGCCAAAACAATTTGTGGCAAAGAATCTGTGGCTTTATGCATACTTGCATTGCAATCAGTCATCCAAATAAAGTCATTCTGCTTTTCTGGCAGGTATCCCTTACCGGTCTCGGCAAAACCAATCCTATCAAATATGGATCTTAAAAATTTAATACCAGTGTTTTTGGAAGGAGGCAAATCGATGATAGCCATATGATCTAAAACAGGTCGTTTCTTTTTAAATACAGTCTCATAATATGGAATTGCTTGAATGTAGTCTTCCCACAAACAGTTTACAATCTCACGCTTAAAATCATCAGACACCATAAATCATACTTCAAAAATTACCACTAAATCAATATTATCACGAAAAATACAGCTCACACATTTATTTATTAGAAAAATTTTACAAAGACGAATTTTTTCAACCAAAGCTTGGCATGGTTTTTGTAGACAATCCTAATAAATCAACCTTTTCTTACGATTCTACGGCCTTTATTGCGAATTTTTCTTTGTAATTGCAGAACACCATATAACAAAGCTTCTGCAGTTGGTGGACATCCCGGAACATATACATCTACTGGCACAATCCTATCACACCCTCTAACCACAGAGTAAGAGTAGTGATAATAGCCACCTCCGTTCGCACAGCTACCCATAGAAATAACATATCGTGGCTCAGGCATCTGATCGTAAACTTTTCTAAGAGCTCCAGCCATTTTATTGGTTAATGTACCCGCCACAATCATCAAGTCTGATTGACGCGGACTAGGACGAAACACTGCACCAAATCTATCCAAATCATATCTACTTGCAGCGGTCTGCATCATTTCAACAGCGCAACATGCAAGACCGAATGTCATAGGCCAAAGCGAGCCAGTTCTTGCCCAATTTGCAAGATCATCTATTTTAGTTACAATAAAACCCCTATTGTCTAGCTCAGACCTAATTGCCTCGTTTAGCTGTTCATCTTGGTTATACATTTTCCCTGTTTCTAACATAATGCTCCTATTTCCACTCTAATGCACCTTTTCTCCATTCATAAGCAAAGCCAACTGTCAGCATAAATAGGAAAAACATCATGGACCAAAATCCAAAGACTC
>JACCDG011149802.1_pt1 | contig 11651 bp, 9 predicted proteins | sample 7442471 | NCBI WGS metagenome assembly JACCDG01 (sample SAMN15323444, study PRJNA562643) | freshwater metagenome | isolation source: river surface water | place: USA:Blue River Watershed | collected 2017-08-17
ATCCGCTGCCAATTCTCTAGAGCAGGAGTTGGGCCAAGGCTCAGCGCCCATTAAACAAATCATGATTCCAATGGGGAATGGTCATTTTACACGCGGCGACGATTTTTGGCGCCGAACCTCTGCAATCAATATATGAAGTTGAGCCACATCGTGAGCCCAGGACTCAGTGCTTTGGAGATCCTCCACCGATCCCTGAGATTTGCTGACCGAGAACGAGGCAGATTGGCCTTTTTCATCAGCCTGCTAGGGATTGGAGCAAACGAATAGGGATATACGGTTAAGTTCCAGAAGCTTTTTGTGAAGACTGAAAAATTATGGACCGAAGATCAAATGAAAAAATCGGAACGCCAGCGACCTCATTCAAAATATCGATGTTGTTTATATCTCAATGACTATAGCCAATATTAAAAAAGGGAAAAATTGTCCCCACTGCTGAAAGGAAAATTATGACTAAATTGAAATGCTTGGCTCCGATCCTGGCAATGCGCCAGAGCGCTATCTGCCCGCTGATCGTTGGCGCGGTTCTCGGAGCATCGGTCGCTACGTCTGTCGGTGCGACGACACCGGCTTTTAAGAACCCACCAGCTGCAGAGAATCCTCCCTTGGCAAAATATGCGCAAGCCAATGTCGGCCAGAGCGAAGGCCCTGGCTCCAGTGAAAATGCGGGAGCTGGGTCCACAGTAAAAACGTCTGTAGTAGAGCAGGACCAACCTGCTGCACCCAAAAAGTTTAAGGCGCAAATCGCCACCTATTACTACAACCTCGAAGGCACGAGAGCAGCCAATCAGAATCTGTATAATTTTGGCAATATCACAATTCGCGCCGATATGTTGACCCTGCAGTACACGGCGTCGCCAAAGTGGACGCTAATGGCCTCTGGACAGTGGCTGGAAACCTTTGTTGAAACTCAAATCTTTGGACTCAATTTCAAAGATTCAACGATTGGTTTTGGGGACACTTACCTGCTTGCCATGCGCCCCCTATGGATGAGCCAACAATTTTTTGTGTTTACTGACTTTGGTGTCTCTCTGCCCACCGGCGACATTTCAAAAAAGAACCAAAGCAACAAAGCTGTAAATTACCCCTACAATATGCAGTTGGGATCGGGCACTTACGATGCCATGGTGGCCGTTTCTCCAGTGTGGATGAAGCCCCCATATCAAGTGGGATCTAGGCTGTCGACCATTGTTCGCACCGGAGAAAATGACAACGGCTACCGTCTTGGCAACCAGTACAAATTGGATGCCTGGGCCGAGTACGAAACCACCGTGGGCTTGGCACCTCGCTTAGTGGGATACTACAAGCACCGCGATCGGATTTCAGGAGCAGATAAAACTCTGGGGAGAATTCCTTTCCTTGAGTTCTACCATCATACCCAAATCAACTGGGATGTCTCCGCTGCCTTGCGATTCAAAAAGTTGTTTATGAAGAGTTTTGAATTGGCCGTTGAAGGCGGATTACCCCTGTTTCAAGAGAGTCGAAATATCGACAATGTCAGAGTATCGACCCAGTATTACGGCTCATTGGGACTGTCGGGCTTCTTCTAGTTTTTTGTTTGTGCCAAACTGCTCTTTGAATTGATTGAATTCCTTGCCGCAGGTTTTTGCACAGACCCAAGGCTTTCCGGATTTTACAGATTTCTGCTGCCACGCCCGTGGCAGTATCTGTTGAAAGTAGGGTCCCTCAACAATTGTCTCCAGCTCGTGCTGAAGAGCAGAAAGACTTTGGCTACCCTGTGGCAGCTGACTCAGGGTTTGCCAAAGTTCATTCGAACGAGGCTCTTGAAACCAGACGTACATTTGATTGGCAACCCAACAGCAGGGAAACACCATGCCATCTGCCGAAATATAAATACTTTTTGTATCTACGGCCTGACAGTGAATCTGAGTGTGATCAAGATAGTTAGCCATCGAGCCATACTTTTCCAGCAAGTGCATCTCATTCTTGAGGGCTTGGTTGCGCCATCTTTCCTCGGTCGGCATTTCAAGAGTGTGCGTTTGTACTCCTTGGGCGTCGAGAACCTCCTTGTCCTGGCGAACCTGCATTTTGGTGTTAGAAAAAAATCGTCCGGTCTTTTTAACGTTGAACTCTTTAAATCCCATGAGGTTCGCCCTTTTCCTCGCCTCATCTATTTGATGTTCATTGTGACGAAAAACTATGTACTGCCACTTTGCCACGCCACCAGCATCGATGTAGGCCTGAGCATTCTCCATGATTCGGTAAAAATCCGTACCTATACGATAAAGGGAATTGGTGTCCTCTAACCCATCTATTCCGAAGTAGACTTGATCACAGCACTGAGCGAGATCCTGCCACCAGCTCGCCGCACGCACAGCCCCGTTGGTGTGAATCTTGGTGACAATCTTTGGATTGCAAAACTTAAAATACTTGAGAGCTTCTAGAGTTGACTTTGCGGCTATGGGATCCCCGTAGTTGCCACACAAATAAATTTCGGCCAATTGATGCAAGAACTCCTGAGAAAAGATCTTTCGAATATCTGCAATCGTCAGCTCTCGCAAAGGCAAGTAGCGATTGACTTCACCTTTAGGCATGGTGCGCGCACACATAGGGCACTTGGCATTGCACAAAGTGGTGATTTCCAAGTGAACAGATTTAATATCTTGCATTCGATACATCTTCTCTCCTAGTCGAGCGCTCATTGCGAACGGGACCAAATCAATCAAAATTCAGTGCAAAATAAAAACATAAATTTTCCCTGAGATTTGGGTCAAATTTCTCCAGCCCGGCCGATCATCGTCTGATCCCCTGGCCACAAGGGCAACTGGCTCCCAACTTTTCGTTTGGGGATCTTACTGTCTGCACTGGAAACGCAGCTTGGGGTCTGGCACAACATAGGTTTTCCAAACAACTCGAATCCTGTCTCGATATGCCCAAGCGGCTCATCATGGCAACTGTAGCTTCTCTTGATATGGCCGTCTGGCTCCCGAATGATAATAGAGCGATATCCCGAACTGCACTCCCATCCATTAAACTTGTTAAATTGAAACGCATTGAATCGCTCTGCTTGATCCATATACCAGGGAACCCCAAGGTCGTCCGTGAGCTCAACTTGCATGACCGCTGGAATTTTTTCTCCCGTGGTCGTCATAAAATATTCCAACGGAAAAGGAACTTTGCGTTTTGGACGCTGGGAAATCCTGTCCATTTTTCGTAAGCGGTGGTGGGTATAGTCCATTTGTGGCATACCCTTTTGCATTTTATCCAGTTGTGCTTTTGTATAGCCTTGAACCACGAAAGAGGCCGTGGGATCACTCTGGGGTTTAAGTGTAACGTTGATGCCGTTTTCATGAAAATACAAGGCATCATCCCAAAGCTCTTCAAAACGAGAAGGCACCATCACCATATTGATGGTGATTTGCACGTCACGCTCCTGCAAAAAGACCAACTTATCTTTAAAGGGTTCCCGAGTAGTAAACTCTTTGTGAAAGGAAGCTGTGATGCTGACGCGATTTAGATCCTTGGTTGCGTCGACATACTTTTGAAACCACTCGATTGGCCGCGAAATATTGCTGGTCATGTGCAACGTTTGATAGTTGCACTGAGCACTGTCTGCGGCGTAGTGGGTCAACAACTCCAAGTATTGGGGATGAAAAGTGGGTTCCCCGCCACTGAAAGAAAAATGAAAGGAATTAAAGCCTCGCTCGCGCGCCTGTCTCTTAATTTCATCAATTGTTCTCATCACCACCGCCAAGGGCCGGTGATCCTTCTTTCTGGTGCTGGCATAGGGCCAGCAATAAGAGCAAGAGTAATTGCAGAACCGCCCCAACAACCAACTCACTGCGAAGAGGTCCTGATAGAGCAAAGTGCGCTGTCCTACTCTTTCAATGCCAGAAAACGGAATTTTTTGAAAATCATGCTCAACAAATGGTCGTACGGATGATTTCTGCTGCGGATTCTCCAGCTCTGCCATTTCGTTCCCCTTCCCAATCTTTGGCAAACATCATTGATAGCTCTGGACACACAGCGAGCAACTGTTGCCCGCGAGAGCTGTCTAACTGCTGGGTAATGCGGCAAAAAGCTTCGCGGTGCAGCCCCCAGTCCTCATCCAAATAGGAAATCAACCCAGCCACTTTCGGCTTATCAAGATAAGGCCGAAGTGCCAACCGAACTTGCTCTTTAAGAGCGGGAGGCAACACTCTGATATTGAAAGCCTCAGGATGATTCAAAATATTTAAATACGGAAACATGGACATTGAGAGCAAATACTCAAACAACTCAGGTAGGCGCAACACGTTGTAAACCTGTACGGTGGTATGTACTTCTAGGCGCAAGACGCCCTGTTTTCGCAGTTCAACAAACTGCTGCAGAGTTCTCTCAATCACAGGCCATTGCGAGGGAAAGCGTATGTAAGAATTTAACCCACCCACAGCATCCAATGAGGCGTTGATTTTGACACTGCGAAACTGTCTCCACAAATCAACTATACCTTCTGGCAACCGCGTTAAATTGGTATTGTATTTTAAAGATATTTTATTTGCAAAACCTTGCTCACAGCAGATTTGAAGGAGCTTCAATTGCTCATCAATTAGAAGCGGCTCGCCCCCGGTCAAATAAATTTCTTCCACCGAATCAAGAAGACTGGAAAGATTCTTCCACATCTTTGGATTCTCAGGCCAATCCACCTGAGAAAGCTGCACCAATTCCTCAGCTGCCAAGGGGACATCGACAATGCTGTTCCACTCGCGGACCCACTGCTTTGAGGCGTAGGGATTGCACATGCGACAGCGAAGGTTGCAAAGATTGCCCAAGCGCAAATCCAAGTACCTCACTTGAAATGGTGCACAACCTTCTCTATTTGTGACCACTTTGGTATCGGCAAATTTCTCATTCCAAGCCATACGCGCCGATTTCAAACCTGCACGCTCTTCTCTAAAACAACGCACACACATCTTTGGCTCTTTGCCGAGAAGAAGCTCTTGGCGAAGCGCGCGGTAGGTGGGCGAATTCCAGGCCTCTTCGAGATCATCTCGATAAACCTTAAAACTCTGTCCGTCTTCTTTGAGAATCCGGTTTTCACCAGGAACTGAGTTGCAACAAACCCGCAAATGACCTGTCGCATTGGTGGCGAGATGCATCCAAGGAAGTACACAAAACGTAGGGGAGGTTGGGATTGCCATAGCCGGGGGATGCTAACAAGGTGCCCCTCACAGTCAAGGTTTCAAGCTTATTAATGAGTTCAATGGTTATCCGAAATATTTCGCTGAGATTTTTACCCCTTGTGCTTATGATCACCCAGATATTTGCATTTTAGTTTTGCCTCAGGCTTAGTTTATGCTTGAGTCCTTTGATCATACCGGTTCGAGATGCCAAAAGGAATTGGTAGCAAACCAAGACGTACTCAGATGGAAAGCAAACTATGCGAGAAATATTAGGATTAGAAGGTCTGTGGCCTGAAATGGATCAGGCAATAAAAATTGAATGGAATCTGGGCAAGCGCTGCAACTTCGACTGTTCCTACTGCACGGTAGATACCCACGACGATAGCTCACCCCATTTGTCTTGGGAGGTTTTAACTCAAACAGTGGAGCGATTGGCCACTGGCCTAAAGGGGCGACGCCTGCGGGTGGGCCTGACAGGTGGTGAGCCAACCTTGCATCCGCAGTTCTTAGAATTGGTGCAGCTGATGAAGAGAAGAAATTTCGACTATGTGGGCGTAACAACCAATGGCTCTCGACAAAAAACATTCTATGTAGATTTGATGGAACACATAGATAGCGTGGTTTTCAGCTATCATATGGAATATCATCGCCGCGCCAAGGTTCTCGATTCAATCTTGGCTTGCAATGAAATTGTCCAAAAAATCAATCAGGACGCTGGTTTTGAGCGAAAGCGGCTTCATGTTCACATTATGATGTTACCGCAACACTTCCCAGAGGCGGAGGCGTTGATAGCGGAGCTCCAAAAATTTAAGGTGCAGTTTGCGTTACGCAAGATTCGACCAAGCTACCAAAGAATTGAACCGTATCAGAAATCTATGGTCGCGCCTTTTTACTATATGGTGATGCCTTTTGAAAAACCCGGAGTGATTCGAACCCACGAAAACGGTGAAGGATCTGACTACAGTGGCGATGGAGCCTACTATTCAGAAGAAGAACACCAATGGCTTAAGGAAAGGCTCACTAAAGCCAACTTTGAAAACGTGATCACCTACGCGCAAAAGGACAGCGAAGTTATCTCGCAAAAGGAAAACGTTAATAACTATTTGGCCAATCAAGAGAATCAGTACAAAGATTGGATCTGTTGGGCTGGTATTCAAAGCTTGTTTATTGGCGCCGATGGCCGGGTGGCTGTGGCTAGCTGCAAGGCGAAAATCTTAGGCACAATTTTCGATGGCTTTGAGATGCCTACGGAGCCGACCAAATGCCCGCGGAGATGGTGCACGTGTGCAGCCGACCTCAACACGACAAAGATTAAGTCTGCGTATTGGTCACATTTGACTCGAGCGAGTCGTTCCTGGTTAGAAAGCAGTGTTTCTGAGCGAGTCGATGACAATTCCACAAGCAAGGATTTGCCATGCTAATTGAAAATGAACCCGCCCTGAGTGTTGCCGAATTGGCGATGCGATCTAAAACATTCTGTATTTATCCATTCACTCATGTCGCCACAAAAACGGATGGCTCCATCAAGTTGTGTTGCCGGAGCTGGAGCATGGGCGATATTCGCAAGCAAACTTTGTCGGAGATATGGAACGGCGAGGATTACCGCCGCGTGCGCCGCCAATTCCTTAATGGCGAACGCCCCAAAGAGTGTGAAGCCTGTTGGAATCTCGAAGACGTTGGCACTCGATCTATGCGAGAACGCGCCCTGCACAAAAAGCACTCAGGATCGCGCCTTCGCAGATTCAGCGATCAACTCAAAAAGGCAAATCTAGATGGCACCATGCCATTTGAAATGAAAACCATTGAGCTCAAGCTTAGCAATTTTTGCAACTTGCGCTGCCGAATGTGCCACCCCGTCGATTCTACCTCGTGGGTTAAAGACTGGGGCAAAGTGGAAGACTTAATGGCTAAATATAATGAATGGAGTTACAATAAAGCCAGAGAGTTCGACGTAATAAATAAGCCTCATGTTTCCGCTTTTGAAGGAGATGAATCCTGGTGGCGCGAGTTTGCTGAAATTGTCCCCCATTTGGAGGTCATTGAGTTTGCTGGTGGCGAGCCCCTCATTGATCCTTTGCACTACCGCCTGATGGATCTTCTAAAGCCTGAAGCCCATCATATTGATTTGAAATACAGTTCCAATTTGACCAAATTGAAATTTGGCAGCCGCGATGTCATTGAAGATTGGAAAGCCTTTCGATCTATCATGATGTATGCGAGCATGGATGGGATCCATGACGTCTATGATTACATTCGCACGGGGTCACGTTTTGAAAAGGTGATCGACAACATTCGCACGTTACAGCAGGCGCCCAATTTAAATTTGGTTGAGTTAGCGGTGGCCTGCACTTTCCAAATTTACAATATCTTTCAGTTGCCTGAGATCGTGCGCTATTTCTCAGATCTCGGTGTAAAATTTCACTCTCATAGGGTCACATATCCCCGATTTTTGAACTGCCAAACTCTACCACCACAACAAAAAGCTTACGCAGTGAAGCGCATTGAAGATTGCCTAGCAGCGATTCCCTCTTGGAGCTACAGCGAAGAGGTTAAGCAAAATCTTGAGAAGCAAGTGCTCGACAATCTCAACTTCCTAAAGGCCAAATCTCCAGATGAGACGGCGTGGACAGCTTTTATCGACTTCACCAAACGGCTAGATTCTAGTCGCAACACGGAGGTGGGTGGGGTGATTCCTGAACTGCGGGAATTCTTTTTGTGAACCGTCAAGATTCCACCGTCAGTCCGGAGGAGTTGCCAGAATCCTCCTTATCTTTGCGCATTGCCAATCTCTCACCCGGGCATTTTCCCCAGGCATCTGCGCGCGAAGTTGAGGCGTCATCCCTATCTCTGCTGCCTTCACCATCGCCGTCGCGAAGAATGCTTGTGGCAGGTGCGGCCCACTATGGGTTGGCCGCTGCTCTTAAGGAAAGATACCCTCAGGCCATATTTTTGTCTCGCAGCACTGGCTACGATTTTTCAATGCCAGCAATGTGGCAAAAGGCAGCGGAGCACTCCCTAGAATATGATGTATTTATCTCGTGCGCGGCGCTTTGGCGCTTTCAACAGACTCTTCTCCTGGAGAAAATTTGGGAGCAGTGGCACCGCCAGGGAAAGCCTGGGCAGATTTTGGTGATTGGTTCAACTGGCGACACAGGTATAAGGCCGGGGGGCTGGCTTTACCCAGCAGAAAAATCTGCTCTGCGAACATATTGTCGCAACCTCTCAGCCGCGACTTTGGCGGGGTCCCCCATTCGCCTGACCTATATCTCACCAGGTTACATGTCGACTCCCAAAGTTGAACAAAAGCACCCTACAAAAAAGAAGCTCAGACCATTGGATGTTGTAAACATCCTCGAATGGCTTATGAACCAACCCAAGCATTTCAACATTCACGAAATTTCTATGGATCCTATCCAAACGCTCAGTTAAATTCATGATTCTTTCTGGACCCCTTTTTATAGAATATTTCGCTTCAAAAGCGCCCCAGATGCGCTTGAGACACTGCAATGAGGCCCAAATTTGAAACCCTCGTTTGATATTTTTTTTCTCTCCTATGACGAAGATAACGCCGATAGCAATCACTCTCGCCTAGCCGCTCGCTTTCCCAGCGTGCAACGCATTCATGGAGTAAAAGGGCTCTATCAGGCCCATAAGACTTGCTCTGACAAAGCATCTACCGAGATGTATTTTGTCGTGGACGGCGACAATCATGTTGCCGATGACTTCAATTTTGACTACCAACCGCCGCCGAGTGAGCGCGATGCGGTTCATGTTTGGCGCTGCCGCAATCCCGTCAATGATCTTATCTACGGGTACGGGGCTATCAAACTCTTTCCGAAAGGGGCGTTCCAAGAAATCCTGGGAAGCTCCATGAATAAGCCAGACATGACGACGTCGGTGTCTACAAAGTACAAGATTATGCCCAGCGTGGCTTCAACCACGAGATACAACACGAGCGCCCTCCAAGCTTGGCGCTCAGCTTTTCGCGAGTGCACTAAGCTTGCAAGCCAATGTGTGGATCGGCAGAAATCAGGCGAGACTTTGGAGCGACTAAATATTTGGTGTGAGACCGCGCGCGAGGACGAGCCCTTTGCTCAATGGGTCTTACTAGGAGCAAAACAGGGGCGGCAGTTTGGTGAACGCTACAGGGATGATCCGCAGCGGCTGTCGCGCATCAATGATTTTTCTTGGCTCTCTCTAGCTTTTGCGCGAGCCCAAACTTTGATGAAACTCACCAACCCGGCGGCAACATTGGTCGCAAGTGATCTGCCGAAAACTTTTTGTATACTCCCCTGGATCCACCTTTCCACGCGCCCCAATGGCCATATGCGTGTGTGTTGCACGGCCAATGCCTCATCGGTTGGTGCCACCAATGATAAAATTTGGGGAGGCGAAGTGGGAATTGTCCGCGGCGAGAACGGCCGGCCGGCAAATCTCAATCACGCCACCCTTCTCGAGGGGTGGAATAACTCTTATATGCGCGGGATTCGCACAAAAATGATTGATGGTGAAATCCCGCCTTCCTGCACAAAGTGCTTCAAAGAAGAAGCATCTGGACACCGCAGTAAGCGCAACTGGGAAACACAGTATTGGCTCTCACGGTTGAATTTTTCTGAACTCATGGCAGACATGGATTTGGAGGGCGGTGTGCCGCCAAAGTTGCAATACATTGATCTGCGCTTGGGAACAAAGTGCAATCTGAAGTGCATAATGTGTTCACCCCACGACAGCTCTCTATGGGTCGCCGATTGGAAAAAAGTCTACCCGACGATTGAAAACCCAGACCTCAAAGAGGTTATGAATTGGGATAATCAAGGGCGCAACGATGGTGCGACTTACAATTGGCATCAAAATAACCCAGTTTTTTGGCGACAATTGTATGAACAAATACCATTTATGAAACAGCTTTATTTTGCAGGAGGTGAGGCCACAATAATTGAGGAACACTACACTCTTCTTGAGGAATGTGTGCGTCGAGGCGAAGCTCATCATATCGAGCTGCGCTACAACTCCAATGGCGTTGAGTTGCCTGATCGACTCTTTGAATTGTGGAGCCATTTTCAAAGAGTTCGCTTTCACTACAGTATTGATTCCATTGAGCATATGAATTCTTACATTCGCTATCCTGCAAATTGGGAAAACACAGTGATGCAACTGCGACGGCTTGACGAAACACCACCCTCAGTCGAAGTCACAATTGCTTGCGCCGTGCAAATCTTGAATATTTTTTATATACCTGATTTCATTCGCTGGAAATTGGAGCAGAATTTTAAAAAAATCAATGCCTATCCACTAGGATCTGGACTAATTAATTTTCATTTTGTCTATCACCCGCCACAGTTGAATGTCAAAGTCCTCCCACATTGGTTTAAGAAGATGACCAAAGAGAAGTATGAAAAGTTTTATGAGTGGTTGAAAGCAAACTATCGTCGCGATGCCGAGTTTTTAAATAATCCTTATGGAATCGCTCGACTTCAGGGAATGATTAATTTTATGCTCTCAGAGGACTGGAGCAATCGTTTGCCCCAATTTCAGGAGTATATTGCCCGCATGGATGATCTTCGTGGTCTCAATTTCTCGGCAACCTTCCCAGAGATGGCGCCTCTTCTGACTCACCCTTCTTTTGTGGTCAAGTCTGAGGCCGTCACTGTGAACAGCGATGACTCTAGGCCATGCATCCCAATCTCAATAGTATCACCAATCGCCAAAGGCCCCACCCCAGACGGCGTACCGGTCAAAAGCATATCGCCCTGACTCCACGGAAAGTGTTCATCCAAAAATTCCCGCAACCTATCAGGATTAAACAGGCACTGCGACAGTGACGAACACTGCTTAGTAACTCCGTTTTGCTTGAGAAAAAATTCACGGCTCTCAATTTCACGCCAACTGCTCTTCAATTCCCCCCAGGCGCCTTTATGGCACGCGCCTCGAAACGACTTAGCTAGAGTCCATGGCAACCCACTCTCCTTCGCCTGATTTTGCCGGGATCGATCCGTCAAATCCAAGGCAAGGCAAAAATGACTGAACCCAAAAGCGCTCAAACGCAGGCCCACCTCAACTTCATAATGAATATTGCCACCCCTCGTGATTTCGATTTGCTGGGGATTGCGCTGCAAACACCGTCCAGACTTCATAAAAAATACGGGTTCAGAGGGAACAGGATTGTTCAGCTCCTTCGCATGGGCTACGTAATTGCGGCCAACGGCCCAGATCGACAGTGGTTCAGAATCACGAATCATTTTTGGTATCTCCCGAGTTTTCTAATGATTTTTTAACATGGCACAAATTCCTTTGAGTTCAAGGATCAAAAGCATTGATTGTTTGACTCGGTTCTGTGACCCAAGGACTTAGCGCCGACTTTAGATTCCCCACGTTTGCAACGAAGTTCATTTTGGCTCGCACGGCCCTTCACTCGCATTGCGACCTGGGGCCGGGATTACCGGGCACTTTCAAAATACATGGATAAAAACAGAGCTCAGGCGAAATCCCTGGGCGTGCGGATTACAGAAAAACTCGGGCGCTTGGTGCCGG
>JACCDG010235528.1_pt1 | contig 11650 bp, 9 predicted proteins | sample 7442471 | NCBI WGS metagenome assembly JACCDG01 (sample SAMN15323444, study PRJNA562643) | freshwater metagenome | isolation source: river surface water | place: USA:Blue River Watershed | collected 2017-08-17
GGCACGTCTTTCGATGTGGTACGAATTCTTTCTGAAATTTGCAGAAGACTTAAACTGCGGTCTTGCAATTTCTTTTTATCCACAAGAACTTGAATTTCTCTTTTGCGACCTCCGGTCATTTTCACCTGACCAATCCCATTGATTTTCTCGAAGTGAGGTTTCACAAACTCATCCACCACATCAAAAAGTTTTCCAGGATCCATTTGTGAACTGACAGCAACGCGAACGATGGGCTGATCGGCAGGGTCAAAGCGACGTATCACAGGATCTTTCACATCCGAAGGCAATTGACGACGCAGATTTCCCATACGGTCGCGCACTTGTTGTTCTGCATTTTTAATATCAGTTCCAAGTCGAAACTCTAAAATCACAAAAGAAACACTTTCTGAATTTGTTGATTTCAAAGTTTTTAAACCTGACAAACTTCCCAACTCATCTTCGATCGGTTTTGAAACTAACTTTTCCATATCTAGGGGAGACGCACCTGGATACACCGTCTGCACAAAGACCACAGGGAAAGTCACATCTGGAAATAAGTCCACACTCATTTTCGTTAAACTCGCTCCGCCCATAATCAACATCAATGCCACAATGCATGTGATAAAAATGGGTCTTTTAATTGAAAGTGCCGCTAAATTCATAGAGCCTCCTCAGACTGAACGAACAGTCGAGCTTGTGATTCCATTTTCCTTTGTTCAACTTTTAATTTGATCGCATTCAATTCTGCTTCCGAAGCATCTTGTTCTGCCGTGATCACCTGAGATGTGATCGTACGTCCTTTGGAAAGTTTATCGCTTTCTGTTTTCACTTTTTCCGTTTGAATTTGCGAAAGTTTGACTGCCAACTTCACCTTACGACTCATTTCTTCGTGACGACGAACCAATTCCGCCCAAGCTGTTTTTCCTTCCAACAATTTACGCTCTGCCTTCAACTTGGAAGACTCATAATCTGTGACTGCCGTTTTTTGTGCTGCGGATTTCGATCCATCATCCCATAACCAAACAAATTTCACGGCTGCTGCTAAAACTGCATGATCTTGGTCCGTAGCCCGAGAAGCTGCAGATGAATAGCTGGTATCCGTTCCACTTGTTTTATAGGATCCTTCCAGCAATAAATCGGGTTTCAATCCTTCTTCCACTTCTTGTTGAACAAGTTTTTTTGTTCGCATTTCTAAGAAGGAAAGATAGGAATCCATGCGAACAATACTTCCTTGTTCTGAAAGTTTCGCAACCATCTTTTGAAATTCTCGACGATCGTTCACATTTCCTACAAAAGAAGGAATCTTCTCATCTGTTGACAGTTCTAATTGATCGCGAACTTTCTTTTCCACCGCGATCATTTCATCTTGAGCTATTGCCAATTGAAGTTCTCGTTGTTGCACTAAGGCCTGAGCTTGCAGCAAATCGGATTTATCACCAATACCGTTTTCCAATCGTCTTTGAACCCAGGATTCAATTTTTTTTGCACGAGCTAAACTTTCTTGACGTACAGAAAGTTCTTGCTGAGCATACAAGACATCCCAAAATAAAGATTCCACTTCCACCAAGCTTTGACGACGCTGAACTTCGATGGATTGAATTTCCAGTTTTTCAACGTAGCTTTCACGTTGCCGTCTTAAGTCCACAGACTGCCCGAAGGAATTTTTCCATAATGATTGAGACACCGCAAAATTCCAACTTCCCATATATCTAGAAACCGGTGCTGTCGGAGATGGAAATTCAATATCGATTGAGCTTAATGCATAAGACACACTTGCTGCGGTCCCTGTTGAAAATCGTTTATCAAATCCTAAAGAATATTCTGTCGATTGTGTTCTTGTACCAAATAAACTTGGACTTTGGGTGATGGCTTTATCATCACGCATTCCTACCTTGGCTGTTAACTGAGCAGCCAATTCCAAATCCCCTTTTTCTCTTTTGTAAGCACTGGACGCCTTTGCTTTTTCCAAAGACTGAAAGATCTTATTTTTATCTTCCGCTTTTTGTAGAAACTCTTCCAGAGTGAGTGACGAGGCTTGAGTGACCACGCCCCATAAAGATAAAATGAAAATGGTTTTTTTCATATTTCGATTCCTTGGCTAAAAATTTTAATCACTTGATCAATAAACTGTTCTTTTTCGTCCACAAGAGAAATACATTTTTCACAAAACTGCGTGTCTGCTTTCATCGCAAAGGAGTATCCATTGATCGACTCCACCAGCAGCATAAAAAAGACATAGGGGTGAATGTCGGCTCTGACTATTTTTTTTGTTTGTGCCTTTTTGATAAAGCCCACCAATTTTTCACCTACATGAATAAAAACAGTTTCGTAGATTTCTCGTGCGTAGGGTAATTGTGCAACAATCTCGCGTTGAAGAATAGCTGCGACTGCAGGCGATCCTGTTTTCAATTCCAAGATCCCTAAGACCAATCGTCGAAGAGCTTGCCTAAAACTTTCTGCTGTTAAAAATTCAGGTTCGAACTCAGCCAAAAGTGCATCCACTCGACTTTGTGCCTGGTGAGCAAAATTTTGAATGATGGCTCTGTACAAACCTTCTTTACCACCGAAATAATAAGAGATCAGACTGACATTCAGATCCGCCACCCGAGCAATGTCCCGGGTACTCACGCCATCAAGGCCTGATTGAGCAAAAAGCTCGGCTGCGACTTGAAGGATTTTATCTTTTGCGAGTTCTTCGTTTTTCAATGCGTTCATGGGACTAGAATAATTCAAACGTTTGATTCAATCAACTGTTTTAATCAAACGTTTGAATACGATACAAACTCACCTAACTTCAAATACTTAGTAAAGATTGGACTGTTTCAAATCAAGCATGTCCAAGGAAAAAACTGCCTAACAATAAGGCAAGAACCAGGGCGGAAATCCATGCCATCTCAACTTCTTTGTTCCAATAAAACTGAACCCCCACCCAAGCAACTCGAAAGACCGGTAAAAAAACTAATATCACCACTCCCAACCACATCAGAAATTCCTTCTGAAGGAACTTCCCAACTGCCATCAACAATAGCGACATCATCACACCGAAACGCAAAATTTGACCTAAACTTTGATTCATAACTGCCAAGCCTTCCACAACATTTGAAAACCAAGCACGAGAAGAAATCCAATAAATATTTTGCGCAGCCAAAGATCTTTGATCCGCACAAGCAACTTGGCCCCTAAAAAAGATCCCAAACTGATTCCTGCAACCACCGGAAAAATGATGTCCAAATTTCCATCACCACGCATAAGATAAGCTCCGCAACTTGCTGCCGCCGTCACTCCGATCATAAAATTGGAAGTGGCAGAAGAAACTTTGATCGGCAACTTCATCAACTGATCCATGGCAAGCACTTTCAGCGATCCACTCCCTATTCCCAAGAGTGCCGATAAATTTCCAGCAATAAACATAAAGAAAAAAGCAGGCCATGGCTTTTCCACTTGGTAATCCGCTGTGTTCAGTTTCATTCTCTGTGAAAATAAAGATGGATCATGACCCGCAAGTTTGCGTAAAGGGCGCATCATCATGAAACATGAAAAAAACAGAAAAAAACTAAATAAAAAATAAAGAACTTTATCCGAAAAATATCCTGACAACAAAAAGCCTGTCATGGCTCCTGCAACAGTCGCAACTTGAAGAAAAACTCCGACTCGAATATTTGTCAGATTTTCTTTCAGAAAAGTCGCACCTGCTGTAGAGGAAGTCGCCACGATACTGACCAGACTGGCTGCCACGGCCTGTGACAATGGAATATGATAAAAAAGAGTCAGAACGGGAACTAAGATCAATCCTCCGCCCAATCCCAGCAAGGATCCAATCACACCTGCGATCACAGCAATCAATGCCAAGAGCATCCAGCCCCCCTTTTTTGAAATACCTAAGATTGCAGCTGCTGAAAGATTTTTAAATTCGCATTGAACTCAAAAATCTCTCCGTAACGTCCCCAATCAACGATAGTATCCACCATTTTATCTGCATTTTCATAAGGGAATCGATCATTGATTTCTTCTTTCAATTCATCCTCTGTCACAACTTCCTGAGTATGTAGTTTTTCAGTGATGAATCTGAAAAGCTGTAAACGTAAAATTTGTTTTCTAAAAATAAATTTTCGATCTACAGGATCCACCTCAATGAATTCTCGACCCATGTTTGTCAACATAACATCATTTCCAGGTGTAACGACAAAGTTCAACATCTCTGCAGCTTTTGCTATTGAAATCACCGAACCAAATTCCTCTTTCATCTGAGATGATAAATCAAAAATACGAGCTCGCCCTGCATCTTCATTCAAGACTTCTAAAAATCCCAGCATTCGACTGACTTCCACATAGGGGATATTTTCATAACTGACAGCAGGAACAGTTCCTGTCGTCGACGCTTGAGTTGGTTTTGAATCTTTAGGGTTATCAGGAAGATTCAAAACAGTGATACGATTATGAATATCATCCACAAGTGAACGAAATGCCGAGCTTTTCTCATTCCTTGGGTAAGGCAAAGGATTATCAATCACATGAACAATGCGTCCAGGATGACTTGATAAAATCATGATTTTGGAAGCCATCGTGACGGCCTCAACAATATTATGAGTCACCATAAAGGCTGCCTTAAAAACACCGGCTTTTTCTTTCCAAAGATCAATGACCTCTGCCCTTAAGTTTTGAGCCGTCAAAACATCCAATGCACTAAAGGGCTCATCCATCGCAAGAATTTCAGGTTGGGCCACCAAGGCCCTGGCAAATCCCACCCGCTGTCGCATACCACCAGAAAGCTCTTTAGGATAAGCATTTTCATGTCCCCCAAGACCAATCAAATCGATGGCTTTGGAAATAATTCGATCCGCCTCATCTTCACTGAGTTCTCGTCGAGTTAATCCTACTTTCACATTTTCATAGACAGTTAACCACGGATACAATGCAAAGCTTTGAAAAACAATAGAAACACAGTCATTGATTTCATCCAAACGCTCATTGTACCGATAGACCGTTCCCGACGTCGGAGGAACAAGACCTGCCATAATTCTCAGAATTGTTGATTTTCCAGAACCAGACTGCCCCAGCAGTGCTATAAAATCCCCTTCCTGAACTTCAAGACTGATTTGACTGAGAACTTCCAATTTTTGCTGATCGGCCATTTCGTAGGTCTTACTGACATTTTCTAATCGAGCTATGGTTTTCATAAATTCGAGTCCTCTTCTCTTTCAGACACACAGGAAATCTAAACGTCCATTTTAAATTTTTGTTCAGAAACACGGTACAGATATCTCCAAACAAATCGATTGATCAAAACAACAAAGGAAGACATCACTAAAATACTGCAAAAAATCGCTGGCCAGTCTCCTGACTTTGTCACCTCTGAAATAAAAGATCCTAAACCATTGGCCTTTAAAACTTGATTTCCCCAGGGCACAAGTTCCGCAACAATGCTGGCATTCCATGCGCCGCCCGCAGCTGTGCAAGCACCTGTCACCCAATAAGGAAAAATAGAGGGAATGAGAAGTTTTGTCCAAAGCTTCCACCCTTTCAATCCAAACATCCGTGCACTTTCTCTCATGTCCGTAGGAATAGCACTGGCTCCCGCAATCACATTGAATAAAATGTACCATTGAGTTCCCAAGGCAAGAAGAACCACACTCCCTACCCAATTCATAGAAACATTGTAGGCCACAAAAAAGCCAACCACAAAAGGAATGGTCATATTCATGGGGAAAGAGGATGCAATCAAAGCTACAGGCTGAGCAATGGCCGCAACTCTTGGCCTAAAACCAATCCAAACACCGATAGGAGTCCAGATCAATGTTGCAAAGATGACCATTACAAAAACACGCAACATGGTTAAAAACCCTAAGTAAATAATTTGCTTCACTTGTTCCAATGTTAATCCCGTATTGATTTTTCGAACTAACAGAATGGAGTAATGGGTTGCCAAAAGGAAAAATGCAATCACAACAAAATTGGTAAGAACACCAATCAATCTTTGACCCTTTGGCTTACGCACAACTTCTTTTTCAAAACTGTCCACAACACGATCAAAGAGACGATCGACAAGACTCATGATGAACTGAGCCAGTTTCTGAAAATTTTCTCGAACAAATTCTGAACGTTTCAGAAAATCCAAAAACCAAGATCCGCTGGCTTGATTGGCATCCGTCAATTCCACGCGAAATTTTTGAGACCAAACAACAATAGGTCTCCAAACAAACTGATCCGTGATCACCACAATCAAAATCATCGTGATCAAAGCATACAAAGAGGCTTGGCTATTTTTCTCGGCAATGGCCTTCGCCATATAGGACCCAATTCCTGGCAACATGATATCTTGATTCAAAACCTGAATCGCTTCACTTTGAACCACAAAGAACCATCCACCACCGAAACTCATCATCGAATTCCAAACCAAAGAAATCGCACTGGATGGAAGCTCGTAGGTTTTAAATCTTTGCCATGCGTTCATTCCAAAAACAGATCCAACATCCTTCATATCTTTGGGGATACTCATCAAAGAATAGTAAAACCCAAGAGTCATATTCCATACTTGACCCGTGAAAATTGCAAATAAACTGGCCATTTCAACACCCAGCAAAGATCTGGGAAATAAAGCCATAAAGCCAGTGATGGTCACAGAAAGAAATCCTAAAACAGGAACAGATTGCAAGATATCAATGGCAGGAATGATCACAACCCTGGCTCTTTGACTATGGACAGCCAGGTAACCCACAACCAATGTAAATAGAAAAGAAAATCCATAGGCGATAAACATCCGTAAAGTGCTGCGAGCAGCATAGTACGGAAGTTTCCATACATCTAAATCCACCTGTGGAACATTTTCCGGAGAAAATGCCGTCCCCATATCTCGCCCCAGGGATCCTATCATCCAAACCAAAACTAACAATAATGTTGCCACCAAGAAATCGTAGATATTAAAAGGGCGCTTTTCTCGAGATACAAAAATATCGAAGACTTGTCGCATGCAACCCTCGTTGGAAGGAAAAATTTAAAATGACTATCCTCGATCGATGTCATTTTCTTGGTTTTTTGTCAAGAAATGATCAAGACATCCAAGAAGTTCCTTGATTTCAGATCACTCAAATCGAAGGGCTTCGATGGGGTGCAAGCGAGAAGCCTTCCATGCAGGATAGACTCCAAAAAGAATTCCCACAACCCCCGAAAAAACAAAGGACATCAAAACTGAACTCATCGTCACGGTGGTTGACCATCCCGAAAATGTCGACAAGATCACGGTGATCATCCACCCCACAAAAATTCCTGACAAACCACCCACGAAACTCACCACCACCGACTCAGCAAGAAATTGAAATAAGATATCCCTGCGACCAGCTCCAACTGCTTTCCTCAAGCCAATCTCTTTTGTTCTTTCTGTCACCGTGACCAACATAATATTCATAATACCAATCCCCCCCACCAACAAGGAAATCGCAGCGATCACTGCCAAAAGCAGACTCATAGTTTGACTGCTTTGTTGAAGGGCTGCCTGGATATCCGCCATATTGCGAACCTGAAAAGCTTCTTCTTGCTGAGAGGTTGGAATTTTATGGATCTGATACAAAATATCTGTAGCTGTTTGCTGAGAAGCTTCTATGTTCAAAGGGCTGTCGATTTCTAACTCTATGGACTCAAGATATTCTCGCCCCATCACTCGATGCATGGCTGTCATCAAAGGAATCATCACCACATCATCCTGGTCCCGAAATCCATTCGCTCCTTTTTCTGGCAAAATGCCAATGATCTGAAAACTGACGCCATTCACTTTGATAAATTCACCCAAGGCTTTTTCCACAGGATGAGATTCCTTTTCTCCAAAGATTTGACGACGAACTGTTTCACCGATCACAGCCACTCGCAACCTTTGTTGATTTTCTTGATCCGTAAAGAAGCGACCAATTTCGGGGACCGAGGCATGCACATCAGGCCATGAAGCGGAAACTCCCTGCAAAGAGGTATTCCAGTTTTTTGACATCCCTGTCACCTGCCCCCGGCTACTGACTTGACCCGAGATTCGCCGAGCGCTGGTCATACGTTCTTTCAAAAGAGAAAGATCATTCAAAGTTAATCGATTGGCCACACCACTATCCTGAGTCACTCCGGCCACACGCGCAGCTCCGGGGCGTATCACAAGTAAGTTTGATCCTAACGAGGACAACTGCTCTTCGATGGCCTTCTGCGCTCCTCGACCCAAAGCAAGCATCGCGACCACGGAAGCAACTCCGATCAAAATTCCAAGAACAGACAAAGCTGTTCTGACTTTATTGCTGGCCAAAGTACGAAGCCCTTGTTTGAGGTAACGAAAAATATTTGCCAGACCAGAAAAGGAAGACGGTGTGGGGGGCGTCTGCCCTGACAGAGCTAAAAAAGATTCGCGGGTGCTGTTCAAGGAGGGAAGTGGATGATTTCGAGTATCCGATTGTATCTTTCCATCTCTCATTCGAATCAATCGATGGGCATGCTGACCAATTTCTTCCTCATGAGTCACGATCACTACGGTGATTCCAGAGGCGTTGAGTTCATGCAGTAATTTCATGATCTCTTTTTCACTGACCGAGTCCAAATTTCCTGTGGGTTCATCAGCAAAAATAATTTTAGGTGCATTCATCAAGGCACGGGCAATGGCAACTCTTTGCTGTTGCCCCCCCGACATCTCATTGGGAGTATGATCCTGGCGGTCAGACAATCGAACTTTTTGTAAAAGTTCAACGGCTCTTCCCGAGCCCAAAAATTTTCCAGAATACATCAGTGGCAAATCCACATTTTCCAAAGCACTCATGCGGGATAAAAGATGGAATTGCTGAAAAATAAAACCAATTTTATCTTTTCTGAGAGCTGACAGTTGATCTTCTGTCATCCCTGAAATTTGAGTCCCCTCAAACTGATAGGATCCCGAACTTGGCCCATCCAACAAACCCAGAATGTGCATCAACGTCGATTTACCAGATCCTGAAGGACCCATGATGGCGACAAAATCTCCCTGCTGAATTTCTAAATCAATCCCACGCAAGATCTCTAACTTTTGAGTCCCCATCACATATGTTTTTCGAAGATCTTGCACCTGGATCATCATTACTTTGAACCCCGTCGCTGATTTCCCATCGGCGAAAATGGATTGGAATTTGGTTTGAATTCTTTGACAGAAGTTGATTTCAAAATAATATCACCCTCTTGAAGTCCTGATAGAATTTCCGTTTTTTTTCCATCTGAAATTCCCAACTCAATTTCTTTTTCCATGGGCCCCTGGGGTCCTTTCACCAAAGCAAGGGGTTTACCATCTTTGTATTTGACCCAATCATTTCGGATCACCAGAACGGATTCTTTTTTGGGACCTACAAAGCGCACATTCGCTGTCATCCCACTTCGAAAATAAGATGGAGTTTTGATCGGCAGAACATCCACTGTGTATGTCGTAACATTACTCACAGTCTTTGCATCAAAGGCAATCCGATCCACCACCGCTTCAATTTTATCTGTTGGGTAGGCATCCAATTCAATCCGAGCTTTTTGTCGACGATAAATCTGACTTAAATCTGTTTCATCAATCAGAGCCTTCACGGTTAAAATATCTGCCATGATAAAAATAGCTTCATTCACAGCCACCGTTTGACCTGTTTCAATATTTCTTACGATCACAGTTCCATCTAGGGGAGCCAGCACCGCTGTGGGCTGATACATCTCTTGCCATTTTTTAACTTCTTCGGGTCCCTGTGATTGGGCCGCATCCAACATCGCCGCACGCTCTGTGCTGCTCATCCATGCTAGAACCTGGCCTTTTTTGACCTTTTGCCCAATCTCGACCAAAACTTTTTCAATTCTACCAGGGACCTGAGGCTTAATCTCTAAACGATTTTCTGGCTGTACTGTCCCTGTTGTTTGAATTTCTATTTGAATATCCGATCGTCCTACAGGAAGCTCTTGATACTTCTCTTTGGGCGATGTTTTTTGAATAAAAAATATTCCTGCCACAAGAAATAAGACCAGGAATATCGCACTTAACACCCATTTTTTATTCATAGAAAAACTCCTTGCCCTGATGTTTGATCCCAGATGACTTCTTTGGCGATGCGGTTTTTTTGACTTTGTAAAAATCCCGTTTGACGAGCAATAAGATCACTTTCTACCTGATCCCACTCCTCGAAACTCATAAGACCATTGTTGTATTTTTTCCTGGCAATTTCAGCACGCACTTCTGCCGCGGATCGAAATTCTAAGTCCACATCTTCTTTGCGACAACTTTGTTTCCAATCATCGTAAGCTGCTTCAATTTGATCTCGCACCTTTTGAGAGGTCATTTCCCATGTCAGCTTTTGAATTCTTTCCTGATGAGTTTTCACCTTCAATTCATAAACATCTTTCATTCCATCGAACAAAGGAACAGAAAGACTTAATCCAATCGATGATCTAGATGTTTGTGGAAAAAATTGAGTGTCAGAAAAACCTGTCGACAGAGATAAGTCGACTTTGGGCAAGAACCTTCCATAAACAGATTCTTTGTCGATCTGTGCAATTTGTTTTTGCAATTCTGAAACTTTCAGTTGCGGAACTTGATCGAAAATACTTTCAACTTTCAAACTTGTGAACTTGATCGGTTGCAAAGTTGAAAATTCCTCAAGCTGAAGTGGCTCATCATTTTCGCTTCCTTGATCCTGCCACCCAATCAGGGCTTTCAAGGACTTTTCTGCATTCTTCATTTCAACCACGGCCTGTTCCCACTGCCACTGGGCACTGGAAACATTGGCTTGGGACAATAAGACAGAGCCTTTATTTTCCAAGCCACTTTGAAATCTTAATTCCACAATTTTTTGATGTTCTTGACGACGTTTCACAATCAGCTTCGTTAACTGCACCATCTTCGTTGCAACCCGAAAATTTTCCACAGCACTTTTAAACTCAGCACTTAAACGCAATAAATCCGCTTTTAAATTCCAACGAGCAATTTCTTCATTCTTTTGAGAGATTTTCCAACGACTGAAATCCTGACCACCATTCCAAAGATTCTGAGTCAGAGAAAGTCCCGTTGAATAAGTTTGCGAATGAACTTCCTGAACACTGGAATCACTTCCTGATGCTTGCAAGGACAATTGGGGCCAAAAGGAACTTCCAGATTGCGCCTGAACCTGTTGAGCCATCGACAGGTTTTCCTTTGCGATTTGAACAGCCAAATCCTTCTGTTCTGCCATTTTCAACAATTCTTTATAACTCAAAGTTTTTGCCTGTGTAGCAAAGGAAGACAGCAGCACAAGAAGACAGATCCATGAAAGCGGCAACGTCCTTTCGAAAAATAACTTATAAGTTTCGACGATATTGACCACCGACTTCATACAAAGCCGAAGACATTTGATACAAACTGCAAACACGAGATGCCTCCATCAGAGCTTCAAATATATTTTCACCCTTCAACGCCGAAGTTTTCAATTTTTTCAAAGCGACAATCGATTCTTTTTGATGTCGCTTTTGAAATTCCGTCACTCGATCCAACTGTTCTTTCTTTTCTTGGAAGGAAGCCCTTGCGATTTCAATCTTCGCTGGCACATAATCTTTCCTTAAAGTTTTTGGATCAATGTATGTATTCACTCCGATGATGGGAAGTTCTCCAGAATGTTTTAAGTGCTCATAGTACATACTTTCTTCTTGAATTTTTGATCGTTGGTACTGAGTTTCCATGGCA
>JACCDG010933142.1_pt1 | contig 11650 bp, 10 predicted proteins | sample 7442471 | NCBI WGS metagenome assembly JACCDG01 (sample SAMN15323444, study PRJNA562643) | freshwater metagenome | isolation source: river surface water | place: USA:Blue River Watershed | collected 2017-08-17
ACTCCACTGTTCCCATCCGGAACCTACCACACCGCCGCCGGTAGTAGCATTATTGGTAGCACAGGCAATAGAGTCGCCGGTGCCATAGTTAATAGTAAAACCCACATAAAATTTAGAAGTAGGTGTTACGGCATTGGTTAGCATAATATCATTGTATCCAATTGTAAGTGAGCTGATGGCTACTGTTTTAGAGGCTATAACGGTTCCGGGAGCAGCACTAACATCGTCCCATACATTAAAGGTTACATTGCCCGCACCCTTTTTCAAAACAATAAATGCCTTAATACCCGATATCTTTTTTCCGGTTCCGGGATCGCTGTACATTTCAGCTTTAGCCTTATCGAGATAAGCATTGGTACCCGAAATGTAACCCGAATCAAATGGAGCCAAATCTGCAAAATAAAGTGCCAAACTGTTCAGATTGGTAATGTTTTTAAGTGTGTCGCAACCGGAAGTAGAACAATCGGTTACGGTAACCGTTTTGGACAATGTATTATTTCCCAGCGCATTAGCAGCAGTAAGAGACACGGTATAATTAGCTGCTGTGGTGAAAGTAATATTCGGATTCTGAGATGTTGGTGTATTGATAGTTACACCAACATTGGGAGTTACCGACCAAGACCAGGAGGTGGGTAAGTTGGTAGAAGCATCGGCAAAAACAGAGGCCACGCCGGCACACAAGGTGGCATTATAATTAAAGTTTGCAACAGGGGGCTGCGGTGTTGTGTTGCACAAACCGTGTGTACCCAGTAGTTTACGGTAAGTTCCGTTGGCCATACAGGTTTGTATCCTGGTTTTCTGATCTGCACTAAACATACTCAAACAGGCATCGTCCGGGTAATCCATAAAATTCATGAACATTTCTTGTCCGGAAGTATTACCCGGGCATAAACCACCGTTACCCTGCCAACCGGAAGGAGGACAGCCCCAGTTTAGACCTCCCTGTCCGCCGGAAAAACCGCCTTTTTGGGGAGGAGTATCGTTGCAAAAGTCATTACTACAGGCAGCATCACCGCTAATGTGACGAAGCCCCAGCCAGTGACCAATTTCATGTGTAGCTGTTCTTCCGCCGTTATATGGAGACGCAGCTGTTCCGCTAGTGCCGAACCCCCTATGGTGAATAACTACACCGCTGGTTTGAGCCGTTTCTACCATTGATAAACCAGTAAGTGTAGAACCTGTAGGAAAAGAGGCGTATCCTAACAAACCGCTGGCACTGGCATCGCAAACCCAAATATTCAGGTATTTGGTAGGATCCCAGATAGAAGCTGGCTTAATTGTGTTATCAAAAGTAGCAACTAATGCCGTAGGATCAGCTTGTGTACTAGGGTCGGGCCAGCCCTTGGTGCTCCAGTTGATACGCTCTATACCTGGCTCACTCAGGTTATTACCATTAGGATCTTTCACTGCCAGACAAAACTGTATTCCGGTATTGCCTGCTTTCACCGATTGAAACACTGTCGGAATTGTGCCGGCTCCCGTTCCGGCATAATCATTATTCAAAACATTCATCTGAGAAGTAACCTGTGACGCGGAAATATTTTCACCACTCCCGAGGCCATCGCCGTTATGCAAAATGTGCACAATAATTGGAATTGTGTAATTGGCCTGTACTTTACTACCAGATTGTTTATACTCTTCCACCTTTTGATTAAACCAGGCGTCCCATGCTGCATCCGGAGTTTGAGTTCCACACGTTCGGTGACTTGGAACCGCAGTGGTATTGGGGGTGACAGCCATTCCGGCTTTGCGCTGCGCGTGCACGGAGTGGCTTCCAATAATGGCAAGAGCTCCTAGTGCAAGTAATTGTTTTTTCATTTTGTATTGGTTATTTGGTTGTTTGTATAAGTATTTTATCATTTCGTATATTTATTTGAAAAATGATAATTGAAAGCAACCTACCTATTTTTTTAAATATAACAAATACCCACAACCAGCCAGCACCAATTTTCATCTGAAATAAACGGCTTTGATTAAACTTATTTAGGTAATTTGAATTTTACCCAAAACTCTTACGTATCTTGTATCCCGCATATATGATAATTGCTTTATAATGGCAGTGAAAAGACATATACTTGTTGCCGATGATGAAGATAACCTGCGTTCCATAATCCGGCTGAATCTGGAGCTGGAAAACCATCAGGTAGTAACTGCCGAAAATGGCAGAGTGGCTTTAGAAGAGTTTAAAAAACAAGCTTTCGACCTGGTTATTCTGGATGTAATGATGCCCGAAACAGACGGGTTTACCCTGTGTAAAAAAATACGAAAACTGAATCCTGAAGTACCGGTGCTTTTTTTGACTGCCAAAAACAGTAGCTCCGATAAAATTGAAGGGCTGAAACTCGGTGCCGATGATTACCTGGTTAAACCATTCAACCTGGAAGAGCTGTTGCTTCGGGTGCAGGTATTGCTAAAACGCTACACCGGCAGGCAACCCAACCATATTTTCCGCTTCGATGGATTTGAAATTAATTTCTCCACATACGAAATAAAAGGATTAAGCGGGAAAAGTGAAATTCTTTCAGCGCGCGAAATGCAGTTACTAAAACTACTCTGCGATAAAAAAAACGAAGTAGTATCGCGCGATGAGATTTTAGATAAACTTTGGACTCCCGACGAAAATCCTTCCTCGCGTACCATAGACAATTACATGCTCAACTTTCGTAAGCTATTTGAAGAAAACACCCGTGAACCCCGCTATTTTCAATCTATTCGCGGCGTCGGCTATAAATTTTTGGTTGACCCGTCTGGTTGAAAACTCTAACGCATGCGGATGGCTTTGGGCTTATTCCTTTGGGCTTTTCAACACAAAGAACACTGAGTGAAAGAAGTTTCACTGAGTATAATCAGACCTTACCCCTTTTAACTTGAAAATATTTGATTTTTGGCTTTTCAACACAAAGAACATTGAGTGAAAGAAGTTCACTGAGCATAATCAGACCTTCCCCCTTTTAACTTGAAAATTTTTGACTTTTAACTTATTTATTATGCCTTTTCCCCTTATCTTTCACACACAAATTCCACCTTTCAGCTATGAATAAAACATTCGTCATTACCCTCTCTATACTCTTCTGTTTTAAAGTATTAACAGCGCAATATACGACGAGGCACTGGGTTTGGTTAAAGGATAAAAAAAATTCTCCCTACTCCATTGCAAACCCGGCAGCTTTTTTGAGCGAGCGTGCTATAGAGCGTCGCGTGCGACAAGGCATTGCCCTTACAGAAAATGATATCCCGGTAAACCCGGCTTATTTATTGCAATTAAAAAATTGTGGCGTTAAAATTCGTTTTGCCTCCCGGTGGATGAATGCGGTTGTAATAGAAGGAGCGGATGAGACAAGTCTTAACGTAATAAATCAACTGCCTTTTGTAAGAAAAACAGAAGCTGTTGCCATCTATAAAAAGAAAAACACTATTCCAGAGGATGAAACGCCGGGTGTGCCAACAATTGAAAAGAAAACCAAAAACGATAGCAATGTATACGATTATGGTAGTTCTCTGCACCAGGTCGAAATGCTGAGTGGTACCTGTTTACACAACCGGGGATATAATGGTAAAAACATGCTCATTACCTTACTCGATGCTGGTTTTTATCGTGCCGACAGCCTCGATGTATTTGATAGTTTATGGGTAAATAATCAGATTTTAGGCACGCGCGATTTTGTTGTGGGAGGTACTCAGGTATTTGAAGATAACAATCATGGATCTTCTGTTTTATCCTGCATTGCAGGCAACATACCCGGTCAGCTTGTTGGCACAGCACCCAAGGCAAAATTCTGGTTAGTAAGAACAGAAGATGCGGGCAGTGAACTGATTGTTGAAGAAGACAATTGGGTACGTGGAGCCGAATTTGCAGACAGTGTGGGAGCAGATGTCATTAACTCCTCGCTGGGCTACACTACTTTTGATATTGCTTCCCAGAATCATACCTGGGCCGACCTCAACGGAAAAACATCTGTAGCCAGCATAGCCGCTACTATTGCTGCCCGAAAAGGTATTGTGGTATGCAACAGCGCCGGGAATGAAGGAGCAGGCAGTTGGCACTACATTGGTATTCCGGCCGATGCTGATAGCATTATTACAGTGGGGGCGGTGGATGCCGGTAAAAACATAGCCGGATTCAGTTCAGTAGGCCCTACCGCTGACGGTCGGATAAAGCCAACCGTGTGTGCACAGGGCGTGGCCTCGGTTATTGTAAGCCCTTTTAGCAATAGTATAGTTACCGGTAGTGGCACTTCTTTTGCTTCACCTATTACAGCTGGTATGGTAGCTACACTCTGGCAGGCCAATCCGGCCAAAGGCAATATGGAAATTATTGAAGCCATTAAACAGAGTGCTTCGCAATACGGAAACCCCGACAATAGTTACGGATATGGTATTCCCGATTTCTGCCGGGCCGACTCTATACTTAAAGGGTTGATGCAGGTAAGAATTATTGAGAACGATAACCTGATTATGATCTCTCCGAATCCTTTTATTCATGAATTTTCTTTTACATTTTCTGCCAGTGTATCCGAACCCTTTCATTTCGAGATTTATGACATTCAGGGTAAATTGTTGTTAAGTGAGTTATACGAAGTAAAGAAAAATACTCACAATACTTACCGCATAGCCGGTATTGAATCTTTAGCGCGGGGTATGTACGTTTTTGTTGCAAAAAGCGATAAATTCGCTACTGCAAAAAAAATAATAAAGGAATAATATGTCTGCCAAAGCGCCTGTTCAAACTGATAAAATCTTCAACTCACTTGTAATTATCGCCGCTCTTGGCTATTTCGTAGATATATACGACCTCTTATTGTTTGGGGTTGAACGGAAAGCGAGTCTGGATGAAATTCTCACCCTGCAATTCGGAAACCTTAGTACAGAAAAGCTGGCATTGCTTAATAAAACATACGGCAGTATGTTGTTGAACTGGCAAATGGCCGGTATGTTGGTAGGTGGTATCTTCTGGGGAATTCTGGGCGATAAAAAAGGAAGGTTATCCGTGTTGTTTGGCTCTATTATTACCTATTCTATAGCTAACATTTTAAATGGAATGGTCAATGATACACAAACCTATGCCCTGCTCCGTTTTATTTCGGGTTTTGGATTAGCCGGTGAACTGGGAGCTGGAATAACCCTGGTAAGTGAAACCATGAGCAAGGAAAAACGCGGGTATGGAACCATGATTGTGGCTACAATTGGGGTGTTTGGTGCTGTTGTAGCAGGTTATATGGGTGGGGTTATTACCAATTGGCGTTATTCATTTTATTTGGGAGGCGGTATGGGACTATTACTTCTTTTATTACGGGTAGGTGCTTATGAATCGGGCATGTTTAAAGGTGTAAAAGAAGAAAAAGTGACCAGAGGAAATTTTCTGCAGCTTTTTGCATCTAAAAAAAGCTTCACTAAGTACATCAATATTATTCTGGTTACGGTTCCCGTATGGTATGTAATGGGTACGTTGGTACTGTTTTCTCCGGAATTAAGTGAAAAACTAGGCTTACCTAAAGGCACGGTTTCGGCAGGTAAATCTATTATGTATGCCTATACAGGAATAACAATTGGCGATTTGGCCTCCGGCTTAATTAGTCAGTGGTTGAAAAGCAGAAAAAAAACATTGGGAATATTCTTAACCCTCACTACTATTGGAATAACACTTTACTTTACCTTAGGTCGCGTATCTGTAAACATGTTCTATCTCACCATTGGGTTAATAGGGTTTGCTACTGGCTATTGGGCTGTATTTATGAGTACGGCTTCTGAATTATTTGGTACCAATATTCGTGCTACTGCCACTACCACAGCTCCTAATTTTGTTCGCGGATCCACGATTCTTATTTCATCTTTGCTGGCAGGTGTTACCCGCTTTTTTCCCGACACAATTACTGCAACCATTATTACAGGATGTATTATTCTGAGTATTGGTTTTATCGCCCTGTTTTTTCTGGAAGAAACCTTCGGCAAAGACCTCAATTATACGGAATAATGCAAAAGAAAACACTAGTGCTTGGCGCCAGTCCCAACCCGGAACGTTATGCTTATAAAGCTGTTGTAAGTTTACTGCAACACGAATATGAAGTGGTTCCTGTTGGTATTAAACCGGGGGTGATAAACGGATTGGAAATACTTACCAATCGTCCGCCGGTAACGGGCGTTCATTCAGTTAGTCTTTATATTGGTCCGGCCAACCAGCCTGGCTGGTATGGGTATATTTTCAGCCTGAACCCAAACCGGATCATTTTTAATCCGGGTACCGAAAACCCCGAATTGGAAAAGATGGCCGCTGAAAAAGGAATAACAACCATAAGAGCGTGCACACTCGTACTACTCACTATCGGCAATTATTAACATGGAAATCAGTTATGTGTGCAAACATTTTAGTGAACTTTCTGCTGCAGAATTATATGAGGTTCTTAAACTTCGGGTAAATGTTTTTGTGGTAGAACAAACCTGCCCTTATCCGGAATGCGATGACAAAGATCAACAGGCTTATCATTTAATGGGCTATTCTGCTAATGAGCTAATGGCTTATGCCCGTATTCTTGCACCCGGCGTTTCTTATCCTACAGCCTCTATCGGACGTGTAGTGGTAAAAGCCGAATACCGGCTTTATAAAAAAGGCTATGAATTGATGCGTTTAGCCATCAACAAAACCTGTCAACTATATGACATTAATGAAATTACTATTTCGGCACAGCACCGTCTTGAAAAATTTTATTGTAACTTAGGTTTTAAATCGAAAGGCGGAATTTATCTTGAAGACGATATCCCGCACATTAAAATGTTATTTAGCGGTTAATGGAAAAGACTTTTCTTAGCGCCCAGTGGAAAAACCTTATCATGATTAATTACCGGGTTGATGAAAAATTGCTACTACCCTACCTGCCTCCACATACCGAACTGGATCGCTATCAGGGTCATTGTTATCTGAGCCTTGTGGGTTTTATGTTTCTCGACACAAAAGTATGGGGCATATCCTGGCCCTTTCATAAGAATTTTGAAGAAGTAAATCTTCGGTTTTATGTAAAAAGCAGCTCGGAAGGGGAGCGGAAACGGGGAGTAGTATTCATTAAAGAAATTGTACCAAAACCACTTATCAGTGCCATAGCCAATTTGTTCTACAACGAACACTATTGCGCCAGACCAATGATTAACAAATACTACGACAGAGGGGCTGATGAAATGGAAATAACATATAGCTGGATATATGGCGATATTAAAAACAGCATTGCTGTAAGGGCTCAGAAAAAAGCGGTGGACATACAAGAGAATAGCATGGAAGAATTCATTACCGAACATTACCTGGGGTATTCCCGAAAAAATAGCAAGACAAGCCTGCAATATACAGTTGAACATCCCCGCTGGAATATATACCCGGTAAATACCTTTCGCTTGCGTTGCGATTTTGGTAAAGTATATGGGCGCAAATTCACATTTCTTTCCGGACAATACCCCGATTCGGTTTTTCTGGCCGCAGGCTCGGAAGTATTGGTCAAAAAACCAATACGTATTATCGGATAATAAATTAAGCAGTTTTACGTTAAGGCTATAAATAGTACCTTTAGGCCGCCTATGCGTAGTTTATTATTTCTTTTGTTTATTGGTTGTTTCTCTGTTTCAATACAGGCACAGGAAGAAGAACCGCCTGCCGAAATAAATGTGAAGCTGCCTCGTTTTTCTTTCCGTCTGAATGCCGGTGTACCTAACCCTACTTCCAATGGGGTATTTCGTACCAAAATGATTGGTATTTATGAAGTTAACCTGGCCTTTAACGTGCAAATCAATAATAATTTTTTTGCAGGCTTAGGTTGGAAAAACGGACTGATGTCGGTAACCAACCGTATACAATATGGGGTAAATACTAAAATGGAGATGAATACAGCTTTTCTAAAAATAGGTTATAATCATTTTCATACTTCAAAAATGTTCAGTACCTTTTATCTGAACGTTGGCTATAATAAATCGCGATTTGCAGCAGTTATTCCCTATAATGATATTATACCTGACAAGCACTGGGAAGCCGCTGTAATAGAACCCGGTTACAGTATTAATTTTTTTGCTGAAGATAACTTAACGCTGGGCTTTTACACCAGCTTCAATTACCTGAATACCCCCTTTAATCCTGAACAGGTTAATTTTCAGTACCTGACCACATTGAACGGATTAAACACCAGTAATAATACTACTTACGTTAACATTGGGGTGGAAATGCACTGGGGGCTGGCAAAGAGCAAGAATTAAAACCGGACTAAGCATTGCCTCTTCTTTAATTCGGTGATTTAAACCGGGGGTCGCTCAGAAAATCATGATCAGTAAGCGTATACAAAAAACTGAGCACTTGTTGCTTTTCCTGTGCATTTAAAACAATACCGCCATTGGCAAACACCGGGTCGAGTGTGGGCGAATTTACATTGCCGGTAATATGCATATCCAGGCACTGGTAAAGGGAGTTAGCCCGGCCATCGTGAAAATAGGGTGAAGAAACTTCGATGTTTCTCAGCGTGGGGACTTTAAATTTATAACGATCGGTAGCCAGATTGGTAATATGCGCTCGGCCACTGTCGTTTACAGCGGGATTAACAGCTAATCCAATATTCCGGTAAGTATTATCGGTAAATAATGGTTCAGTATGGCAGGTGGTGCATTTCTGGCGTACCAGATTAAGACCTGCCTGCTCATCAGCTGTAAATGCTACCCCTGCTTCACCCCGCATCACTTTGTCGTATTTGGAATTGGAACTGTTTAACATTCCCATAAACTGAGCCAGAGCCCGTAACATGCGCTGAGAGGTAATTACTGTATCGCCGAAAGCCTCTTTGAACATATTCCGGTAAGCCGCATCGGCGCTTAACTTAGTTATAACATTGGCTATGGTTTCATCCATTTCAACCGGATTGGCAATCGGAACCAATGGCTGTACTTCAATGTGATTGGCTCCTCCATCCCAGAAAAAAGCCTTATGCCAGTTCAGATTAATCAGAACCGGAGAATTTCGTATGCCCAGCAAACCATTAATACCATGACTTACAGCATGTCCGGAGTGCGAAAAAGCAGCAAACTGCTGATGACAACTGGCACAGGATATAGTATTATCTTTTGACAGGCGGGTTTCAAAAAATAGTTTTCTTCCCAACCGAAATCCTTCTTCGCTTAAGGGATTGTTTTGAAAAGTGTAATAAGGCTGGGGCCAGTTATCGGGTACCACAAACTGAATTCCGTATACAGGCGGTTCCGGTTCATGCACCTTTACATCGCGGCGGCAGGATGCCAGCAGGGCAAGCATACTCATTAATCCGGCTATAATTTTTACGAAGCTCATACGCATTCTTTAATTCTTCACTTGTCTTACACTGAACATATCTGCATAATTATCGGCTACTTTCATGGCATTGCTGCCCGGAGCGTGTACAACCGATAAACTTGAAAAAGACAGGGTAAACGGGCTTTTAAACCATTCCATCAGATCTGCCTTCAGGATTATTTTGGGAGAAACTGCTGCTGTAACGGTTGCAGCCTGTATCAAATTCAGTTTAACTTTCTTTATTACATTTTCTGCTCCGCTAAAGCCCCCTACATGATAAATCAGGTTATCACCCGCAGCAGCTGACTGCGGTGAATTTCCTTCAAATTTAGCCATAATATAACCAGTATTCCAATCCCAAAACATAGCATTAGTCACATCCAAAGCGCCGGTTTGGACGCCTGAAACATTCCGCAAACTATCCACGCCAATCAGAAATGAAAGCGATACATAATTTTTCATAGGCACATCCGGTAGCACGAATTCCAGCGAATTTGGATCCCCGGCATTCAGAAGGTGGTAACTTTCCGTTTCGGCATACACTGAACTGTCGCTCGCTTTTAATTGAATATTGGAAATATAATATTTAAACAGACTCACCTTAAATGTGTCGTTATTAGGATTAACATAATTGGTGATATTTAACTGCAAAGGAAGGGTATCAACATAGTTTTCAATCCTTATGCTGAGATTATTGACATTTTCCCTTTTTGACTGATGATTAGCCGGCAAAGCTTCCATGTCTCTCTTGCAGTATGAAAACGATACGATAACCCCCAATACCAGGAAACCTATTTTAAAATTTGTTTTCATAATTGTTCTTTTGCAAATTACATAAAACTCATTTCACTTGGTATACGATTTTTCTTTTTTTTCGCGCCCCGTTTTATTTTGCCTGCATTTTAGCCTACTCCGTTACGGGAATATCCACTTCCAACTGTTTTTTTCTTTCGTTCCAGCTTATGCTTAATGCAAGGCCACCTTTTACGGTTTGTTTAAGCGAGCTATCGTAACCTACTGCGTACAAATAATATTGGCCATAACGTAGCCCTTGTATATGTATATGATTTTCCACGCTTTCAGCTTCCACTTTCAAATCGTAATTGTTTTCGGGGTCTTCCGGCAGTTCCCGGGCATTAAATTTAACATATACCCTTGCTCCGTAAATTGCGGTGTTATGATGACCAACATGTGCCATTACTATGGCCTGGCCACCAGTATTGTTCTTTTTACAGGAAGTATTTATTACTACCGCCGATATGCTTATGAGTAGTTTTATGTTTTTCATAATAAATCTCTGTTTAAAATTGAAAAGTTGTCGAAATAAAAAAACACTGCTTCAATGGCATTTGTATACCATTCAGGTGCTGATAAACGGGAAAGGCGTATTCGGCCATAAAGCGAAAATGCCGAAAGGAGTTTTTAACCGTTTGAAAAGAAAGGCCAGTTAAAAGCTCAACCCGCTTTCCACCATAATTCTCGGGGTTGGCTGCCGGTTCGTTATATTTATTCAGATCGGGCTTTATTCCCTTAACGGCTGCACTGGTATTGGCTCGCAGGCGAACAGATGAACTTAGAAAAGGAAATAACTGTATACCCATCCAGGTAGTTAAGTCCAGTTCGTTTCCCAACCTGTATTGCGGTTTGTTAAGCTTACTACGCCATAATGCCTGTGCCGATACCCCGGCACTGATGCGGCTATAACCCAGGTAGTAATTTATGCCTGCAGGTATATCCCAACTGCCGCTTCCGGGCTGCATCAGGTAAGGATAAGCTGTGCCGGGATACAGCATATCATTGCTTGTGCCTTTTAGTTTATTACTGCCAACAGGAACATTAAGCCCGGTGTTCAGCATCAGCCGGTGCGCATTGCTGCGCCAAAGCTCATACAAAGTCTGTATTCCCATATCACCCATACCCGAAACATTCATTGTGTGTTCTCCTCTGAAAGTGTGATTGTGCAAAGAACCTCCACCAGCGGGCATACCCATCTTCATTTGCAGATAATTAAACATGATCATGAATGTAAGCTTATCGGTAACGCCATACATTCCCATAAGCATGTGCATATTCATTCGCATGTCTTCAGGAATCATGAGATATTGCTGCTCGATAAGGCCCCTGCTGATGTCTTTGCCATTTTGCTGTAAGCCGCTCTGATAGTTATACATCATCCTGTAGGAAAGCATCCACTCCCCTTTTTCGTGTACGTGCGTATACATAAGTCCCGCCGGACTTCGATCCTTACAACAAAAGCAGGACAGGCTATCGCAGGATTGGGCGAAGGCAAAGGACAGATTGCCCACTATAAAAAGTGAAAAAACACACTTCTTCTGCATGATGGAGCATGAATATAGGTTACGG
>JACCDG011659250.1_pt1 | contig 11650 bp, 9 predicted proteins | sample 7442471 | NCBI WGS metagenome assembly JACCDG01 (sample SAMN15323444, study PRJNA562643) | freshwater metagenome | isolation source: river surface water | place: USA:Blue River Watershed | collected 2017-08-17
TATAGCTTCTTACATTAGTTCTTCCCAATTGCGTAGCACAGTTTCCAGTATATTTTTGTATACAAATACCCATGTATCCGCAACTACAAATGCGCTTGGAACCTATGGATATATAAGCACATCACAACTTTTGAGCACAACACAGGGAACGTATACCGACTTGACTAGAAGAATTAATGTGGATAGAGCAGGAAATCTCAATGTATACAATTCACAGGTTACAATTTCCTCTTTACAGAATCTCTCATTCTTGAGTTCTTTTTATTTTTCTACACTGACATTTACGAGCAATATAAATGTTGTGAATGAACTCGCAAACAATCCGAGTGGAACACTAGATATTACATTTCCCCTTGTTGATATTAATTTGAACAATCACTCAAATTACATCGCGCCCAGCACTCAGATAACAATTGATATTTATCCATTCTACACCTTTTCTTATATTAACACGGCAGGCGCAGCAAATGCGACAAAAATATTTCAACTCAGCACCTGTATACGTGATAACTCATTGGTTTATCTAAGCAATCCTGACGGCACATACATAACAACCAATAGTTATTTCGCTGGAAATTTCTTCGCAACAGGAGTTTCAAATGTATTTAATTCGCCAATTCGGTTTACGTGTAAGGGGCATAATCTCGGAATGACCGCTGTATCGTCGAATATTCCCAATACCACAATTGTTCAACACTATATCCCCAATTGCTTACAAGATGGGTTGACTCCTGGATTCTCCACCTCCAATTATTCCATTTATACACCTGATAGAAACTGGGTATTTTTGAGCTTCGTTAATTTCCCTTACCCATGATAGAACAATGTCTTCCACAGCAAGAAAGACACTTGATACAGATATCATAACTCTACGGACAATCTATGCGCGCGGAACAAGCAATGCTTATATCCCCAGCAGTTTTGTTCTTATGTCCGATGGTGTGGGTGGAACAAGTTGGACCAATACGAGCACGATAACACAACCTCTTCAGGTAGCTCAAAACTATGTAAGGGCAGCTCCTCTTGACTATGATTTTGATGCTTCTGGCTATTCTCTTACAATCCCTACAACAATTCCTCTCCAGGTTCCAAACTTTTACAATGTGAATGTGAAAGGTCTTTTGTATATGGATAATTATTCCTTTACCAGTGCTGGCACGATTCAGCTTGGTCTTCAACAATCGCAGGGCCAAACCTCCAGCCCTTCTATCTACATACCCTTCAATACCTATGCGGGGTATATAGATGATACGAAGCGCAATAATATTTCTATTAATTATAATACCATCCTCCAGACACAACTTCCTTACAATAGTTCTTTAACAAATACACTCCAAATCACAGCCTCTACCCTTTCTACTGCGACCTTGTATACTGGTCTTCACTTGAAGATTGACCAAGTCTGTGCGCAACAGATGACTACGTATTATCAGTTTCCTTAAGAACATAGCCTTCTCTCTTGGCCATCTCAACAGCCCAAGGCTCTAATGTTCCATTGGTTACCGCAGTAGGGCGATAGGGCCATGGGCTCATGTAGACAGCATTTGGTGCCTTGTGCGCACGAATCCATGCGAGGTGCTTTTGAGCACCAAACCATCTCCAAAACATTTCTTGACCTTTCTGATTCTCAGCATAATTGATGCGAATTTGAAAGAACATTCTGTCCTTCATTGGAAGAGAAGGAGAATACTCCTTATTAAATTCCTCTACAAGCTTTGTAAACCACTCTTGAACAACAGAACGTCTCCAGAGAGTGGCTTGAAATACAAACTTATAGGTATCTTTTTCGGTAATCAACGCATATTTATCTATATGAGCTGTTCTATCTTCAGGACCAGGACACGGCATCCAACGAATGGAAGAGACCTCTGGCATCGTATCCAGAATACTGAAACATTTCTGAATAGCGTTGATATCCACATATCGTTCAAGCAAGAAGTCTTCCTGCATAGGCAAGACATACTGAATCGTGGGTGGAAGTTTTTGAATTGCGGCCGCGCGACTTTCTAAAAATCCAGATTCACTTTCCTCCAGCGGAAGAATATGAATTCCATACTTTGCTTTTACCTCCTTCAGAAGAGGATGGTCTGGAACTTCAGAAGCAATGTAAATAGGCCAATCACATGTATTCGCATACCGACGTAAAAGCATCAAGTGAAGAGGGAGCAAATAAAAATATTTTGGAGTTGTATTAATAAGATACGCAACATCGTTTCGTTCCATGAGAAACGCCTAAATGTCTGTGTTGTATTCTGTTTAGATGATTGGAACCCATCCCAAGACAGGAAAACCGATTCGAATTATCCAAACAGAAACAAGCATTCATAGAGATGCGAAAACAATTGTTTGGTTTGATTCTTCTGTAGAAGATAAGAAATGGTGCCGCTATGATATTGGTGCGGTAGGTTCCAAACATTTTACAGAGATTACTGATGTATTGGTTCTTTGTAATCCAGAGGAGACAGAACAAGATGCGAAATGGATTGTAAATGGAAATGCGGAGAAAGCAAAGATTATCTTTGCGTCAAAGGCAGTCTTAGATGCGATTGGACTAGACACAATGAAGCAACTTGGTATTGGGAATTTGATTTGTTTAGAAGAAGTTCGTGACATGTATCCGTTTGTAGGCGAGCCCTGGGATGGCACTACCAATGATGCTGCGCTTCTTGCTTCTCTTCTCTTGCGTGAACATTTTGCCATGGGTCTTCAGACAAGTTCTCTTCGTGCGATTCATGTGTCCTCAGAACGAACACCTCCACGTGAACTTTGGATGATTTCTCAGTTTTATATTCCTTCTCGTGCGAAACGAGCGCGTGAAGTTGCGCATTGCTTGAAGAAAAATGTTGAGAATGAGTTTATAGACAAGATAGTGCTTTTGAATGAAGAGGATTTGACGTCTAAGTTTCCTGTTCAAAGCAAGAAGATTCAACAAGAAGTTGTAGGGCATCGCTTAACCTATGCGGATGTCATTGGTTGGATTCAAGCGAATGTTCCAGAGAATGTTCTTGTTGTATTTGCCAACAGCGATATTTATTTGGATGACTCTTGGAGAGTCCTATGGTCTTTCAATATGGAGAATAAATTCTTGAGTCTTTTGCGATATGATATGGAAGAAAATGGCACGGAACAGAGAGCAAAGCTTTTTGGACCACGTCCTGATAGTCAAGATACATGGGTTGTATTGAGTGATAGCGTCAAACAAAAGAAATGGGATATGAAAGCACTTGATTTTTCGTTTGGTCGTGCTGGATGCGATAACGCAATCAATGTTGAAATGTTGCGTGCGAAATTCTTAGTGGCGAATCCTTCTCTCACGTTGAAGACCTATCACGTTCACGCAAGCGAGATTCGTAATTATGACCCCAAGGATATTGTAGACAAACCTATGTATTTTTACATTCATCCAACAGGAATTCATGACATGAAGCCAATTGTCTCCATGCCAGAGACATTCCTCGTAGAAAAGCGAGTTGGCACACCTTTTTCTCGCAAGGTTGTTTGTAAAGATGTGAAACAGGCCAAAACACTTTGTACTATGTTGAAGCGCGATGAGAAATACAATTTCTCTGTGGAAGATGCGAATTTGTTTACACCTGACTCTCTTTCTATTTACAAAGTGAAAAATGCGTTCCAAACTCCAAATGGGCTTGGATATTCCTATGATTCTCTGTTTGTTGGAAATTCAAAGAAGGCATCTGAAATGTGGTCCAAGTCCAATATTACAGGGCTTGCGCCATCCATTGCGCTTTCAACAGGGCTGATTGCGCCTCTTTCTGAAGAGGATGCCAAAACACCAGAGTCTTATATGATTCGCTATCTCTCCAAGATTCTTGTCTTGCGTGAACTCGCAAAGGGAGAAGGAGAATTCTGGTCACCTCGCGAACGGAATTTCTTGGATGTTCTTCAACTCTTTCAATGGGGTCGCAGAGAGGTGCCTGTTCTTCCTCGTGATGAACAGATTCAAGTGTGGTGTAAGGAAGCGTATATGATGCTTCCTTCAGACAATGATTTAGTTACTACAGAAGAAGTGACTGCCTTGCGAAAGCATATGCGCTTGGGAGGATGGTTAGAAACTCCTGATGAAGAAAAACAGCGATATGTCTTCTTTGCGGATGATAAATTCTGTAGTGGTTCATTTATCAATGAGTATGAAGACGCAAATCCTGATAAGAAGATTGATGTTATTTATCCTGGGCGCACAAGCGCAGAAATTATCGCATTGAAATTGCGAGGTGCGTCTCATGTGATTTGTAACTCATCGATTCAGTGCTGGGCATGGTTTTGGTTGCTTCCCAAAGGTGCGCATGTCATAGAAATTCAAAATGAAATGGAACCAAAGGGAGATTGTCTCCAGATGGCGTCTGCGTGCGGATTACAGCATCGCTTTGTGATTGCGCCCAAGGGTGCTATTTCTGCTACGATTCAGAAACAACTTGTTGAACAAGTCTCCTGGGTAGCTCCTGTTCCAAAGGCTCCCTCCACTGCGCCTGTTCTCTATATGCCTAATCAACCCTCTTCTAGTTTCTTCCATCATTCTGGAGATAGCTTCCGTGAAATGGCGAGACTTTGGGAAGACAAAGGGTATGTGCGTATAGTGGAAGATAAGACAATTTCCAATATCTGGTTGAATGGAATTGGAAATGCGCTTTTGTATGACCGCCCTACCTATGAATGGTTGGACCAATCTCCTGTAGAAGAAAAACGTTGGCGTGTCGCTTTGTTTGGAAATCCAGCTCCTCGTGGTGAGAATGCGAAGTCATGGTCCTTCTGGCCCCGTCGTCCTGAACTTGTCGAGAAACTTGTAAAAGAGGGTATCTCTGAGCATACATATGAAGAGCGAGACCAACGTTTGGTGTTGTATGGAAAGGTTGAAAACGCAATTCAGAAAGAAAGACGCAGTGGGGCCACATGGGCCGCAGCCTGTTCTGAATTTAAGATGCCGATTGGCGCAGAAAAGGCATACCCTTTCACACAAGAAGAATATCTTGTGAAACTTTCGCATGCCCGGTTTGGTCTTTGTCTCCCTGGATACGGATGGAAGTGTCACAGAGAAGTGGAATGTATGGCGATGGGGTGCGTTCCTATTGTCAGCCCTGGCGTGGATATGAAGCACTACGCCAATCCTCCCCAGGAAGGAATTCATTATTTTGTCGCAGAGACACCTGAAGTTGCTCAGAAACTTTCAGTTGAGACCTCAAAAGAAACCTGGGACACTATGTCCAAGGCCTGTAGACTCTGGTGGAAAGAGAATGTCAGCTGTGATGGAATGTGGAATGTGACAAAATCTCTCTTACAAATGTAGATATGTCTACAAATAATGGAATGTCTGTGAATGCGCCACAACCTCTTCCTGAGAATAGGCCACAACCTGTTAACAATGGTAAGGTTGTGAATGCGCCGCAACCTGTTCCTGTAAATGCGCCGCAACCTGTTCCTGTAAATGCGCCGCAACCTGTTCCTGTAAATGTGGCAGCTGTAAAGAATGTTGCTGCGAAAGCAGAACTTGCTGCTACAAACACTGCCGCAAATGTGCGAAATGCTCAAGCTAAATTACCTTATACGTCTTCTAGAAATATAAAACAACAGAGAATGGCAAAAATGGCTTTAAGAAAAAACCGAAAAAATCAACAAGAAGCTATCAATGCTGGACTTGTTCCAGCTGAGTGTCGTCGCTACGGATCCCCCTCTCCCCCCTCTGCCAATGGAAGTTCTATCCGTCTCTACAAAAAACAAGAGTGTGATACGCTTGGAGGAACATACGCAGAAACAACAAAAGAGTGTCTTAGACCCGAAGGTGGTTCATTTAGTTGGGATTGTCGAATGTTGAATCCTCAAGTTCCTATGCCTGTTCCCATGATGCCTTCTCCTGAAATGCGTGTGCGTGTGCCTCCTCCTGAAATGCCTATGCCTATGCCTGCTCCCATGATGCCCCCTGGAATGCCTGCTCCTATGATGCCTCCTGGAATGTCTGCTCCCATGATGCCCCCTGGAATGCCTGCTCCCATGATGCCTCCTGGAATGTCTGCTCCCATGATGCCCCCTGGAATGCCTGCTCCCATGATGCCTCCTGGAATGCCTGCTCCCATGATGCCTCCTGGAATGCCTGCTCCTATGATGCCTCCTGGAATGCCTGCTCCTATGATGCCTCCTGGAATGCCCATGATGGCTCCTATGATGCCCCCTGGAATGAATGTGAATGGTCAGACAAAGAAAATTAAACATGTAAGAAATGCTGCGAAAGGTGTTGCGGAAGTTATCGAACTTGCGAAAGGCAAGGTGAAACAACTTGAAATGGCATTAAATGTTGCGGGCCGCGCGAATCTCCCCCCTCTCCCCAATATTCCTCCTCCTTCTACACCTATTGTGGGAGGTAGACGCAAGAAATCTCATACAAAGAAGAGTAAGAAGAATCTCCGAAAGCGTAGCTCTAAGAAACAAAAGAGAACATCTAAGTAGAGATGTCTCGTAAAAGACAATCCGGTGGACAAAATGCTTCTCAAGGAGAAGCACCCATTACAAATGCGAATCTTGAAAGACTTAGAAACCAAGAAACACAATTGAGAGCAGCCGCAAATCAAAGACGTCAAAATCTTACTACTGCGTCTCAAGCCTTAGAGACAGCAAGCGACACATTTCGTAATGCGACGGCGGCGGAAGCAAGAGCTCAAGAAAATCTCACAATTAAAACACAAGCCTCTCAAAACGCAAATACTATCGAATCAACAAAACAATCCGCAAGAAATTCAGCAGCATCTGTAAAACAGCAAGCCAACACGGAATACAATACTTCTGTTCAATCACAGGCGAATTTACAGACAAAATTAAATTCTACGAAGGCAGCGCTGAATGCGGCAACACAGGAAGAACTAGCGGCGAAAACTGCGGCAAATGCGGCACAAGTTGCGAAAGCAGCTGCGAACGCAAAAGTAGTTACGTTAGACCAAGAAGTGAAAAATGCGCAATCAGTTTTAAACCAAAAGAAAACAGCACAAGTAGGACTTGAGAAAGCTGAAGCAGTAAATACAGACCCATCGGTGATTAATGACCTGCGCGCATGGTTTGATGCGAGCAAACTTACAGGTACTGCTTTAACATCTTGGACGACTGCTAGAACAATAAATGACTTGAAAGCACAAGCCCCTCAGATGACAGGAACAGCGAGTATTGTGAACAATGCGACAGCAGGTTTGAATGTTGTCTCTATTTCCGCAGCACAGACTTTAACTCTTACACCAACACTCGCCTTACCTCAATTTACACTTATCGCAGTTGTTCGTCACTCAGGAGCAAACAGAAATATTATTTTACGAGGAACAGACCAAAGTAAAACAGTCTATGGATTTACAACAGGAAGACAAGATTACTTTTCTATTGGAGCGTCTCAGAATACGAATACAAGAAATGCGGATACAAATTGGGATATTCATGTATTTAGTCTGAATGCGAATAGAGTAGCTACTTTTTTTAGCAATGGAACACAAATTGTTCAATATCAGAATATTACGCAAGGATTTGATGGCCTTTCAGTGAATACAGGTGGATTTGCGACAAGTAAATCCGATGCGGAAATTGCTGAAATTATCTTGTATGACCGCGAACTGACAATAGATGAACGTCAAAAGTTAGAGGGGCTTTTGGCCAGAAAATGGAACTTGCTTTCTACACTTCCTCAAACGCATCCGTATCAAACTCAATATCCTGATTTACTTGGAATCTTCTCAGGTGGAAAACGGAAACGGAAGCAGAAACAACGAAAGCAGAAACGAAAAACCCGAAAACTGCGTAAAGCGAACCGACGTAGACATAGTAGAAGAAGATGAAGATTGAGATTGGAAATGCGGGATATGTAGAATGCCTTGACGTCTTTGGAGATGATCTCCTAGTCGTGAATGCCGCTCGAGTTTCTTTCAACAAGGAAAGCACGGAACTTGTGGAGAGAGATGAAAAACTCATTAATTATCTTGCGAAGAATGGACATATTACTCCTTTCTTCCATCCGCAAATCAGATTTCGCATTAAGATGCCTATTTTTGTCGCCCGAGAATGGTATCGTCACCAAATTGGATTTGCGCGCAATGAGGTCAGTCGTCGCTATGTCTTCACGGAACCTGAATTTTATCTTCCAGAAGTATTTCGCCAAAATGACCCGAATCTCAAGCAAGGCTCAAAAAATGAGTCTGTAAAAGATGGTCAAATCTGCTCTCATGGAATGAAAGAAGTCTATGCTTGCGCCAGCCATATTTACAAGGGCTTGATTGAACAAGGCCTATGTCCTGAGCAAGCACGAATGATACTTCCTCAGAGCATGTATACAGAATTTATTGAAACTGGCTCTCTCTCAGCCTATGCGCGTCTCTGTGGTCTTCGCCTTGACCCTCATGCGCAGAAAGAAATTCAGGAATATGCGGAGGCTGTCTCCAAGATTCTTGCGGAGAAGTTTCCTGCGTCCTGGAAGGCTCTGTCTAAATCTTGGGATGCCTAATCAAACTCGCGGTCTGAATCTTCATCTTTCTTAATCTTTTCCAAAGCACTATCCCACCGCCCCATGTAAATCCCTTTACAACCGCCATCTTTCTGGCGGTCATAAAGTTTGGATTTTTTCCCGTCCATATAATACAAGTTTCCTGCGTGTTCAAAGGGACGAACAGAGACTTCAATGACATCCTCTGCTTCCAAAGGAGCCTCTTCAGAAAGAATCGCTTGGGGAGTGACATTGACAACCGCTTCTTGCTTTGCTTTCACAACACGAGGCTTTCGTTTCTTTTCAGCTACAGCCGTTTCTTGATTCTCCTTTGGCTTTACAACACGAGGCTTTTTCTTTACAACAGGAGCCTCTGCTACCTTAGCCTCTTCAACCTTCGGTTCTTCAACCTTTGGTTGAACAATGGTATTGACAGGAACTTCAGGAAGAACAGGAGGATTCGGAATTCCTTCTTGTGCGCGCTGAATCGCTTTCTTTGCTCTCACCATACTCTCTGGTGAAAGTGGCCTTTTTTTAGCCCATTCTAGAAACCAGGGACTAAATGCGAGATGACTAATTTGCTCTCCAAAATCAGAGATAGGTTCTGTTACCAATCCCCACCAACGAGCAGGATGATTCTTATTGCTGCGAGGAAGCTCCTTTTTCCGATAACACTTCGCACAAATCTCTTGTCCTGCGAGTCTGGTTTCATGACAGCGATAGGGAAGATAATATTTTGGTCCTCCAGGAAAGGAGCCCATAATATCATCTTTAATATTCCATGCGAGGCATTGTATGTCCATCTGAAAGGATACATGGAATCCTAGGGGAGCAAACATCAAATTTTAGGAGTCAAAAAATTGATGCTCATGACCAGCTCATGATTGGTAGGCGGAATGAATATGATTGAGCAGATGAATTTCTTCTTGATTCCGATGACACACTGGTTTTGCGTATTCCGCATGCCAGAGATGGCCATTGTCAATATGCTTGCGATGTATTCTATGAATTACAATACAAAGAATAGACCGGTGTATAATCTCTTGAATCTTATGAATGGAATCATTACTTACATCATGGGCTACACCTATTTCCTCCGCGGTTCTCCTTCTTCAGGTGTTTACTCCTTCTTTCTAGGAATTCTGTGTATTATTTGTGCTTCTCAAGACACTCTGTCATTCATTCTAGACGATTGGAATTCTCGGTTCCGAGTTCCACCTCAAAAGGTTGTTGAATCTGTAGAGTCTGATACGGAAGAGGAATCTTCTTCAGGTGAGGAAGAGCAAGTGGCCCCTGAACCTCCTGCTGAAGAAGAGTCTATTCCTGAACGGACGGACTCGGTTGTAGCACCCATTTATCGCGCTGCTGACTGGGCACCTATCTACAGGGAGGACACGCTATCTCAAACTGAAGAAATGAGTCACCCTAAGACGGAGTAGATTCACTATAGACAGCGAGCGTCCGCGCTGACGGGTCTGTAGCACCAGGTGTCCAACGAGGCATCCAAAAATGCGGTATGGTAATTGCGCTTGACTTTCCATATTCCGCTTCAAAATGAAATCTATACATATATTGTTCTGGTGTTGTGGGTGTTAAATGTAAATAATTTTTCTCAGCACGTTCCTTCCAATCTGGGGGAACAATCGCTTCTGCTCTTTCTTGAATAATCTGATACCAACTTTTTTCACTTGAACTCACTCCATCACTAAAGGCTTCTTTGCGTCTCCATAACACTTCACGAGGGAGCGTTACTCCATCATCAAATGCTCTCCGAAGAATCCATTTTTCTACTTGAACTCCACGTATAGGGCGCAGCCATTCAGTACAGATGCTTCGCGCAACTGCGACAAATTGCCTATCCAAGAAAGGAGTGCGGGCTTCTAATCCATGACTGCTAATACTTCTATCTGAGCGTAATACGTCATATAGATAAATTTCAGACAAAAGTCGTGTTACCTCTTCTTCATAGGCAGACGCATGCGGCGCATTGTAGAAATAGAGATAGGAACCAAAGATTTCATCGCTTCCATCTCCATTAAACACGACTTTACAATCCGTTTGTTCCGCAATCGCTTTTGCGATGAGCCAATTTCCTACACTGGCTCGCACAGTCGTTGTATCATAACTTTCAATCGCAGCAATGACATGGGGAATAGCAGCAAAGAATTTATCTTCACTGAGGATGATTTCATGATGTTCAGAACCAATCCAATCAGCGACTTTCCGCGCATACAGCAAGTCTTGAGACCCTGTCATACCAATGCTAAATGTCTTCAAACGGGGAGCTCCTACCTTACGAAGCTCTTTTGCTACTAAGGAAGCAATCAAACTACTATCAATTCCACCACTGAGCAAAGCAGCGACAGGGCGCTCTGTAAGCATTCTCTTTTGAACAGCAACCTCCAACGCCTTTCGCAATCCCATACACGCTAAATCAATCCCGTTTTCTACAGAATAATGAAAACTGGGATTTTTCAACCAGGGAATCGTATAGTATCGCTTTGAATAGAGTTTTTCAAGAGTGTTAATATTATAGACTTCAAATGTACCAGGTTCAAAGGGTTGAATATAAGAACAAGTGGGGTGAAGAGCTTTTATTTCACTTGCTGCCATGACATTACAGATTTTCATTTCATACACACCATTTTGTTTGAAGGTTCCACCAAATCGATGACCAAGAAATAAGGGACGAACACCATAAGGGTCTCTTCCAATTGTCAGTGTGTTGTTTCGCAAATCTAGAATCGCAATTGCGAATACACCATCTAGAAGACGGAAAAATACAGAGGGGTCTGTTCCCGGAACCACAACCTTCTGAAAGAGCTCACCCAAAACTTCACAATCACTTCCACTCTGCGTTGTAATGCCATACTCATGAGCAAGTTGCTTCCAATTGTAGATTTCTCCGTTACACATCCACCACAGAGTTCCATTGGTCATGGGTTGCATCCCATTCGGATTTAATCCATTGATAGCCAAACGGGTGAATCCAAACCAAGCTACTCCACTGATATCCACCAATTTGTTTCCCTCGGGTCCCCGTGCTTGAAGCGCTTTGAGACAAGCTTGGGGGTTGTCTAGAATCTGGTTGCGAATCCCAATCGAAAGCCAGATACCACACATTTAGTTGTATATAAAACGCGCAGTTTAGACTCCCAATAATCTTCTCCTAGAGCAGAAATGGACGCA
>JACCDG011924445.1_pt1 | contig 11648 bp, 13 predicted proteins | sample 7442471 | NCBI WGS metagenome assembly JACCDG01 (sample SAMN15323444, study PRJNA562643) | freshwater metagenome | isolation source: river surface water | place: USA:Blue River Watershed | collected 2017-08-17
ATTGTAATTAGAAACTGATGGTGTAAGATCGTTTGCTCCAAGCCATAGACCAGAATGCGATGCGACAGTATTAACATCTAAAAACGCTCCTCTGGCTGATGTACTATCAGTAACGGATAATTTACTTACAGGTGTAGTCGTACCAATACCCAACCTTTTGTTTGTATTGTCCCAAAAAAAGTTGTTATCTCCTGCGATAGATGATGTACCGTTCCAAAAAGATACCTGGCCAGAAGTACCAGAGCCAGTGATGGTGCCAGTAGGAGCAGGAATATCTATTGTCCCGTTATTGTAAACAGCCCCACCAAGAAAGTTTAGTCTTGTTGCCCCTTGTTGTACATTTGTACCATTACTAAGTATTTCAAGAATAGACGGGGCAATTCTAGGAATATTTCCTATATTGCTTTTTGAGATGTTATCAATAGTTTCAACAAGCCCACGAATAGTTTTTGCTTCTATCTTGCCTTTTGTTGTGTTTATTTTTTCTATGATAGCGTCGGCATCGTCAAGTACCACTTCTTTAGGGGTAGGTATTTTTGCTAGTACTTTTTCTACAATTACTTCCTCGTCAGCATCAGCGCCGTCTACTCCGTCTCGTATTTCAATAGCTTTAAGCTCTGCTATAACCCCCTCTAATTCGCTCATTTTTGCGTTATGAGCGTCTTTTTGCTTGTTTGTGAGTTGTCGTACCTCTAGCATCGCATCTTTGTGCTTTTCAGAGATAATAGCAATTGCCTCATTTAGTTTGCGATATGTTTCTTGAGATACAGTATCAGCAAATTCGTTTGATTTTGAGACAAGCTCTTCTTTTTGCTTGTTTGTAAGATTGACCAAAAGTTCTACAAATTGCTTTGCTTGGGTAGCAGTAAGAGTGTCAGCAACCTTTGCTAAGTCTAGTATTCTTTGAAGTTTTGTATCTTGTGGATTCATTATTTAGTTTTAGGCTCACGCCCGAGAGTTACTATGTATTAAGTATACACGCAATATAGAGGGGGTTAGTTTGTTATTGCATTTATAGCTGCTCCACCAGCTCCACCTGCAATAGCTGTACCTACACCGTATTTAACTACTGGATTTCTTTGTATAAATCCAGTTGCTCTTGAAAACTTTGAACTTCCCTCTTTTGCTGCTTTTGGCGCAATAATTTCAATAGCTTTATAAAGATTTGACTGGCGAGCAAGCATTTCTTTTACTGCTACATTCGGGACTCTTTGTGCTAAAAAGTCATTTCCTCCTTGTCTGATTGCTTTCATTGCAACAGAGACAGCGCTTTCATTTGTAGGATTAAATACATTACTTTTTTGTGAAGACAACCAAGAGTCAAGACTTTTACGTGATTTCAAAAGCCCACTTGGGGTATAGCCATTCTCTTTTACCAAAGCATTAAATTTATTTATAATTTTTGTTGCAGTTTTTTCAGCATCTCCTACTATAAGAGGACTTTCACTAAGTGTTTTTTTAATATCTCCCAAATATTTATTAAATTCTTTTGGAGTAAATGAACCTTTATTTTGCAATTGTGAATCAAGACTATTTGCAACGTTTGCAATTTCATCATATATCAAATTTACATTTTCAAGTGCAGTTTTTTTAGAAGATATTCCTGGAACAGTTTCAACAGTACTTTTAATTTTATCAAAGTTAGGAATTGCTTCTGTTAAGTTTCTTTTTCCTAGCATACCTGTTCCTTCTATCACTTTCCCTGTTTTTATTGCTTCTGCTGTAGTTTTTGTACTCATTTCTGGTGTCAAAAGATTTTCTACAAAGTTAGCAGATTTTTTAGCTGCATTTGCTGCTGTTTTTTTAGTTATATTCTGTGCTGTTGTTTCTATAAACGAAGGAATTGTTTCTGAAACAGCTGTTTTTATAGGCTGTTTTGAAGCCGAACCGCCACCAAGTGTAAGTATATTAAAAACAGACCCCAAAGCTCGAGCCGTTTCTGGATTTGATTCAGCTATTTTACTAAAAGCTTGTATTGTCTCTCTATTAGTTTGCCCCGTAGGGTTTTTTCTTGAAAGTATTTCTTCTGTTACATTTTGAAGTGCTTTTTCAGCGCCTGGAATAAGTTTTATTCCTTCTCCAAAAATATCTCCTACACCACCAGCTATTTCACCAGCAATATTAAGACCAGATTTCATAGAATCAATAGGGGTAGATGTACTACTTGCACCTTTTTCAATATCTTTTTTTACTCTTTGCCCCCGTGTATCAAGTGCTGTAGCTACACCAGTAACAAATTGCTTTGTATTATCTACACCTTTTTGTACAACATCACCTAGAAAAGGTGTGTTTGTTGCCGCACCAATAACATTACCTACTTTTTGAAGTGTGGTAGGCTCTTTTGGTTTATTTTGATATTTTTCAATAAGAATATCAGATGCTGGTCTGAAAGAGCTTGAAGATGTATTTGTAGCTGGTCTGAAAGTCATATTATAATTTTGTGTATAAATCGCTATTAAAATCAGTATATATTATATACCCTATTTGCCCTGTTTTATTATCTACAACAGGAATTTCATTTTCTTTTGTTTCGTTAATTATAGTCTGATAATCTTTTCCAAAATTTGATACTGCTTTTGCAACAAAATCTTTGTCTGAAAGATTTCCTTTTGCATTTTTAATTTGTGCAGATTTTATTTTGTTGTATGCATCACCTAATGTAGTCTTATATGTGTTGTCTATAGCAGAATCAAACGCTTTTTTTCTGCCTGAAATTATGGCTTTGTTTAATCCTTCTGTTTTGTTTATACCAGGAAATACTGAATCAATTTGTTTACCTTCTTGAACTGAATATGCAGTACCAGAAACAGCATTACGATATACTTGTATTTGTGCAGCAATTTGTGTTGCAATATCTACAAGCTCTGGGTCTTTAACAGAACCTAGATTATTTAAAACATTTTCATATTTACCACTTAACAAATTTGTTTTACCTCCTTTTGCATAATACTGCTTTAGTGCACTTTCTAAGTCAGCAAGCGAACTTTTTGCTGCTTCATACTTACTTAGTGTGTTTGCTTCTGTTTGCCCCATTATGTTTTTAGCATTGTTTTTTATTACAGTAACAGGGTCTTCGCCATTATTTATAGCATTTCTTATAGCTACTGTTTGGTCTTTTGTAAATTTACCTGATGCCAAAATAGTGTTTACTACTCCTGTGTACTCAGTATTGCTAGTATTTTTTACTGTGCCTACTGTTGCTCCTGTTCTTCCGCCCCCAAATGAACGAATTATTTTACCTGTGTTTTTATCAATAAGATAGGCTTGGTTATCCCCAAGTTTTACTATTTCAGTACTAGGAGTTCTTAATGCAGAACCAGCTTTTTGTATAGCCTCTGAAAGATTTTTAGCACCTGACACTATAGAATTATCGCCGCCATTTTTTGCGATTTCAATTGCTATACTGTTTACGTCTTTTTCATCCGCTTTCTTTATTTCCAAGTCCTTAAGTCTTGCATTTGTAAGCTCTGCGTTTTTCTTTTGTTCTCGGTCAAGATTGTCTTTATTAAGAGTGTAAAATTCTTTAAGATTTGCTAGGCGTGTTTCAATAGGGGCATATTTAGCATTTATTGCTGCGTCTGCGGTTTCTTTAGCAAGTGCCATATTGCCCTGCGCTGCTTGAAGCTGTGCAGTAAGGTTAAGGTTTTTAATTGCACGCTCTCGTTCTATTTTACTTTCAAATCCTCCTCTATCTGCTGTTGTAATACCGCCAACATTTCCTCCAATAGCTAGTTTTTCAGCTTGGGTCGCCGCAGTGTTTGCAAGTATTTGGTTTGCAAGGTCTTGCGCTACTTTTTTACTTGTATTAAATCCCGACTGTTCAAGTGCCGCTGCATTATCTACCGCTTTGTTTTCCAAAGAAGACAAATCTTTGAATATCTGCTCAAAAGTCTTATCTTGGTTTTGCTGTGCAGTACTTTGTTGATTTTGTTGTGCAAGTACTATTTCTGCATTGCTTTTTGGGCTAGTAGTATCTACAGGTGGTACAGGTTGTGTATTTAAGTCTCCCATAACAGGCTTTGCCAAAGCAAGGTCTTGAAATGTTGCTTTTGTAGATACACTTGATGGAAGTGGTGTAGTGCTAGGAATTTGGAAGTTAGAGGCTGCTTGAGTTTTTGCTCCAAAAATACCGTCTACAACAAGCGGAGTAAAACCAGCAACACCTTGATTCTGTTCATTTAGTTTTCTTTGGTATGCTTTTACGGCATCACCTCTTTGTCCGAAAGTAGGATTCATATTTATATTATATATTATGTAATAAGGTTATATACTATTGTCTTCGTAAGTGAATTCTATTTCTATTTTTTTGATAATACATAAGAAGTCTATATCCAAATAAAACGTATCAAGCCCTTGTATTGAGCGTTTTATAGGGTGGTATTGCACATAATCATTGTTTTCAAGGTTATTTGGTACAGAATAATTTAATAAATCTACAGGATTTGAGCCGTGATATAAAGATACATTGCAAAAATCACTAGGGCCGTTTGTAAATGTTCTAAACTTTGAAAAATACAATCGTATCATTGTAATTGAAGCACCGTGTGGCAAGTCATACAAGGCAGTTTTAATGTTTGAAGATGCCAATTGATATGTACTATTGTTTGCTACTTGATAAATGTTTGCTTGTGATGGGGTGCTTTTAATACCAATAAACAATTTGTCGCTATCTAGGTTTTTCACACATCCTGAAGATGTAGATGTAGTAGTCATTTTTCCTATTCTGTGTGCGCCACTTTGTATTTCGTTCTTTTTTGGAGAACCATATGTCCACAAAAAGCCGTCTGGGGTTATCCATACGATTTGATTTGCCCATACATCTACCATATTATGCTCTGGAGAAGCACACAATGTTGTAGGTATTTCCCAGTCTGCTTCCTCTGAAAAACTACTTCCATTAAAAGTTTTGATTTTAGTAGTACTATTTTTCCCATAGGTAAATACTCGAAGAGTGCCTCCTTCGTTTATAATAGCCGTTACAGTTGTATCTCGAATATCATATTGAAAACTTGGGTCTTGAGATGTCCCATTCCATAGCCACATACGACTAGTATTTCCGTTATTTCCTACGATTGCTACATAGTTACCATAGTCTGCAATAGATACGATTGTCCACCCAGAGCCTACATCAATATAGCCAGAAAAAGGAGATGCCCCGTTTGGGTCATACGCTCGTACATAGCGACCGTCTGTTATATATGATTGATTTGCCACCGATACTACACCTACATGAGGTACATGTGTAGTTGAAAGTATAAAGTACGTGTTATTTCTAGTACCTGAAACTATTTCTCTATACCCTACAAACGCATTTCCTGCTGTTTGGTATGTAAAAAATGTTGCCTCTACACCGCTTGGTGTGACATGATTCCAAATATCCTTCCATTTATCATCTAAACATCCTGCTGGCTCTGTGTAGCTAATAGGAGAAGATGTTGCAGGAAATGAGCCTATAACGCCACATTTTGTTATAAGCCCGTTTGATTCAATAAAATATCCATATCCATCACTTGCTTTTGTTGCATTTATTGGAAGTGATACAGTCCCCACAGTCTCAGGGTTTTCACGAATACCATTTGCTATCTGTCCAAGATAATTTGGCAAAGATGAATTAAAAAGACCGCTATAATAAGTATTTGGAGATGTTTGAGGTGCAGAAATAGTGCTAGATTTCTTAAAATCACTGTTCCAGCCACCAGATATATTTTTTATTGTGAGTTTTCCTGATTTCATTATTTTATTTGCACCCAGATTGTGCCATTATAAGCGTATAAAGCGTTTGTAATTGTAGAACCTGTATCAACTATCCATATTGAACCTAAAGGCACACTAGAGGGCACTGTAGGCGTTGTAGGGGCTACTGTAGCGTATGTTTGAGTAGGATAGGTTACTATTCTTTCGTCTATAGGTTTTTTAAGGTATAGACTAATAGTAGGGTCTATCTCTAGTTGTATTGCATTTCTCTCAAGAGTAGCAACTTTTTTATTTAGAATATCAATTTGTTGCTGTAGGTCTTCCATATTAAGCATGAATACTTATAATTGGCGGTAGCATATCTATCCTGCGACCGTTTAAATCACTTCCCATTGCTAGTAAAAGTGTCCCAGCAGTAGGAAGATTAGTTGTATGGGTTGCTCTTAGTGTTCCATTTACATAAAACTTAATGTCTACTCCAGGGGTAAGTACTATTTCATAAGTATTCCAGTTGGTCACTGTAATACCAGAAGTTATGTTTGTTGAAGTTGATGCTGAGCCGTTTGAGTTTTGTGCAAACAAATTGCCTCCATTTAGAACAAATCTTATTTGCCCATCTGTAGTACTTGTCTCTGCGTTATATATATCAGTAGCGGTAATACAAAATCCCCACCCTCTTTTGTCGCTAGTGTCTGAAGTACGAAGTGTTTGTCTGTATCTTATAATTTTATTTTGGGCAGGAGAATAATTGTCCGTACTTCCTGAACCAACAATTAACGTGCTTACAATAGAGTTAACTGTTCCAGCTAATGCAAGATAAGATGCTGCGCCATTAAAACCAAGCGGACTTACTCCTGCTACTGTCCAACCTGGCATAACTGTTGCACTTGTAGGAGCAAAAGGTAATTGGATTGTGTTGTACGCCATCAATGCCTCGTCTGCATTTACTGCGTAGGTTGCTCCATTTACAGCACCAGCTACTAAACTTTGCATTACAAGATTTGTACCATCATATATAACATCAACTATTTGATTTGCTGATATATCACCGTCTGAAAGACCTGTAGAAATACCTTTTACAATTGTTCTTGCACCAAGCCCGTTTACATTAAGACTGCAAGCCCCTGTATTAGCTACATCTGCTCTAAAAACAAATCTTTGCCCTATTACATAAGAAGCTGGTGCTGGAGTAAGTGTTATTGCATAGCTATCTGTTCCTGTAGAAGTAGCGGCGTATACAAAAGACTGGTCTTGTATTTGTTGTGCAGTAGCTGTAGTTGGTGTTTGGAATGATGGTACTACACCTGCTCCAGTAGCAGTAAGTACTTGTCCCAGTGAACCATTAGGAATTCTAGTAAGACCTCCGCCAGAAGAGCGTGCGTATATATCACCTGTAGCATCTGCGCCCACATTTACAGTAGGAGTAGTAAGTGTTTGTGAAGTACTTGTCCCACCTGTGATTGTAGGTGCAGTAAGTGTTTTATTTGTAAGTGTTTGTGTAGCTGTTTTAGATACTGCTTTATCGCCTGTTGCAACTTCACTAAGTTTAAAATCGTGAGAAGTTTGTACTGTACTATTATTTGATCCCACCTTAGTTTCAAGGGCAATAACAGAATCGTTGTGATTTTGGTGTTGGGCTGCATGAGGAACAAGCACCTCGTCATCGGTAGGCTGTGGGTTTACATATGTATCTATTGAGTTTGGGAAGTTTGTCATATTATTAAGATTTATTTATAAATGTCCACTGTGTAGGACTTGCAGTACCATTATACAATGCGCCAGGTTGGTTATATATCTTGCCTGAGGTGTTGTATTTAATACCAAAAGAGCCACCTATTCTTTTTAGTATATTTAGCCAAGTAGTCATTATAGGTAACTCGTTGTTACATCATGCGTGGTAAATCTAGCGGGGAATTTTTGCTGGAACCTTGCAGAATAGTATCTTTTAATGTTTTTCTCGTATGTTGCAAAGTCTTCTCTCAAAAGTGGGTATGAACTAAGTGCATTTCTTTTTGCAAATTCAAGCGCCATACCTATTGCAACAGCTTCGTGGAACTCTGTTGCAAATCCTGGCTGTTTTACTGTGTCTGTAGATACAAATGTTGTAGAACCTCTATCAAAAGTAACACGCAAAGAAGCATCTTGAGAGTAGTTTGGTGCTGGGTATAGTTTTATAGATGAGCCAATAGGTCTGTAGTATTTTGGCATACCGTTACCACTAAATAACGAAGCTTCTGAAAGGTTATTGTCTTTCATGTATTCCTCTGTGATTTCTATAAGGTTTGTATATATAGTCCCACCTTGTGCAAGTATTTCAACAGCACGGATAGTAAGCGATGTAGGTGGAATATCATAGTCTTGTTGTGTGCTTACCAATGCTGTAGTAGCAATAGGAAAATCTGTAGTGTTATTGCTGTCGTCATATTGCCAGCCACCATACGCATCAAAAATCCACGACCAGATGTTTCGTAGGATTTTATTTGCCGCTCTTGTTTTTTCTTTTATGGGATATGTAACTACTGTGGTATTTGCATAGTCATCACAGAGAGATACAATATCTTGATTGTCAGAGTCACCGTTGTATATCATATATAAAGTATACAACGACTATAAAGGGTCTAGAGGGTTTCTAGGAGGTTTTTATACACTTCTATTTCGTTTAATACCTCCTTTTCAGAGTCTGCAAGCTTTGTGAGTGTCATATTTATTTTAGCAAGCTCTTCTTTTTCTGTAACACCATCTTTTTTGTTTGTATGGATTATTTTTAATACTGCAATCTCGTCTAGTTGCATTTCACGGCGTTCAATGAGTCTATTTATTGTTGGTTTTAAGTCTTTTGACATATTTTCTAGTTTTTTTCTTTAATAATGTTGTAGTGTATTTTGGTAGTATACCATCTTCTATCGCTTTTTCGATGGCTTTGTCGATTGCTTGGTCATATTCTTTTGCAACCTCCCAATCTGGTACCTCCTCGGTTTCATTTAATACCCCAGAGTCGAGATAATTTTGCAATTTAGCCATCTCTTCCTCTGAAAGGTTTACCTTTTTCTCAGGGTCTTCAAGCCCTAGAGTGATAATATCTTTTAAATCTTGGTATACAAAAACTGTCTTATATAGTTTGTCTTTGTACTGCTCATATACTGTATTTGTTATTTCAAGTACTTTTGCTTTTGTTTTATTGCTTACTTTCATGTTATCTACGAGTTATTAGTCTTTGTTTTGCTTCAGCAAGCGACCCTGCGTGCCCAGCATTTTCTAAATTGTTTATATTTCCATAAAGAAAATCAAAGTTTGCTGGCTTTATTGTTTTGTCTGCGGTTTCTAGTAGTTTTTCCATACCAGATTTTATCAAAGACTCGGTAAATTCTCTTGATTGTATTATAAGATTGTCATTTTCCTCCCCTTGTCCGATAGCCCCAAACTTTTCTTTTTTTGCAGCAATCACCTCCTGTCTTAATTTGGTTTCATCGCTTTTTAAAATAGCCCCTAAGTAGGTTAAGTTTGCTCTTTGTGCGCCAGACGGGTGCTTTATATACATATGCGCTGTTTTTTCATCGACTGACTCAATTCCTGTTGGTGTGTTAAATAAATATGAATACATGTTTCAATTATACAACACTATTTTTTTATACACAAACAAAAAACACCCCGAAGGGTGTTAATTGCCTTGTAAGTAACTATTACGCTACTGTACTTGTAGAAAGTGAGTTGATTACAACACCAGCCTCTGCACGAAGTATGCCTACACCGTATACGATGTCACAAACTGTGAGAGTACCGAGGTTTTCAAGTTTGTAGTCCATTTGTGTACGAACTTTACTTGAGCCTTGGAGCATCTTAGTTGCAAAACCGTATGCTGAAGAGTGGAGCATTACGTTCTTATCAACAGCTGTTGGTGATGGAACACGAGTTGATGTGAATACTGGAATACCGTATGCAACACCTTTTACTTGTGTACCAGCCTGTCCAGAGTTTCCAAGAAGACCACTAGCTACTACACCAAAGTTTGATGCGTAGTTTGGAGAAATCTTTGAAAGACCAATAAACTGGTTGAAGTAAGTCTTTACTCCCATGAATACTGCTGTACCATCACGGAATTCAAGACCCTCCATGTACGCAATAGCTGAACGGAAGTCCAAGTCTGCGATTGCAGCTATTGTAGAACCGAGTGCTGTTGCTGTAAGTGAAGTGTAAAGACCGAAAAGAGCATCTTCAAGCTCACGGAGAAGAGTCTTTTGTGCCATCTGAGCATATTTATCTCCGAGACCAACACTTCTTGCTACTTGAGCCATTGTCTTGTCATCAAGGATGAAAGCAATGTATTTTTGTGTATCTACAGCGATAGTAACATCAACCTGTGCTGGAGACTGAAGTGTAACTTCTGTACCAGGTGTTGATTGTGTGCTTGCTGTAAATGTGTTTGTGTAGATATTAGGCACGTGAACGATGTCACCGTCTGTTATCATGTCAGACAAATCTGTAGCAAAATCCTGGAGTACAAACTCTGGGAATTTTTGCAAAAGCATCAGTGAACCCCATTTTTCTGGAATCGATGCTGAAAGGTCTGCGTTGTTAAATGTATTTGTTCCTGTCATATGTCTTTTTTACAACGGCAGGATATTACATATTTATGAACGATACCACGCTTCTTTTTCTTCCTTTGTCATCTCACTAAGAGGTTTTGAAGGAGTACTAGAGATTGAGTTTCGTCCAGATGGTATATTTCGAGCGTTCTTGTCGTTTATAGCTTCCTTTTCGTTAGCTTTTGAAAGTGCTTCGATACCAGCTTTAATGAACGGGTCGTTGAGGTCTTCTGCGGTAGCGTTTGGCTTGTAGGTTAAGACTTTTTCTGCCTGCCCACGTGTTATACCATTCTCTTCTGCAAATTTAACAACTTTACGTTCAAACTTAAATTCTGCAATGTCCTGCTCTAGTTGTGTGTCTAGATTAGTTTTAATAATTGGAGTGTTATTTTTCTTTGCTAGACGATTTGCTATAGCTTGCTTTTTGAGAGCGTTCGCTTTAAATGCGCGGAGCTCTTCAAGCTCTAGTTCTGTATCATCTGCATTGTCAATAACTTCGTCATTGTTTACAAGGTCAATGTCCTGAATATTCTCATCATGTTCCATAATGGTTGTTAAGCATACGCCAGCTTTTGGGGTTTAGTTTATAAACATTCTTAAGGGTGAATGATAGCCTATGTGTATATTATATAGCACTATATAAGGGTGCAGGTGCATTTTTCGCCGTGGAGCAATCTTGTACAGTATTTGCACCTTGGGTGTTTTTTAATTTCAAGATTACATTTATCGCAATATGTATTCTTTTTACTCCATGAGTATTCGTTTCTTTGTATGTAATTGTGTATATCAAAAGCACTTACAGTACCAAGCCCAAACAAATTGATGAGCTCTGCTATTTCTTTTGGCTTTTTCCATTTCAAGTAGCCAATAAGAATAATTTTCTTTTGGTCTTTGGTATAAGGCATTTATTCTTGCACCTTGAAGCCTGTTTCTTGTGCAAATTTTTTAGCGTCTGTTAATGTTTTGAAAGTGCCTTGTATAGTTCCATTTCCGTTTACAACAGTAAAAGATTTAGTAACTGTTTTAATAGTTTTTTGCTTTATAGCTTCAGTAGCTTTTTTAATTGTTTTTTTAATGGTAGTCATGCACATATTATACAATACTACTCAAAAGAGTCCAAGTTTTCATCTACTTTACCTTTTTTTATTTTAAGGCGGTCAATAACTTCTTTTTCAATAAAAGTACACGCTATTTGTCTTGCTCGCATTTCCTCTACTGTTATAGCCTGAGAGTCTAGTTTTCGTATGTCTGATATTTCTTTGATAATATCCTCAAGAATTGAAGCAAGGATATCTCCGTCTGAACTATTTGCTATCCTTTCTATAACTTTAAATTGTAGTGGTGATAATTGCATTATGCTGTAGGTACTAG
>JACCDG010314385.1_pt1 | contig 11647 bp, 9 predicted proteins | sample 7442471 | NCBI WGS metagenome assembly JACCDG01 (sample SAMN15323444, study PRJNA562643) | freshwater metagenome | isolation source: river surface water | place: USA:Blue River Watershed | collected 2017-08-17
CCAGCCCGGAGCTGATCGCGCTGACACGGCCGCGCGCATCGACGCTCGTTGTGCCGATATTGTTGCCATAGGTCGTCGCAATGCCGAACCCCAAGCCTTGCAGCGCGCTGCCGTCGCCGGCAAACGGTGTCGCAAACAGGCGGGCGGTATATTCTTTCTCCGACGTGATGTCCTGTGCCGTGGTGGCCTCGGCGCCATCGGCCACGCCATTGAACAGGCCGACGGCATAGCTCAGCTTGTTGTTCAGCACATCGCCGAATACCGAGATCCCGAGATCGCGGTTTGGCAGGATATTGTTGCTGACGTAGCTGCGTTCGATGAATTTCGTGTCCGCGCCGCCTTGCAGACGCTCGAGGCCGACGAAGGGCTTGAATTTACCGATGCGAACCTGTGCCTCCGGGACCTGCTTGATATCCACATAAGCGTCGACCACCGAGCTTTTGCCTTCACCAAACTCCGGCGTGAAGCGGAATCCGTAATTGCCGAATACCGTTCCCTCGAAGGTCGGGCGCAGTCGGCGCGCGAGGAAGCCATCGATCGCATCCGGATAGGCGTCGCCGGAGAAACTGCGGTAATCGAATTGCAGCAAGCCACGCAGCTTGTATTCGAATTGGCCATCCGCTGATTTGAAGGCAAAACCCTTGTCGCCGGCGCTGACGATCGGTGCGGCTTTCTGCTTCGCGGCCAGGTCTTCGGCGGCCAGTTCCTGCTTGCGGTCGAGCACCCGCAGCTTTTGGTCCAGTTCGAGGATTTGTGCGCGCAGTTTTTCGATCTCGGCCTTGTCGTCGGCCTGGGCCGGGGACGCGGCGATCACTGCGGTGGCGATGAGCAGGCGCGACAGGGGCCTGCCCAGAGATTTTTTCCCTGAGTTCATGGTGTTTTCCTTGTTGTATTGAGGGTGGATCGCAGGCCGGCCCAAAATCGCAGGGGCCGGCCCGTATCAGTGAGGCGGGGTCAGCAACAGACGGCCGTGGCTGCCCTGGTCAAGGGGGGTTGTGTGAAATGAAGCAGGGGCATCGCTCGAAAGATGGCCTTACTTCGCCTGGTAGATCTGGTCGAACACGCCGCCATCGGCGAAGTGGGCTTTCTGTGCCCTGGCCCAGCCGCCGGCGACTTCATCAATGGTCAGCAGCTTCACCTTCGGGAATTGGGATGCGTATTTTTTTGCGAGCTTGTCGACCGACGGTCGGTAGTAATGCTTCGCCGCGAGCTCTTGTCCTTCGTCGGTGTACAGGTAATTCAGATAGGCTTCGGCAAGTTTGCGCGTGCCGCGACGATCGACCACCTTGTCGACCACAGCCACCGGCGGCTCGGCCAGGATGCTGACCGAAGGCACGACGATCTCGACCTTGTCCGGGCCCAGTTCCTTGATCGCGAGCAGCGCCTCGTTCTCCCATGCCAGCAGCACGTCACCGATGCCACGCTCGACGAAGGTGGTGGTGGCGCCCCGTGCCCCCGAGTCCAGCACCGGCACATTTTTGTACAGTTTGGCGATAAATTCCTGCGCGGTCTTCTCATTGCCGCCCGGCTGCTTCAGTGCATAGCCCCAGGCTGCCAGATGGTTCCAGCGCGCGCCGCCCGAGGTCTTCGGATTCGGCGTCACGACCGATACGCCGGGCTTCACGACGTCGGCCCAGTCCTTGATGCCCTTCGGGTTGCCCTTGCGGACCAGGAAGACGATGGTCGATCTATACGGCGCGCTGTTATGCGGCAGGCGCTTCTGCCAGTCTTTCGCGATCAGGCCGCGCTGCGCGATCTCGTCGATGTCATAGGCCAGCGCCAGCGTGACAACGTCAGCGCCGAGGCCATCGATCACGGCGCGTGCCTGCTTGCCCGAGCCGCCGTGCGACTGTTTGATCTTCAGATCATCGCCGGACTGCGTTTTCCACTGCACGGCAAAGTTCTTGTTGATGTCCTGATAGAGTTCGCGGGTCGGGTCGTACGATACATTGAGGAGGCTGAGTTCGGCCGCGTGTGCGCTGCCTGCTCCCCATGCGGCGACCAGCGATAGCAAGGCGGCGGCGATCAGTCTGGTTTTCATGTTGTCCTTTCGTTTGCGGTTCTGAGGTTTCTGAAGCGAATGGCATGACGGTGATATGCGATCGCCATGCGACAGGACGAAGCTTAGTTTTTGTCCAAGTCCGGAGGGAACGAATAAGTTCGCAATTCCATATGCGGATTCCGGATATCGTCGCAGACAGATCTTGTTCTTGCCTCGGGATGACTGGCGCGGCCCGAAAAACCCCATACAATTGAAGGATTTCATCAACCTGCCAGCAGCGCGCGGATAAGCGCGCCGCCCGAGTCTGGAGACGCCACATGACCGACTTCACCACTGGCCTGGAACGCCGTCCTGTCAACTTCGCGCCGCTGACCCCGATCGATTTCATCGACCGCGCGGCAGCCGTCTATGGCGACCGGCTGGCCGTGGTGCATGACGGGGTCCGTCGCACATGGCGCGAGACCTATGCGCGCACCCGCAGGCTGGGATCGGCGCTGCGCCAGCGCGGCATTGCGAAGGACGATACGGTTGCAGTGCTGCTGCCCAATATCCCCGAGATGGTCGAGGCGCATTTCGGCGTGCCGATGGCTGGCGCCGTACTGAACACGCTTAACACGCGGCTGGACCTGGCGACGCTGCAGTACATGCTCAGGCATGGGGAAGCCAAAGCGCTGGTTGCCGATACCGAATACCTGCCGCTGGTCGACGCGATTCGCCAGTCGATGCCGGAGCTGCTGGTCATCGGCGTCAAAGACGGCAGTGTCGATACGCCCGCCATGCCTGCCGGATGGCTTGATTACGAGGCCTTGCTGGCCGAAGGCGATCCCGAATTCGCATGGCAGCCGCCGGCTGATGAGTGGGATGCGATTGCGCTCAACTACACATCAGGCACGACCGGCGATCCCAAGGGCGTCGTCTATCACCATCGCGGCGCAGCGATCAATGCGATCTCCAACATCCTCGAATGGGACATGCCCAAGCACGCGGTCTACCTGTGGACGCTGCCCATGTTCCATTGCAACGGCTGGTGCTTCCCGTGGACGCTGGCCGCGCGCGCCGGCGTCAACGTCTGCCTGCGCAAGTTCGATGCTCAGGCCGTACTCGACCTGATCGCCAGAGAGCGCATCACGCATTACTGCGGCGCGCCCATCGTGCAGAGCGCACTGGTGGCCGCGCCCGAGGCCAGCCGCCAGCGCATCCAGCACCGCGTCTCGACGATGGTCGCGGCCGCGCCGCCGTCATCGGCGATGCTGGCGCAGATGGCCGAGATGGGTTTCGACATCACGCACGTCTATGGACTCACCGAGGTGTACGGGCCGGCCACTGTTTGCGCGAAGCAGGAAGCATGGAATGACTTGAGCCTTGGCGACCAGGCGCAGAAGAATGCGCGGCAAGGCGTGCGCTATCACTTGCAGGCCGGCGTCATGGTGATGGACCCGGAGACCATGCAGCCGGTGCCGGCCGATGGCGAAACCATGGGCGAGATCATGTTCCGCGGGAACATTTGCATGAAGGGTTACCTGAAAAATCCGCGCGCGACTGAAGAATCATTCCAGGGCGGCTGGTTCCACACCGGCGACCTCGCGGTGATGTACCCGGATGGCTACCTGCGCATCAAGGATCGCAGCAAGGACATCATCATCTCCGGCGGCGAGAACATCTCCAGCATCGAAGTCGAAGACGCGCTGTACCAGCATCCGGCCATCGTTGCCGCGGCCGTGGTCGCCGCGCCCGATGCGAAATGGGGCGAGGTGCCGTGCGCGTTCATCGAGACCCGGCCCGGCGTGGCGCTGAGCAAGGATGAGGTGATCGCGCACTGCAAAGCGCTGCTGGCCGGCTTCAAGGTGCCGAAGATCGTGGTCTTCAAGGAATTGCCGAAGACCTCGACCGGCAAGATCCAGAAGTTCGTGCTGCGCGAAGAAGCGGGCTCGACGAAAGCAATCGAACAGCATTGACGCGCCCGGCGGTCAGGGCTGCTTCGTCGGCGCCTTGATCGCGGTCCACGCGCCCATCGCCTGCGGCGTCAGCGCCGCCCATTTGTCGAGGTCAGGCTTGGGCACGTCGGCGGGCGGCATGCCGGCGTTCTGCAGCACGGCCTGAAACTCTTTCTCGCCCGGCTTTTCGGGCAGCTTGCTGACGAAGGCGATACGCCACGCATTGCAGGTCGCTGCATCATGCACGATGGCGCTTTTGTTTGCCGGCCAGCCTTTGATGATCTCGGTCAGTGTGGCGTCACGCTTCGCCTTCAGCTCGGCCGTGGCCGGCTTGCTCCGGATGCGCGCCTGCTTTTGCGTGGTGTAGACCTGTGCGAACAGGCCGGCGATATCGCCCATCACTGCGCCGAATTGGGGTGACGGCACCGTCAGGGTCGAATGCAGTTGCGAGATCGCCGAACAGCGCATCGCAGCAGCTTCGGCCGGCGTGTCATCTTGCGCGGCTGCCTGTGCGCCGGGATGCAGCCCGCCGACCAGCATCGTCAGCATCAATCCGGCAAGGCGTCGTGTGCTCTGCTTCATGGTCTCCGTCCATGGTGTTTGTTTTCGGGGATTGTAGCGGATGCCTTTGACGTTCATCTGTGTCGGCGGCGTAACGGTGCGAGGAACTGCCGATGGTGCGGGCGCACACAGGAGGGCCTCTTGATCGGAGTCCCTATGTCTTTGCCCAACCCGTATCCGCATCGAACATCCGCAACGCAACCTGGCCAGCACAGCAGCCTGATTCCCGCTGACGTTCAAAGGCTGCAGTCGCGGGCCTGTGCGCAGGCGCTGCCGCGCGCCTCGACGCCCCTGCCGCTCATGCGCAGCAAACGCTACAACTTCAGCAGTTCCGCCGTGGGCCCCGACTTCGCCGCGATGCGCGAGTGTCGTGATGCGCGCCATCCCACGATCCGCGACTTGCAACACCGACTCGGCATCGTGTGCCCTGACAGAGACCAGCCACTTCACGAGCAAATGCTAGAAGCCTATGGATTTCGTCAGCTGATCGATGGTGTGTTCGAAGGGATGCATGCGGCGCTTGATCTTGGCCGCTACCTGCTTGCCGGACTGCCTGACATCCATCTGGGTCCGCGTGCTTGCGCCGCCGCGTCCTTGCCCTCGCGGGCTGCGCTGGACAAGCTGGTCAGCGAATTTGCGGCCGATCTCGACTACTGGATCAGCCCGGCCACCTACCATTCTGCCGATACCCGGGGGTTGCTGATCGTGTTCGGGGAGGACCATTACGACGCGTCAGTCCGGGCGCTGAGTAAGCGACTGATGCGCGAGTTCCGGCCCGCACGCGGCGATCGATTTTTCATGGAGGGAGCGGAGGCGTGGATTTGCGACGAGCGTATCCGTCAATACAAGGTGCGGAAGGGCAGCTGCCGGCTGCTGGAAAAAGATTCGCCGGTCGAAGCAGAGTTCTTGCGCAGGGAGCACGTCGTGGAGAGGTGCCTGCAAGACTGTCTCGATTACGTCAGAACGCATGCGCCCGGTGCCATGGTGACGCCTTCCGTCGATGACGGGCACGCGGTTGACACCTACCTGAAGCGCTGGATACCGTTGCTGCCAGCGCAGGCGCTTGCCGGCTTCGAGCCGCTGAAACAGGCGCACCACGAAGCGTTGCAGCAGTTTTCACAGCTGTTCGATACGACGCTGCCGCAGCGCGACCAGCACATGGCCGACGAGCTGATGCGCGAGATCGGACCCGGCTGGAACTTCGCGATTGTCGGTGCGAATCATTTGAAGGGCTTGCGCGAACGTCTGTCAGGCTTGCCGTGCGTGTTCATGCTGCCGCGGGTGATCGCCGACAAAGAGCCCGGGCTGCGCTTGCCATCGAGGTTGAAGGACGAGCTCTAGCGATACGGCGGCCGGGGACCGGGGCACGAGCCCAGGCCTGCATCAGGGCGCTTGAAATATAATCTCAGGCTTCTTGCCACCACCCGCCGTCCCGGAAACGATCCCATGCGAGTCTTCAATTTCAGCGCTGGTCCCGCCGCCTTGCCGGAGCCCGTGCTCCGTCGCGCCGCCGAAGAGATGCTCGACTGGCACGGCAGCGGCATGTCGGTGATGGAGATGAGCCATCGCGGCAAGGAATTCATCAGCATCGCTGAAAAGGCCGAGGCCGATTTCCGCTCACTGCTGGGCATCCCGTCCCATTACAAGGTGCTGTTCCTGCAGGGCGGGGCGCTGGCGATGAATGCCATCATCCCGATGAACCTGCTCGGCACCAGGACTTCGGCCGATTACGTGAACACGGGTGAATGGTCGAAGAAATCGATTGCCGAGGCGAAGAAATACTGCCGCGCGAATGTCGTGGCAACGGCCGAGGATCGCAAGTTTACCTACGTGCCCGCGCAATCGACCTGGCAGCTTGACCCGAATGCCGCTTACGTCCATGTGTGCACCAATGAGACCATCGGCGGCGTCGAGTACTTCTGGGTGCCCGAGGTCGGCAATGTACCGCTGGTGGCCGACATGTCCTCGCATATCCTCTCGCGCGAAATCGACGTCAGCCAATACGGCGTCATCTATGGCGGCGCGCAAAAGAACATCGGGCCGGCCGGCGTCACCTTCGTGATCGTGCGCGAAGACTTGCTCGACCGTGCGTTGCCCATCACGCCGTCGGTATTCCACTGGAAGGAGCAGGCCGCTGCCGACTCGATGCTGAACACGCCGCCGACCTATGGCATCTACATTGCCGGCCTGGTGTTCGAATGGCTGATCGAGCAGGGCGGCATGAAGGTGATCGAGGCGCGCAACATCGCCAAGGCATCGCTGCTGTACGACTATCTCGATGCCAGCGGGTTTTATGTGAGCCCGGTCGATCGCGATTGTCGTTCGCGGATGAATATCCCGTTCTTCCTGAATGACGACAAGCTCAACGACGCCTTCCTGAAGGGGGCTGATGCGAACGGGCTGGTGCAGCTGAAAGGCCATCGCGTGGTCGGCGGCATGCGCGCGTCGATCTACAACGCAATGACGATCGACGGCGTGCAAGCGCTCGTCGATTACATGAAAGAGTTCGCCCGCACCCACGGCTGAGCGCCGATCCTTTAAAGGCGAGGCCGGGATCCAGCGTCTTGCCTTCATTAACTTGCTTGCCGCAGTTTGCAACCCGACAGGCTGGCCTGCGCGACGCGTGGAATTTAATCGCGATCCACTACTCCAATCCGGAAGCTTGCCGTCTGCCATCGCTGGCGAGGCTGCCTTACAGCGTTTACCGGAGCGCCCATGGATCCCCTGTTCCCGCAATCATCGCCGTCCGAGATCGAGGTCAGCTTGCAGGAGCGCCAGCGGCGCGATCTGATGCAAATGCTGGCCAACAGTGGCGGCCGTCCGGTGGCGGAGCTGTCCGAGATGTCGGAAGGCGAGCGTTGCAAATGGTTGTTCTGGAACCTGCATGAGAACCTCGACGAGATCCGGCGCATGGAGCCTTCGCTGCAGGCCCGTGTGACTACCATGCAATTCACCGTGCTTGACGGCTCGACGCTGACCGGCGATGGCTCGATGGAAAAGCGGCTCGATCTGGCGTGCAAGTGGACGCTGGAACTGAATTATCCGGGCTATCCGGACGAGATCAGCCACGGGCTCGGTGATGGCTGGGTCAATCTCGTGATTGCCGATGACGCGCCGGCTTACCTGAGCGTGCAGGAGGGACAAAAAGCTTATCTGGACGCGGACCATACCACTTACCCGAACCAGTTGTACCTCGAAGGCTGGGTGACGCCCGGCGTGTGGCAGGAGATGCGATCGCACCTGTCCAACCCGAACCCCACCTGTCGCACCGATGTGGTCTTGCTCGACAACGTGCTGTTCCCGGTGAAGAGCGGCTTTGATTTCGTGCTCGGGCCGCCGGGCGCGATAGGCGTGGTCAATATGGAATTCCGTGCGTTTTCGCATCCGACCGAGCGGCGTTCGTTCCGTCGCGGAGAGCCGCGCCGGCGGACTTGACGGGTGCCGCTTGCATGCTATGGTGGCGTTTGCCTGCCACCCTTGCAGCCGGAGGACCTGATGTCGATGCACCGCGCCCCCACCCCTTTACCGGACGACGAGCCTTTCGAGGAAGACGTGCCGCAACCTATTCCGCCGCAAGAGCCGGTGCCGGACCCGAATCCCGAATAAGCGCGGCGCGCTGTCGCAGTTGCAGTCGTGCCGCGTCAGCCCTGGCCGCGCAGGGCACGGTCTTCTGATTCCCGGACCTGCTGTAGATGCCGCAGATACCAGGACAGCGCCATCGCGACGATAGCGAGGCTCAGGCTGTTGCCTAGCCAGAAGCCGGCCGCGCCCTGCAACATCGAAGGCGTGCCGCCGAGCACGTCGAAGCCCATCAGGTAACCACCGCCCAGTCCCATGCCCCACAGCGCAACGGCATACATGATCGTGGGCACGGTCGCGACCTTGTAGGCGCGCAGCACATAGGCGGTGCCGACCTGCCAGGAATCGAACAATTGATAGAAAGCGATGAAGAAAAACAGTGGCATGGCGGCCGCCGCGACTTTGGCATCCGGCGTGTAGGCACCGATGATGGTCTCGCGAGATAGCCACACCAGCACGCCAAGCGCGACCGCCAGCAAGGCGCCAAGCCGCACCCCCGCCGTGCCTGCCTGCCGTGCCGCCGCCAGCCGGCCTGCACCAATCTCTTGCGCGACCAGCGTGCCGGTCGCATTCGCGATCGACAGCGGCAGCATGTACAGCACCGTGCCGAAGTTGGCCGTGATCTGATGCGCGGCCAGGGTTTCGTTGCCGAGGCGCGCAATGAACAGGGCCATGAAGGTGAAGGCCGTCACTTCGATCAGGTAGGACAAGCCCATCGGCACGCCCAGCTTCAGCAGCTCTGCCTGCGCGCGCCACACCGGACGGCCAAGCCCGTGCCCGAACAAGCTGAATTGCCGGTAATGCGCGCCGCGACGGACGATGACCCAGGCGATGGCGACCGCAAGCCAGGCGGTGATGATGGTGGCGATCGCGCAGCCCGGCGTGCCGAGCGCGGGGATGCCGAGGGTGCCGGCTGCGCCGAAGATGAACAGCGCATTCAGCGGGATCTTGGCCAGCAGGCAGGTGACCTGGATCAGCATCACCATGCGCGGCCGTGATGTCGCGGTGTTCAGCGATGCATAGATGCGAAAGCCCAGCGTGGCCGGCAAGGCCGGCGCCAGCAGGCGCAGGTATTCGCGCACGCGGTCTTCGAGCGCCGGCGGCGCCTTCGCGATAGCGAGCAAGACCTGCGGGAAGAGCAGCAGCAGGCAGCCGATCGCGGACAGGAAAAATGCCAGCCACACACCTTGCCGAACTTCGTCGCCGATCGCCGCATGCTTCTTCGCACCATACAGCTGGCCGATCACGGGCGACAGGGCTTGCATCACGCCGGACAGGCCGACGAAAAAACTCACGTAGATGGAGGCGCCGAGGCCCAGCGCCGCGAGGTCGGTCGCCGAGTAGCGGGCCGTCATCATGGTGTCGATCACGCCATTCGCGATCACGGCGAGCTGGCCCACGAGGATGGGCCAGGCCAGCGTGGTGACGCGACGGGTGAACGACGCCGGTGCGCTGGCGTGTCCGGTATCAGTCATGGCAGCCGGCGCCGGAACAGTCGGAAGAATTCATGGCGGTCGGCGGCACGGCGGCCTTGCCACAGCAAGGTCAGGTCGCCTTCGACCTTTTTCATCTCGGCGCCGCGACGGCGCAGGCCATCATCCTGCACCAGCAGGAATTCGCAGTCGCGTCCGCCGGGTGCGGCAAAACGCACATTGCCGAGGTAGGCGAACGAGGCGCGCTGTGCCGGGCCGAGGCCATCGGCATTCACGCAGCGATAGTCTTCGGGCAGGTTGGATTCGATGCTGGCCGCCACGGTCGCATAGCTCTGGCTGTAGTTCAGCCACGGCAGCCACAGCGTCATCAGCAGGACCCAGCACAGCACCAGGCCGCCGGTCGACAGCACGACCGCGCGCCACAGCACCGGCGGACGGCGTCCCAGACGCCACTGCAGCAGCAGGACCCAGCCGACGGTCGCTGCGAGCGCCACCAGCAGTGCCAGCAGGTTGAACTCGGGCTGGAAGCCGGGCGCGAGCTTGAATGCATGCTTCGCCAGTTGTGCCGGCCAGCCAGTCTGCTTGGCAATCCAGCCCAGCCACAGGAAAACGCCGAGCGCTGTCAGCGTCATCACCGAGAACCAGTCGATCGCATTGATCGCGCCGCGCTTCAGCGTCGGCAGGCCGAAGGTCGCGAGGATGGCCAGCGGCGGCAGCAGCGCCAGCAGCTCATAGTCGCGCAGGTTGGGCGAGAACAACGCCAGCGCCAGCAGCATCACGATGCCGGATGCCGGCAGCAGCACATGCAGCGACACCTGCCGGCGCCATGCATAGATGGCCCAGGCTGCGATCGGCCACGCCGGCCACGCATACCAGACCAGCACCTTCGGCAGGTTGGCCAGCGATGTCGTAGTCGGCAGGCCCAGCTCTTTCAGGTCGCTGCCCAGCCAGGTCGCGGCCAGTCCTTCCGGCACGACTTGTTGGCGCGCGATCAGCCATAGCGCCGGCAGCAGCAGCGACAGCGGCAGCGCGATCAGCAGCACCGGGCGCAGCGCGTGCCGGTAGTGCAGGGCCGCCAGCATGACGATGGCGATCAGGAGTGCCAGCGGCGCTGTCCAGCCATGCGACAGTACCAGCGCACCCAGCGCCAGGCCGAGGCCGGCACCGGCACGGGTTTTGGGTTGGTCGAACACGCAGGCGGCACCGTAGAAGGTGGCGGCGACCAGCGCGACGAACAGGGCCGGTGCGGCCGTCTCGTGGCTGCGCAGCAGCAGGCCGAGGCAGGCGACGAAGATCAGCAAGGCGCCGTCGGCCAGCGTGCGGCCGTAATCGAGCGCGGCGGGCTGGCCGCCGAAGGCGAGCTTCAATGGCTGCGCCTCGGCACGGCGGCCAAGCACATAAGCCGTGCGCCAGACGCTGAGCGCGCCGACGGCGAAGAACACGATGACGGAGATGCGGGCCGCGAGCGCGTCACCAGCGAGCCAGCCGAACAGCTTGATGAGGACGGCGCCGGTCCAGAATGCGAGCGGCGCTTCGCCCGGCATGGGCAGCCCGGCGATATTGGGCGCCAGCCAGTCGGCGATCGTGCCGTGCGCCATCGTCCACATGATGCCGAAGCCGGCGGCATCGTCGACCTTCCACGGATCGCGGCGCATGATGCCAGGGAGGATGTACAGCATGCACATCGCAACCAGCCACCAGCGCGGCAAGGCGATCGTGGCTGCGGCGGTGAGACGTACGGGTTTCATCCGGGACGGGGTCGGTGTTGGCGGCAGTTGGCGGGATTGCCAGGGCGGTATTGTGCCGCATAAAAAAGCAAATGCCGCACAAGGCGGCATTTGCTTTTGGGGCAGGGGTGCTGATCAGCCCGCTGCCTGGGTCTTCGAACCGACCTTGCCGAACTTCTGGCGGAACTTGTCGACGCGACCGGCGGTATCGACGATCTTGTGCTTGCCAGTGAAGAACGGGTGCGATTCCGACGACACTTCAACTTTCAGCAACGGGTAGTCCTTGCCTTCGAAGTTGATGGTCTCGCGGGTCTGGACCGTCGAGCGGGTGATGAATTTGAAATCGCAGGACAGGTCGTGAACGACGATCTCGCGGTAATCCGGGTGGATGCCTTCTTTCATGGGTTTCTC
>JACCDG011771534.1_pt1 | contig 11647 bp, 9 predicted proteins | sample 7442471 | NCBI WGS metagenome assembly JACCDG01 (sample SAMN15323444, study PRJNA562643) | freshwater metagenome | isolation source: river surface water | place: USA:Blue River Watershed | collected 2017-08-17
AGAAATCTCTTCCCTGATAATTTTCCACCCTAACCTCTCCATTTAGTGCGGCCAGGGCCAATGGATAAGACAGGGAGCTAAAATCTAAGGGAACAGAAAATTTCCTAATCCCACTCTTAAATTTTTCAATCAAATGATACGTAAGGGATAAATATTTCTCGGAGGCCTCCAGATTTTTGGCCACTACTTTTATATCTTTATCTGCCAAAGAAAGGGCAAATGCCGAGGCAAATTGGCTGGAAATAGCTGAGTCAATTATTAGTTGGTCCCCTTCAAATTTTATAGGACCTTTTATTTTAATGTAGTCTTCACCCTTCTCAACATAAACACCAAGACTTGAAAGTTGGGCCAAAAAATCGTCGATAGGTCGTTTTAAAAAAAGTGGATCTGGTCTTACGATATAAGAATTCTGCCCTCTGGCCAGCATTGCCAACAAAAACCGATTGGTAGTTCCTCCATCTCCCGTTTCTAAGGAGATTTCCTGACCAATTTTTTCACAATCTGGAAAAGAATTAAAGATACTTATGGTCCCTGATTGTTCAGATATTTTAAGTCCTATTTTTTTTAAGGAGGATATAAGATTGGTGACATCGGTTGCCTGTGGCAGCGATTCTAGAACTGCAATTTCGGGAAAAATTGCCCCCAATATAAGAAGCCTATTGGCATAGGATTTAGAGGTTGGGACTTTAAGAGATTTTGAAAACCCTCCTGCAGCTACCCTAATCTTTTGGGACAGTAAACTCATCTTTAATGCCTTCCAATCTAAGCTTTAAATCTTCAATCATGATTTTTTTTATTTCAGGCTTTCCCAATTCTTTTAACGTAACAATTTCGAGCTCAAACTGTCCTACGGCCTTTTTGTCTCGTTTGATAAAATTTAAAAGTTCTTTTGTAGGTATCCCCTTTTTCAACCAGGGAGGCTGACCAATTTTTCCAAGCAGCTTGTTAGAAATTTCAAAATAATCTGGAAGAAGATCCTTTCTTCCATCAATTAATAACATCAGAAAAATTCCCCACATTACTGCTTTCCCATGGGATATTCCGTAATATTTTTCTATGGCATGACCTAAGGTATGGCCTAGATTGAGAAACTTTCTGACACCCTTCTCCTTAGGATCTTCGCGAGTAATTTTTTCTTTAAAATTTAGACATGATTTTATAATTTCAAAGAGATCAACGTCATTCATAACGTCTTGGTAAATCTTATAATCTAAAAATGAATATTTTATTATTTCACCTTTTCCACTTTCGATTTGTTTACTAGGAAGGGTGCTGATAAGAGCGGTATCGATCCAAATATTTTCTGGTAAATGAAAAGAGCCTACTAGATTCTTTCCAAATTTTGAATTTATACCAGTTTTTCCCCCGATGCTTGAATCAACCATAGATAGTAATGTGGTGGGAATAAGACTCCAAGAAATTCCTCTGAGTAAAATCGAGGCACAAAAGCCTGATAAATCGCCGGTTGCGCCACCACCGATTGCAATAAGATGAGAGTCTCGAGTAATTCCCTTCTCCAGGAAATACTCGCATAAGATTTCAACGTCTTTAAAGCTTTTGCTCTTTTCCCCATATGAGGAACGATAAATAATTACGTTTTTTTTGTTTTTTAAAATCCCGATCTGGGCCTTTAGGATTTTACTATATAAGCTATAAAATTTTTTATCTATCACCAAAAGAAGCGTTTCACTTGGAAGCTCTCTTAGCGCAGTAAATATATCTTTTAACTTTTTAAACTCGATATTTGTCTGCATAAGTTTTTTGTCTCAAGTAATGATCTGCCAATACAACTTTGGCCATTGATTCTACTACAGGAATCACTCTCGGCAATATACAGGGGTCATGTCTACCAAGTTTTGCCTTTTCCCCTACCGTAGAAGGAGGTTTAAAAGCGCACTCCATAAAAATTCTCTCACCGGAGCTAATTCCGCCTTCCATGCCGCCAAAATTTGAAGTTTCAAGGGAAACTTCTGTTCCATAGGAAATTGCCAGATCTTCTCCCATCCCATAACTAAAAGAGACACAGGAACCGATGGATAAAAAGGCCTTAGCAAAATCGGCTTTTAGCTTATCAAAAACCGGCTCCCCTAAACCTGCCGGACAATTTTCGATAACAATGGATATTTTTCCGCCAACTGATTCTCCTTTCTTTTTTAAATCTAAAAGGAATTGGGTAACCGCCTCTTTTTTATCCCCAAAAGGGAAGGAAAAAGGATCAGGATTATAGGGAATTTCCACAGGATTTTTATTAGCGGCCTTATAGGGCCCAAGCTGGTTTATAAAGGCGAAAACTTTAATATTAGGGATAATAAGCCCTGCAAAATATCCTGCGATCACGCGAGAGAGAGTCTCTCTACCACTAGATCTACCTCCGCCACGGTGATCTCTAATTCCAAACTTTAAAAGGGTGGTTTTATCTGCATGCCCTGGCCTAAATTCGTCTTTTAGGGCTTCATAGTCTTCGCTTTTTTGATTTAAATTTCTGACAACAACCGCGATGGGTGTTCCTAAGGTTTTGTTATTAAATATCCCTGATAATATTTCTGCCTGATCTGGTTCGGCCCTTGAGGTAGTTCCCACAATTCTTCCTGGTGCCCGTCTATCTAGCTCCCCTTGCAAATCAGTTAGAGAGAAATCTAAACCTGGAGGAACTCCATCTAAAACAACTCCCAACGAAGGGCCATGAGACTCCCCAAAGGTAGTGAAGGAAAAAATTTTACCAAAAGTATTACCTCTCATAATGCACCAAGTCTTTTTCCGTCCATCTTTACTATTAGCGTTATTCACTCTTAAAGTAAAATTTATTTTTACATAAAACCTCCTAGGAACTAGTTTCAATTTATGTCAAAAGCAAATTTTCAAACCTTAACTGAAATCCAGTCTCTCCAAAAAAAGATGGAGTCCATAAACCATCAAATTGAAGGGGAAAACAAAAGAATTTTAGATATTGAAAACCAATTAAAGAACCGGGAGATGGCCTACCAAAGTGACCTAGATGAGTTAAAGAAAACAAACCTGGTTTTAAAAGACACCGAATTAAATCTTTTAAAAATCCAAAAAAAAATTGCGGATGCAAAAAATAATCAAAAGAATGCGACTTCAGAAAAACAGGCCAGGGCCTTAGAAGAAGAAATTTCTTCCTTAGAACGTCATAAATCAGAACTAGAAGATCAAATTTTTGCCCAATTAGAAAACCAAGAGAACCTCACAAAAAATATTTCGGAATTTGAGTCCTTTCGTATTGGAGTTTTAAAAACTCTCGAAGAAATCAAAGGTGAAATAAAGCTGCAATTTGAGGTTGAAAATAAAGAGTTAAAGGACTCAAAAATAAGAATGGATAATCTATTATCCACCCTGCCGGTTAATTATCGGGATTTTTTTTCCTCCATCTTTAAAAAGTTTAAATCAAACTCCATCGTTACAATAGAGAACGGAAAATGTGGAGCATGCAAAATGTCTGTCCCCTCAAGTATTGCCCAGGAAGTTGAGACAGGAAATGTCCTTGAAACTTGTTTGAATTGTGGGAGAATGCTGATCCCCCACTTAGAATAAAATTTAATTAAATTGGGCCGGTTGATGTTCGTATGGCCGTGCAACCACTTTTTTCTTCTTGAAAACTTTGGAGAAAAACTCCTCACCTGTTAAGTAAACACAAGGAAGAATATAAAGATTCATCGTTACAGCGAAAAGAAGCCCATATCCCATCGCCAAGGCCATAGGAACCATAAATACGTCTGCACCACCAATTCCATAGGCCATAGGCAACACACCCACCATGGCCGAAATCGTCGTTACCAGCCCCTGTCGAAGTCGAACGGCGGTACCTTCTGCTACTAATTGTTCAATCGGACTATCAAGTTCCTTTTTACGCAGACTATTTACAAAATCCACCAACACTATGGCATCGTTAACCACAATTCCCGAAAGTCCTACTACTCCTATCATCGCCATAAATCCAAAGGGTTCACCATGTGCATAGAAAGAATAGGTAACCCCGATAATTCCAAAGGAAACCGCTAGGAGCACATAAAATGGCTGGATAAAGGAATCAAACAAATGCACCAATATAAAATAGATAGCAAAAAGGGCTATAATAAAAGTCCAACCCAAGGATTCCAAAGATTCAACCGTCTCCTCCGCCTCACCGGAAACCACAATTCTTGCATCTTTAAATTTATCCACATTTTTGAACTTGGCCAAAACTTGATTGGTTACATTTAAAGAAGAGGTGACCGTTTTTTCCACGTCCCCGGAAATAGTAATGGCGGTCTCACCGTTAAAATGGCGAATTTCTGCAAGAGAATCTTCATTGGTTTCAAACTTGGCCAGTTGACCTAGGGGAATTAGTCTTCCCATTTCGTTTACGACTTTAAGATTTGCAATCTTCTTTTCATCCGACCTGGTCTCTTTATCTAACATAACCCTATAGCCTACATCCTGCCCGTTAAATCTTCCCTCGGTGGCCTTAATCCCATCGAAGGCCATTCTTAAGGTGTTGTTAACCATGGTTAGATCAACCCCAAGTCGAGAAACTTCGGGATAATTTAGGGCAACTTTAAACTCTGCCTTTCCTCTCTTGTCATCTCTGACAGGACTCTTTACCCCGGGTATGCTTTTTAAATATTCCAAAACTTCAGAAGCAAGCTGATTTCTCTCTTTATCATCTATCCCTACAATTTTTAAGCTAATGGGGCTACCCATGGGTGGTCCGCCCTCAATCATTTCATAAGTTATATTTGTAAAACCAGATAGTTTGTTTAGGTCTTTTTTTAAGATATCCACAATTTCCGAAGCATTTCTTTTTCTTTTACCAAAGGGCAATAGATTCATCTCGATCGTAGTAAGGTTGCTGGCGTATTTTGGAAAATGGTTCGGGCTAGTTTCCACTCCTACTCGGGTAACAAAGGAAACTACATCTTCCTTTGGAAGCTTAGCGATCAATTTTTCAACTTCGGTGGTCCTATCCCTGTTAGCTTCTAGGGAGCTTCCTGCCGGAGTTTCTAGATGGACAAAAACACTTTCTGCAGTAGAGCTTGGAAAGAGAATAAAATCCATAAATTTAATGGCAAATACGAAGGTTAGACCTAGAAAGATAAAAAACCCCACTACTACTTTCTTTCTATGACCTAAAACAAATAACAAGGAACTATAAAAATACTCCTTAATCTTAAAGAACCATTTCTGTCTCTTGCTTTCAAATTCCACACCCTTTTCAAGCCCATGCAATAAGTGAGAAGGCATTAAAAAAAGTGCTTCAAAAAGGCCTACGGCCATGGAAACGGTAACCACCAAGGGAATAACAAAAATAAATTTCCCCATCAAACCTTTCATAAAGAACATCGGTCCGAAAGCGCAAATGGTCACCAAAACGGTGGCGACAACTGCATGAGAAACTTCTTTAAGTCCATCCACAGCCGCATTGAGTGGTGATTTTCCAAGCTCTGTTCGATGGCGATGAATATTCTCTGAAACAATAACCGCATCGTCGACCATAATCCCCAAAACAATAATCATACCCGACAAGGAAATCGCATCTAGGGTAAAGCCCGCCATATTAAGCACAATCAGAACTCCGGCCATACTAACAGGAATACCCAAGGAGACCCAAAGGGCCATATCAAAGCTTAAAAATAGAGTAAGGACGATCCAAATAAGAAACAGCCCTTGAATTCCATTTGAGGCCAATACCCAAAATCGGTTTTCCACTATTTTTGCAGTGTCGTTGGAGTAGACGATCTTTATATTTTTATTTTTTTTGGAAAACTCTTCCGACATTTCCTTGATACTTTTAACGGTCTTAATTATATCGGCATAATCGCTTTTATAGACAACAAAATTGATAGAATTTTTCCCATTGGACCGGGAAAATACCCTTGGTTTTTCAAATCCTTCAGAAACAATCGCTAAATCTTTTACTTTAACTTGAAAACCTTCAAAGGTAGATTTTACTATTGCCTCGGAGACTTCCATAGGTGTTTCAAACTCCGACCTAGTAACAACATTTTTTTCATTTTCATAAGAGCGTAAGGCTCCACCTGAAGCTCTTTGATTTCGACTTTGAATGGCCCCTACGATCTGGGCCAAACTAATTTGATACTGGTCGAGTTTTTGAGATGAAACCTCAATTTGAACCTCTTTGGCATTAAAGCTATAGGGGTCTAGACGAGAGACTCCGGGCAAATTCTTAAGCTTTTTTTCAAATTGATAAGCCGCCTCCCAAAGGTCTTTATAGGGAATATCTCCAGATATCCCCACTTCTATAACCGGAAATATAGAAGAGTCCAGAGGTTCAACTATGGGTTTTTGGTCCATGGCCTTGGGAAAATCGCTGATTCTATCTACAGCTGCCCTAATATCATCATTAACTTTTTTAAAATCAGAAACATCGGGGTCGATCCAAATTTGCAAGATGGCGCTGTTTTCAATGGAGGTGGAAAGGACTTTTTTTATTCCAGAAACCCCTTTAAGCTCATCTTCAATTTTGTTGGTAACCCCTATTTCTACATCTTCAGCTGAGGCACCTGGATAAATGGCGGTGATGGCGGTTTGTCCGAAATCCACCTTAGGCATTAAATCCAAATTCATATTGAGATAGGAGTAAACCCCACCCATTACGACTACAAGCGTTATTAGGAATGTTAGGCGGTTGTTTTTGATAAAATACCTAAAAAGACTCTCCACAGCAAAAACCTCCAGCAAATAGATTTTTTTATCTACCATCTGAAAGGTTTAAGGGGAAGTATATCTAGTAACTATTTCAGCGAAAAAATTAAATCTTTTAGCCTACCCCAAATAAAGGCGAGAGAGGCATAGAGCTTTTCCCTTTCCGCCAAACTGACCAAATAGGCCCTTTCCGTAAAAATCCTATTTTCATCGGCTGTAATGGACTCCAATATCCCTGTTTTTCCAAGACTATAGAGCCTATCATAATTTTTAACCACTTCCTTAGAAAGCTCCCATCTTTTCTTGGCCAATTCCAGTACCTGCTCTAGGTGCTTTAACCGATAGAAAATATATTTTTCGGAATTCTTTAGATTATTAATTTTAGCGTTTTTTTCTACTTGCAGGGTATTCAGCTCAATGCTTGATCTTATTCGATCGGTCTCTTTTTCCTCAAATCCCAAAGGCCAATTTAAATTTAAAAAACCTTTAGCCTCATATTTTCCTCCAAAAAACCCTTTTTTCCTAGCATCATTCCGATTGGGTTCGATGGCATTGGTTAGATAATCTGCAACTAGGTTTAATTCTGGAAAAAAACCATAATTAATTTTTTCCAAGTTGGCATTTAATACATTTATCTGAGTCCCTAGAAAGATTACATTCTTATTTTCTAAAACCTCCCCTCTTGATTCCAAATTCAAAGGAAGAATCTTAGCAAAAGGTTCAAGGGGTAATAATTCATCCTCTTTGACCTCTCTATGAAGAAGATTTGAAAGGTTTTCCAAAGATTCCCCTAAAGTGACAAGAACCCTTTTATAATTTTCCTCATATTGAACTTCCTGATATTTCGCTTCCAGATAATCCACCTTGAGTCGAAGTCCATCCCTGACCATTCTATCGATGGCCTTTACTCTCTCAGACGCCCTAGAAAAGGCCCTTTTCTCTATAATGGACGCGCTTATTAACAATCGACTAGTAATATAGCCATTAAAAAATTCCAAAACCTTGCTTTCAACTTCCAAATCGGAAGCAGCTACCGAATTCTCTTCATTTTTTTCTCTCAGTTCTAATTCCTTATAATCTTCCCTACCAAAAAAGTTGTTTCCTAAATCTTGTACATACTTAAAGTCTTGTAGAAATTCAAAAACCTGTGGAGGTTCACCAACTTTAACCGCTGCGTTTTCTTCATATCTATATTGATTACTGGTATAGATTCGATATTTAAAATCACCACCCCAAATAAAACTTTTTTCTACCCCGACCTCATTATTCCAAAATTCAGCGTTATAATTTATGAAGGATATCAGATAGTCCCTCTTATCCTGGGTTACAGATCCCTTATAAAAAAGGGTCCAAGGCATTTTCGCGTAATAGGCTTCAATCTCATTTTTCGCACTTTCTATTTTGTTTTTCGAGGCGATTATTCCAAAATTGTTTTGAATAAGCTCTCTAACCATAGGGATCAGATTTGCACTTGCTGAAAATGAAAAGAGAGACAAAAAAATTAGGCAATATCTTGCATTTTTCACGTTTTCTCCAGAAAATAACCCCTTAACTAGTAGTATTTTCACTCAAAATTGACGATTAATCCAATTTGAAATATTGAAAAGTATATTCTCGAGAAGAGGGGATTACCGCCGGTATCTTCGGGTACGGGAGGAAAGTCCGGACACCAAATGGCAACGTAGCGGGTAATGCCCGTCCACCGCAAGGTGAGGACAAGTGCAACAGAAAGAATGTACAGGTAATGCTGTAGTGAAATCAGGTAAACTCTACGTGGTGCAAGTCCAAATAGGTCTGCTTTTAAGAACGGCCAGTTTGTGGCAGACGGGTAGGATGCATGAGGTCTTGGGCAATCAAGATCCTAGATGAATGGTAGTCGAAAACAAAATCCGGCTTATTCCTCTTCTCGGGAATTTTTTTTCAAAATAACTCTAACTCCAAAATGATCCGACAAAAAGCTATCAGAACTTGTAAGGTTTTTCAAAACCACATCCACATCTATTAAAGTGTTTTGAGAAATAAAAATGTTATCTAAAATAAGTCCACCTAAATCCTGATTTTTTACAAGATTATTATAAGGGCAATAAGTACATTCCGGTTTCAGATAGATTGGCTCTTCAAGTCCTAAACTTTCTAAACCCTCGCAATTTTTTGAAAAATTCTCCCTAATGTCCGTATAGGATATCGATTTTGAGCAATTTAGACCGCCCAACAAAATATCATTTTTTCCGGTTAACCACTTATTAAGTTTTTCTATTTGAATTTTATTCTCTTCCTCTCTAGAGGAAAAAGATCCCATATAAAGAGGTCCGTCTAAAGGACCTGCTGTATTAGCGCAAATTATACGAAATCCTTCAATGTCAGCAACCAAGGCTCCTTTATTGCTTTGTGAAGATATCAAAGAAAAGTCCGCCGCATCTTTTTTCTTCAATGGCTTTTTCGAAAGAAGCAAAAGGCCGGTTGATCCCTTATTAAAAAATCGAGGAAGTGATTTAAAGGGATTAATTAAATGGAGGCTATCGATGATCGGATGTCTAAAGACCTGGGATATAAAGGCAGAAGCGCAGTCATTGTTTCTCTGCTTTAAGGCATTTAAGGAATTGCCACATTTTTCCATTAAACAAGAGATCAATGATTCATCTACAAAATTGGAACAATTTTTTAACCTACAATAAAATGGATTATTACTTTTAAAAACTTCCCAAAAAGGACAAACACCGCTGGTAAAAAAAATCTCCGGAGAATCTTTGAAATAGCTGTAGGAATAATTTAGATCCTTAATAATTTTTTCGGGCTCATAAACACCCTGAAGGCAAAGAAGGTCTGCGTCAAGAGATTTAAGCTCCTTAATCATATCAGGAAGCCTCAAATTATCCTCCTGGGAACTTAAAGACATATTATAAGTAATTACTGAAAGTTGATCTTGTGAATACAAATTGATGGAAAACAAAATCAACAAAAACTTAATCATAAAAATTTCAGGGCCTTTATGGTTGCGGTGGTGAAATTCTGGTCCTTAATTTTTGCATCAAAGAATTTTCCATCCGAAAGTTTGTTAAAATACTTTTTAAATTCGCTTTCTTCCATTTTAAGAATATAATTATTTATTTTATAACTGGTAATATTGGTCTTAAAAGAGAATGTTTTGGGAATTTTTAAACCCTTTTCAGGAAGAAAAGGATATTGGTTCATTTTTTTGTCATCGGTCCTAATAATAAATGTAGGAAGCTCCCATTGTCCCTCTAGCCAACTACCCCTCTCCCTTTTGACCAGAAAAATCTCATTTTCTCTTTTTATAACAATCCTTAAAAGGTCCAGGCCAAAAAATACTTTTTCTTTTTTTTGCAAAATGGGAAAATCCATAGGTCTTCCCATCTTAAAAGCTTTACAGTTCGATTTCACAGGACAACTTAAACAGTTAACCTTATTGGCCTGACAAAAAGTCCGGCCAAGATCCATCAGGGACTCCATTAGATCTCGCGAGGAATAATTTCTAAATTTTTCCAAGATCCCATGGTTAATAAGTTCCTGGGTCAGTTCCTTTTTAAGCTTTGGTCCCTTCATGAGGGGGAGATAAAATATTCTGCATAGAACTCTTTCTAAGTTTGCATCAAGTGAAAGAGCTTTCTTATTATGCCCAATGGCCACAATTGCATTAGCGGTATACTCTCCAATACCACTAATCTCTTTTAACAGCTCAACATTGTCGGGTATTTTTCCCTGATGTTTATCAAGAATATCTTTTGCTGCCATTTTTAAATTCTTGGCCCGTCGGTAATAACCTAATCCTTTCCAGGCAATAAGCATTTCCTCATCAGATGCGTTTGCTAAGTTTTCTAAATTTGGAAACTTTAATAAGAATTTATCGAATTGATTTATTACCGTTGGAACCGTTGTTTGCTGAAGCATGATTTCGGAAACGAGGGTTCCATACAAAGATCTATTTTTTCGCCATGGTAAAGAAGAAAATTTCCCCTTAGACCAATGGATTAATTTTTTAAACATTTAACTGTTCTACAAATTAATAAGCCTAAAACCAAAATGCATTGCATTAACACACATACCGGAGTGTTTATCTTTGCATTGGACATAGTAGAAAATTTATTTGAAAATTTTTTAAAGTGAGAAAACAATGAAACTTTTTTCCATTATTTTTATTATACTCTTATCTTTTTCCAATTTAGCCTTTCCTAATGGAAAATCAGATGATTTTAAAACCGCTGGTCAAAAATTAAGGGAACAAGGAATTTCAGATCAAGACATTTGCAAAACTGCCTGTGAATCTGAATTTAGTGCTTGTTATAAAAATGATAAAAAAAATATTTTAAAATGTGTTGAAGGCATTCTTACATGCAAAAAAATTTGTTTTAAAGAGCGGAAAAAAACCAAATGAGAATATTATTAATCCTTTTTTTTAATTTACCTAACCTCTTTGCGCAATTAAATCCTGAAATGGCCCTTTCACCTCTTTGTTTTCAAGATACGAGAACCTGCCGTATGGCCGCTGATATATTGAGCCTACCCCCATACGGTAATTTTAGATTATCCTCCAAATGCCGAGAAAAAAGTCCTATGGAAAAACAACTCGGAATTTGTCATGGATGGAACGGGCTTTTAGGTATTGATGCCTTTATTGACCTTCCCCAGTTAACCCAATTTCAATGGCGTAATCAATGTTACAACAATATATTTATGTGTAATGAAGCCGTAAAAATTTGGAAGCAACTTGTTCATCCATTTGGGAAAATTAATTTCTCTGCCGAATGCGGCCACTTTAATAGGACTATGTGGAAAATGACCGATCAAGATATGAAGGCAAAAGGAATTTTCAATTGCCAAGCGCCTGATTTAGTAGAGCTTAGAGTAAGGGCTACAAGAGTAAGACTTTAATCCTTTCTAATAAAACATCCAATGGACTGCATATTTCTTATGGATGCCTTTTGAACCAAAAGAGCAACTTCAACTGCATTCCTAAGTCCGATTA